>Ga0307515_10014992_pt1 | contig 14317 bp, 11 predicted proteins | sample 17_EM_MG_FD_194513 | JGI IMG/M metagenome (GOLD analysis project Ga0307515, IMG submission 194513) | Populus trichocarpa ectomycorrhiza microbial communities from riparian zone in the Pacific Northwest, United States - 17_EM | ecosystem: Host-associated > Plants > Roots > Unclassified | place...
CGGGAAGCCCGCTTTGTACCGTGAATCGTTGGTGATGATTGAGGCAGTGTCAGGCCGCGCCCGAACCGCGGTGTGCCCAGCCGGTGGTGCGCTTCTCGATCACGGCAAACAGCTCGTACATCGCCATCGCCATCGCGCCGACCACCAGCAGGCCGGCGAAGGCCAGGCCCATCTGCATCGACGAGCCGGCCGAGATCAGCAGGTAGCCGATGCCTTCGTTGGCGGCGGTCATCTCAGACACCGTGGTGCCCACGAAGGCCAGCGTGATCGCGACCTTCAGCGAGCCGTAGAAGTAGGGCATCGAACGCGGCAGGCCGACCTTGATGAGTACGTCCCAGCGCTTGGCGCCGAGCACGCGCAGCACGTCTTCGAGCTCAGGCTCCAGCGTGGCGAGACCGGTGGCGATGTTGACGGTGATGGGAAAGAAGGAGATCAGGAACGCCGTGAGCACCGCCGGCCCGACGCCGATGCCGAACCACACCACGAGGATGGGCACGAAGGCCGCCTTGGGCAGCGCGTTGAACGCCGTCATCAGCGGGTACATGGCCGCGTAGGCCAGGCGCGAGCTGCCGATCAGAAAGCCCAGCAGCGTGCCGACGACGATGGAGATGCCGAAGCCCACCATCGTGACCCAGAAGGTGCGCCACGCATGGCCTGCAATCACGGCCTTGAACTCGAGCAGCTGCGTGGCGATGCGTGAAGGCGCGGGGAAGATGAACTCCGACACATTGAAGCCGCGGCAGATCAGCTCCCACACCAGCAGCACCGCAATCAACAACACCCAAGGAGCGAGCTGCAAACGCTGAGCCTTCGTCATTGCACCACCCCCGCCACGCCGCTCACGGGCTTGCCGCTTGTGTGACGAATCGCGCCGATGTGCTCGCGCAGCTCGAGCACGATGTCGGTGAACGGCTTGGTGTAGGTCAGCTCCAGCTCTCTCGGGCGTGGCAACTCGATCTTGCGCTGCACCAGCATGCGCCCCGGGCTGCGGCTCATCACGTACACCGTATCGGCCAGGAAAACGGCTTCGCGCAGGTCGTGTGTGACGAGGATGACGTTGAATTTCTGCACGTTCTGCAGGTCGCGCAAGATGCACCACAGCTCTTCGCGCGTGAAGGCGTCGAGCGCACCGAAAGGCTCATCGAGCAGCAGCATTTTGGGTTCGTGGATCAGCGCGCGGCAGATCGATGCGCGCTGCTGCATGCCGCCCGAAAGCTGCCACGGGAACTTGTCTTCATAGCCGCCGAGTCCCACGCTCTGCAGCAGCTTGCGGGCCTTGTCGGCATAGGCCGCGCGTTCCTTTCGGAAGTTGCTGCGGTAGGGTTCAACGATCTCGAGCGGCAGCAACACGTTGTCCAGCGTGGTGCGCCACGGCAGCAGTGATGACGCCTGAAACGCCATGCCGGTGATCTTGAGCGGGCCGCTGACCTCGCGGCCATCGATCAGGATGCTGCCCTGCGAAGGCATCTTCAGCCCCGTGGCCAGCTTCATAAAAGTCGACTTGCCGCAGCCCGAAGGCCCGACGATCGCAATGAACTCGCCGCGATCCACCTGCAGTGAAATGTCTTCGACGGCGAACTGCTTTTTCGCCAGCAGCTCGTCGTTGTACGCGAGCCAGACGTTGCGAAAGTCCACGAAACTGGTCATGTGGGAGGTGATTTGGGCAACTGGTTGATGACAGACTTCACGGCCTGCTGGTAGAGCTGAGGCGCCTCGCGGTGCAGGCCGCTGTGGCTGCCTGCGGGCACTTCGAGCCACCGCACGCCGGGGCGTGCTGCATCACGCAATTTTCGGCCCAGCTCCACAGGCACCGTGTTGTCGTCTTGCCCGTGCATCATCAGGATCGGGGCGTCGACCTTGCCGATCTTGTCGATGGAGTCGAACTTCTGGCGGGTGATCCATGAGGCCACCGTGCCGATCACCCCCACCGATGCCGCCACGTCGGGCAGGCTGGTGAAGGTCGACTCGGTGATCAGCGCGGCGTAGTCGACGAGGTAGCGCTTGCGGCTCGCCAGGTCGATGGCCACGCCGCCACCCATCGAGTGGCCGAAGATCACGCGCTTGCGTGGGTCGGGCACGCGGCGGATGAACTCCGTCCAGGCGACGTCGGCGTCGTCAAGAATGCTTTTTTCGGACGGCGTGATGGGTGAGCTCTCGCCCCAGCCGCGGTAATCGACCGCCATCACCGCGAAGCCCGCATCGCGCAGTGCCTCGATCTTGGGGTAGTTGCGGTAGAGGTTGCGAAAGGTGCCGTGCAGGTACAGCAAGGCGGGCGCGTTGGGGTTGCCGGCCTGCGGCATCCACCAGATCTCGAGCTTGTCGTGCGTGCCGATGACGGCACCGGGCACGCTCAGCGAATAGGTTTCGTCGCCCGGGCGAAGCCCTTTGAAATCTGCGGGTTTACCGGGCGTTGGCCTGTAGACCAGTTCGCGTTCCTTGTTGTCCCACCAGGCGCAGCCTCCGAGCGCCGACAGCATGGAAAGCGTCACACAGAGCGTTGCGAAGCTGCGGATCCCCCGGCCAGAAGTACTCAAAAACCTGGCGACAATTGCGAGCATGAGATTCCTTGTTCCTGCGCTGGCCACGGGCCTTTTTTTCTGTGCTTTTTGTGCCCACTCACAGACCGCTCAACCCCCCTCAGTGTCGCCCGGAGAACCGGCTCCTGCCGTTGCTGCCGCCCCGAGTGGTGGAGATTTCTGGCGCCTGATGGCGTCGCCCTACACCTACCATTATTCACGCGACCCCGAGCACCGCCCGGTGCGCATGATCGGCCTGGAGCGCCAGCGCGCCGACGGCATCGTTTTCGGCGGCACCTACTTCAGCAACTCGTTCGGGCAGCCCAGTGCATTCGTGTACGGCGGGCAGCGGCTGGAGCACTGGAGCGACTACCCGAAGCTGTACGCGCAATGGACGGCGGGCGTGCTCTATGGGTACAAGGGCGAGTTCAAGGACAAGGTGCCGTTCAACCACGGCGGGTACTCGCCTGGCGTGGTGCTGTCGGTGGGGTGGCAGTTCACGCCGGCTTATTCGGCGCAGGTGAATGTGCTGGGGAATTCGGCGTTGATGTTTCAGGTGGCGGTGGATTTGCCTTAGGGGCTGGGCTTTGTTGGGGTGTGCTTTCGCCCATCTTCGCCCGGGCGGGCTGACCCTTCGACAGGTTCGTGCTACTCCTCCGTTCGAGCTGAGCCCGTCGAAGCCTTGTTGTGCTTTTGCGTGATGGTTGTTCACTGCGTGAGGCCGCGTCGGGATATGCCCCCGACAGGGCAGTAACTTTGGTGTTCGCATAACTTCGCTGCGCGAAGTGAGCGAACCCCCGCTGCGCGAACTTTCGCTTCCCCGAAAGAAAGTCACCAAAGAAAGGGGGGCCCGACGGAGGCGGTCGGCCTCGGGCCGACTGCTCTGCGGTGCTCGGGGTTTGGCGCGGCCGCGAAGACCGAGCAGCGCAAGGCAGCCCTCGCGCAGCGAGGGCCGAGGAGGCAGGAGTCGCTTCTTTGCCTCCTTTTTTGTCGACACAAGTTCGCGAAGCGGGGATCTGCTCACTTTGCGAAGCAAAGTTATGCAGATACCAAAGGGGGTCGGCTGCCGGGACGAAAACCCGGCGCGGCCTCACGCAGTGAACAAGAGCTTCGCGGAAGCGGGCACGGCCGGCACAAGGCTTCGATCCGCGAAGCGGACCCTGTCCTGAGCCCGCCGAAGGGTCAGCCCGAACGGGAGAAGATTCGGGAGAAGCTTCGCGAACGCACCAAACATCACTTCTTGGCCGCCTTGAAAATGTCCCGCTCAGCCGCCGAAGGCAGATAAGCCCCATTCCAAACCGCCCCCGCATTCACCCGCTCCTTGGTCCCAAACGCATCCGATACCTGGCTCGCCATCAACGCCAGCCGCCCGCCCTTGGCCTCGCCGAACCCCTCGGCTTTCGCATCCGCAGTCAGCACTGTTGCATCCAGCGCGAGTTTCAAGCGCCGGGTCTCGAGTTCTTCGTTGATGATGCCGTCGCGCGCCTTCACGGTGGCGATCGACGCTTTCGGATCGGCGATCACGTCCTTCATGCCCTTGCTGAACGCCCGCAAGAACGCCTTCACCGCCTCGGGGTTCTTCTTCAGGAACTCTTCCCCCACGATGACCGCGTTGCCATACAGCTTCACGCCGTAGCTGGGGTAGGGGAGGATCACAACGTCTTCGGCCTTGATGCCGCGCGCTTCGAGGTTGAGCAGCGAGGTGAACGAGAAGCCGGTGATGGCTTCGATGTCGCCGCGCACGAGCATGGTTTCGCGCAGTGGCGGGTCCATCGCCGTCCAGGTGACGCCGGTGATGTTGTTGGCCTTGGCGAAGATGGGCCAAGCCTTGCGTCCGGCGTCGAAGACCGGGGCGCCGAGCTTCTTGCCGTTCAGGTCGGCCGGCGTCTTGATGCCGCTCTTCTTGAGCGCGAGCACGGCGGCCGGGGTGTTGTTGTAGACCATCATCACGGCCACCGGCTTGTTGGGTGCGGTGGGGTTGTTGGCGTGGAACTCCATCAGCGCGGCCAGGTCGGCAAAGCCCATGTCGTAGGTGCCCGAGGCCACGCGGGTGACGGTGCCGCCCGAGCCGTTGCCGGCGTCGACGGTGACGTTGAGCTTCTCGTCCTTGAAGTAGCCCTTGGCGACAGGCACCAGGAACAGCGCGGCCGGGCCTTCGAAGCGCCAGTCGAGTTGGAACTTGATGGCGGTTTCTTGCGCCTGCGCGAGCGGGAGGGCAGAGGCCAGCGCAGCGGCGCACAGGGTGGCGAGCAGAGAGCGTTTGCTGAGAGTCATGGAGCGGCTTCTTGTGGGGAACGAGGGTGCACTGAAGGTGCAAGAACTGTGCTCAGGCCGGCATTCGGCTCCCGGCGACGTAGACGGCAGCTAAGTTGCGCTCGTCGCCCTGGATCATCCAGGCGAACACCTTTTCGTGCAGCCCGCGGGCGACTTCCATGCGGCGTTGGGCGACCGGGCCGACGGCCCGGTTCCACACGCAGACATCGGCCAGGCAACCCGGCTCGAGCGAGCCGATCTCGTCGGCCAGCGCCAGGGCCGTGGCTGCCCCCAGCGTGGCCGCGTGCAATGCCTTCCAGGCTGTGAGGCGCTGGCCGGCCATGGCTTGCACGCGGTAGGCATCTGCCATGGCGCGCAGCATCGAGAGGCTGGTGCCGCCTCCCACGTCGGTGGCCACGCTGACCGCGGCGCCGGCGGCTTCGGCCGCGCGCCAGTCGAACAGGCCGCTGCCAAGGAAGAGGTTGGACGACGGGCTGTGGGCGATCTGCGCGCCGCTGTCGCGCAGCGCAGCGCGGTCTTCGTCGTCGAGCCAGATGCCGTGGGCCAGCACGCTGCGCGGGTAGAGCAGGCCGGCGCGGGCATACACGTCGAGGTAGCTGCGCGCTTCGGGGAAGAGCTCGCGCGCCCATCGCACCTCGTCGCGGTTTTCGGCCACGTGGGTCTGCATGTAGATGCCGGGGTGGGCTTTGCACAGCGCGCCTGCCATCGCGAGCTGTTCGGGCGAACTGGTCGGCGCAAAGCGCACGGTGACGGCGTAGGCCAGGCGGCCGGTGCCGTGCCAGCGCTGGATCAGGTCGACACAATCTCGCTCGGCCTGGGCCACGTCATCGCGCAGGCCTTCTGGCGCGTGGCGGTCCATCAGAACCTTGCCGGCGATGAGGCGCATGCCGCGCGATTGCGCTGCCGCAAACAGCGCTTCGGTGCTGACCTTGTGGACGGTGGGGAAGACCACTGCGCTGGTGGTGCCGTAGGCCAGCAGCGCGTCGAGGAAACGCGCAGCGCCGGCCACGGCCTCGCCTGCATCGGCATAGCGCTGCTCGGCGGGGAAGGTGTAGTTGTTGAGCCAATCCAGCAGCTCGGTGCCGTAGCTCGCGATCACGTCGAGCTGCGGGCTGTGGACGTGGGTGTCGATGAAGCCGGGCAGGATCAGTTTGCCGCTGTGGTCGTGCTGCACCCAGCTCGAATCGGGCACCTGCGCGCCGGGCTGCGTGCCGACGATGCGGCCACCCTCGACCAGCAGCCAGTGGTCCGGCCGGTAGCGCACCAAGGGGGACTCGGTTGCACCCCATTCGGGCGCCCCGGTGAAATCGAGCAGATCGCCGCGAAGGGCCAAGCGCAAAGCGGAGTTCGGCATGGGTTTCATCGGTGCAAGCTGTGTACCCGGGCATGCGGTTGCGGCATGCGCTGTGCTTGTTGGCTTGCTATAGAGTGAAAAACCGCGTGCTGTGACATATGCTTTCTCGAATGAACCTCGCTTGGCATCGTAACCACCCCAAACCATGAATCCGCAACCCATTCGCTTCTATCACCGCGGGGCGCTCGTCGAGGTGAACGGCGCCCACCCCACACGATCGGTGCTCGATTGGCTGCGTGAAGACGCCCGCTGCACCGGCACCAAGGAAGGCTGCAACGAAGGCGATTGCGGCGCTTGCACGGTGGTGATCGGCGAGCTGGCCCAGCCGGGCGACGCCTCGGCCGTGCGCGGCCTGAGCCTTCAGACCGTCAACGCCTGCATCCAGTTCCTGCCCACGCTGCATGGCAAGGCCCTGTTCACCGTCGAAGACCTGAAGGCCCCCGACCGCTTGCACCCGACGCAACAGGCCATGGTCGAGTGCCATGGCTCGCAATGCGGCTTCTGCACACCCGGTTTCGTGATGTCGCTGTGGTCGACCTACGAGCACCATCAGGCCTGCAACTCGCGGCCGAGCCGCCAGCAGCTGGCCGACGATCTTTCGGGCAACCTGTGCCGATGCACGGGCTACCGGCCGATCCTCGACGCCGGGCAGCGCATGTTCGACCTGCCTGCCGCCACGCTCGACACGGCGCCTGTCATCGCGGCCCTTCAAGGCGTGCAAAGTGATCAGGGCTTCCACTACACCGCCTTCAACCGCCAGGTCGAAGGGCCGCAGCGCATCGATCACTTCCACGCACCGCGCACGCTGGAGGCTCTGGCCACGCTGCGTGAGCAATATCCGCAGGCGCAGCTGCTGGCGGGGTCGACCGACATCGGCCTGTGGGTCAACAAGCAGTTCAAGCAGCTGGGCGACATCGTCTACGTCGGCGATGTCGAAGAACTCAAGTGCATCGAAGAGAAAGACGGCGAGTTGTGGATCGGCGCCGGCGCCTCGCTCGAAGCCGCGTGGCGCGCGCTGGTGCAGCGCCTGCCCAGCCTCACCGATGTGTGGCTGCGCTTTGCATCGCCACCGATTCGCAACGCCGGCACCATGGGCGGCAACGTGGCCAACGGCTCGCCGATTGGCGATTCGCCTCCGGTGCTGATGGCGCTCGATGCGCAGATCGTGCTGCGCAAGGGCGCGCGCGTGCGGCGCATGCCATTGCCCGAGTTCTACCTCGATTACATGAAGAACCAGCTGCAGCCTGGCGAGTTCGTGCTCGCGATGGCGGTGCCGCTGCCAGCGTTCGCGCGGCAGGTTCGCGCCTACAAGATCAGCAAGCGTTTCGATTGCGATATTTCGGCGCTGTGCGCGGGCCTTGCGATTGAACTCGATGGCGACACGGTGAAGCAGGTGCGCATCGCCTTCGGCGGCATGGCCGGCACCGTCAAGCGCGCTGCATTGACCGAGGCGGCATTGACCGGTCAGGCGTGGACGCAGGCCAGCGTGAAGCTCGCGCAGGCGGCGCTGGCGCAAGACTTCAAGCCGCTGTCCGACATGCGGGCCAGCGCGGCTTACCGCTTGCAGGTGGCGCAGAACCTGTTGCAGCGGTTCTGGCTCGAAACGCGTTCGCAGGACGCGTTGCCGCCGCAAGCCACCAGCGTGTGGAGCACGATGGCGCATGCGGAGGTCGCTCCGTGAACAAGCCACTCGAGTCCTTTCTGCAGCCACCGTCCGAAGCGCAGGCGCTGCGCGACGGTGCGCGCGTGGGCATCAGCCGGCCGCATGAGTCGGCTCATCTGCACGTGGCGGGTGAGGCCGCCTACATCGACGATCTGCCCGAGCTTGCCGGCACGCTGCACGTGGCGCTCGGCCTGTCGCCGGTGGCACACGGCCGGTTGATCGCGATCGATGTCGATGCCGTGCGCGCGATGCCCGGTGTGGTGGACGTGCTCACCGCCGCCGACATCCCCGGCCCCAACGATTGCGGCTCGATCGTTCACGACGAACCCATCCTCGCCGAGGGCGAGTTGCGCTACCTCGGTCAGCCGGTCTTTGCCGTGGTGGCCCACACACGCGATGCCGCTCGCCGCGCCGCAGCTCGGGCCAAGAGCGTGCTGACGGTCGAGGCCTTGCTGGCAGTGTTGACGCCGCAAGAGGCACACGCCCAGGGCCAGTACGTGCTGCCGCCGATGCATTTGACGCGTGGCGACGCGAAGAGCGCGTTGGCCGCGTCACCGCACCGCCTGAAGGGCACGCTCGATGTCGGCGGGCAGGAGCAGTTCTACCTCGAAGGCCAGATCAGCTACGCCATCCCGAAAGAGAACGACGGCATGCTGGTGCACTGCTCCACGCAGCACCCGAGCGAGATGCAACACCTGGTGGCGCACGCGCTGGGCTTGCATGCGCACCACGTGCAGGTCGAGTGCCGGCGCATGGGCGGTGGCTTCGGCGGCAAGGAATCGCAATCGGCCCCGTTCGCCTGCATTGCCGCGGTGGCGGCGCGCAAGCTCAACCGCCCGGTGAAGCTGCGGCTCGACCGCGACGATGACTTCCTCATTACCGGCCGGCGCCATTGCTTCTGGTACGAGTACGACGTCGGCTACGACGACGAAGGCCGCGTGCTCGGCAGCGAGATCACGATGGTCTCGCGCGCCGGCCACTCGGCTGACCTGTCGGGCCCGGTGATGACGCGCGCGCTGTGCCACTTCGACAACGCCTACTGGCTGCCCGATGTGGCGATGCACGGCTACTCGGGCAAGACCAACACGCAGAGCAACACCGCCTTCCGCGGCTTCGGCGGGCCGCAGGGCGCGATCGCGATCGAGAACATCCTCGACACCATTGCACGCACACTGGGCCAGGATCCGCTCGACGTGCGCACGCTCAACTACTACGGCCCGAGCAGCGGCTCTGGGCGCATCGTTACGCCGTATGGCCAGACGGTCGAAGACAACATCATTCACGAGCTGAGCGCGCAGCTCGAGGTGACGAGCGACTACCGCGCGCGCCGCGAAGGCATTGCGCAGTTCAACGCGGCGAGCCCGGTGCTCAAGCGCGGCATCGCGTTCACGCCGGTCAAGTTCGGCATCTCGTTCAACGTGGCGCATTTCAACCAGGCCGGCGCGCTGGTGCATGTGTACAGCGACGGCTCCATCCTGGTGAACCACGGCGGTACCGAGATGGGCCAGGGGCTGAACACCAAGGTCGCGCAGGTGGTGGCGCATGAGCTGGGCGTGGGCTTCGACAGCGTGCGCGTGACGGCCACCGACACGCAGAAGGTCGTCAACACCTCGGCCACCGCGGCGTCCACCGGCACCGACCTCAACGGCAAGGCGGCGCAAGACGCGGCGCGGCAGATCCGCGAGCGGCTGGCTGCATTCGCCGCTGCGCAGAACGGCTGCGATGTGAGCGAAGTTCGCTTCGCCAACGACCGCGTCTACCTCGGGAATGGCAAGAAGCCGCACCACGAACTCTCGTTCTGCGAGTTGGTGACGCAGGCTTACCTGGCCCGTGTGCAGCTGTGGTCCGACGGCTTCTACGCCACGCCCGGCCTGCACTGGAACCGCGAGACGCTGCAAGGCAAGCCCTTCTTCTACTTCGCCTACGGCGCGGCGGTGAGCGAGGTGGTGGTGGACACGCTCACCGGCGAATGGAAGCTGCTGCGCGCCGACGTGCTGCACGACGCTGGCCGTTCGCTGAACCCTGCCGTTGACATCGGCCAGGTGGAAGGCGCCTTCATCCAGGGCATGGGCTGGCTCACCACCGAAGAGCTGGTGTGGCACCCGACGACAGGCATGCTCAGCACACATGCGCCCAGCACCTACAAGATCCCCACGGCCAACGACTGCCCTCCCGTCTTCAACGTGAAGCTCTACGAGACCGACAACGTGTCGGACACCATTCACCGCAGCAAGGCGGTCGGCGAGCCGCCGCTGCTGCTGCCGTTCTCGGTGTTCTTCGCGATCCGCGATGCGATCTCGTCGGTGGGCGGGCACAAGGTCGACCCGCCGCTGTCGGCACCCGCCACGAGCGAGGCGATCTTGCGTGCGCTCAACGCCGTGCAGGCCGGGGGCTGAATCGATGCGCCTGAGCAGCACCGCGCGCGACTGGCTCGATGCCGGTGAAGCGGCTGTGCTGGTCGAGGTGCGCGACGCGAAGGGCTCCGTGCCGCGCGAGAACGGCACCCGCATGCTGGTGTCGCTGCAACGTGCGGCGGGCACCATCGGCGGCGGCCACTTGGAGCTGAAGGCGATGGCGCAGGCGCGCGAGATGTTGAGCTGCGGCGAGCAGGTTGTTTGCTCGCTGCACTTGCCGCTCGGGCCGGCGCTGGGCCAGTGCTGCGGCGGTGCGGTGACCTTGCACTTTGAGCGCTTGCAGGAGCGCCATCTGCAGACATGGCCCGAAGCCGCGCCGCTGTTCCACCTGCAGTTGTACGGCGCCGGCCACGTGGGCCGCGCCATCGCCCGTGTGCTGGCAACGCTCGACGTGCAGATCGACTGGATCGACGAGCGAGAAGACGAATTCCCGGTCGCGCTGGGCGATGGAGCATGGCCCGCGCACATCCGCAAGTTGATCGGTGATGGCGTCGAAGGCGAAGTGCGGCACGCACCGGCGGGTGCGTTTTACCTCGTGCTCACGCATCAGCACGACCTCGATATGCGCATCACCGAAGCCATTCTTCGCCGTGGCGATTTCGGCTTTCTAGGCCTGATCGGTTCGCGCACCAAGAAGCAGAAGTTCATTCACCGCTTCCAGGAGCGTGGCATCTCGCCAGCGGCCATCGACCGCATGAGCTGTCCGATCGGCTTGCCGGGCATCACCGGCAAGGAACCCGAAGTGATTGCCGTCGCCGTGGTGGCGCAGCTGCTGCGGCAGGCTTCTCAGGCCTGAAACGTTCAACCGGTGTTGCGCAGGCCCGCGGCCACTCCGTTGATGGAGATGTGGATGCCGCGCCGCACGCGCTCGTTGACGGGGTCGCCTTCCGGCTGGCCGCTCTGGTTTCGATACCGCCGCATCAGCTCCACCTGCAAGTGGTTGAGCGGGTCGAGGTAGGGGAAGCGATGCTCGATCGACCGCGCGAGCGACGGGTTGGAGGCCAGGCGCTTCTTGTCGCCGGTGATCAGGCTGAGTGCGTCTGAGGTCGCCTGCCATTCGGCCTGGATGGCCGTGAAGATGCGCTTGCCCAGGCGCTTGTCTTCCACCAGTTCGACATAGCGCGCGGCAATGCCGAGGTCGCTCTTGGCCAACACCATGTCGAGGTTGGAGAGCAGCGTGCGAAAGAACGGCCACTGCTTGTGCATGCGCTGTAGCAGCAGCAGGCGTTCCTTGCGCTCCTTGGGCGACTTGCCGAGGTAGCCGTTGATGGCCGAGCCGAAGCCGCACCAGCCGGGCAGCGCCACGCGGCACTGGCCCCAGCTGAAGCTCCAGGGAATGGCGCGCAGGTCTTCGATGGCACGCGTGGCTTTGCGAGAGGCGGGGCGTGAGCCGATGTTGAGTTCGGCGATCTCGCGGATCGGCGTGGCGGCGAAGAAGTAGTCGGTGAAGCCGGGTGTCTCGTACACCAGCTTGCGGTAGGCGGCCATGCTGGCGGTGCTGATGGCATCGGCGGCATCGAGAAAGCTCTTGGGCGCGCTCTTGGTCGGGTGCAGCAGCGTGGCTTCTAGGGTGGCGGCGACCAGCGTTTCGAGGTTGCGCCGGCCGATCTCGGGGTGGGCGTATTTCGACGCGATCACCTCGCCCTGCTCGGTGAGGCGGATCTGCCCGTTTACCGTGCCCGGGGGCTGCGCCAGGATGGCCTGGTAGCTCGGGCCGCCACCGCGCCCCACGGTGCCGCCGCGGCCATGGAAGAGCCGCAGCGTGATGCCGTATTCGGCGCGCACGGCGGTGAACAGCTCGACCAGCGCGATCTCGGCGCGGTAGAGCTCCCAGTTGCTGGTGAAGAAGCCGCCGTCCTTGTTGCTGTCGCTGTAGCCCAGCATGATGTCTTGTTCGCCGAACTCGCCGACGCGCGAGCGCTGGATCATCGCGGCGATGCCGGGCAGCGCGTAGTAGGCCCGCATGATGGGCCCGGCATTGCGCAGGTCGCCGATGGTCTCGAACAGCGGCGAGACGATCAGGTCGCACACGGCGCTGTCGTCGAGCGTGCCGCGCATCAGCCCCACTTCCTTTTGCAGCAGCAGCACTTCGAGCAGGTCGCTCACGTCTTCGGTGTGCGAAATGATGTAGTGGCGCAGCGCTTCGCGGCCGTAGGCCTGCAGCATCTGCAGCGCCGCTTCGAATATCGCCAGCTCGCTTTGCGCGTGTTCTGAATAAGCCGCAGCGCGCACGCGCAGGGGACGCGCGTCGTTCAGCAGGCGCAGCAGCAGGGTGCGGCGCGCGGCTTCGTCGAGCGCGCTGTAGTCGGCTTCGATGCGCGCCACTTGCAGCAGCTCGGCGACCACGGCTTCGTGTTTGTCCGAGCTTTGGCGCAGGTCGACGGTGGCGAGGTGGAAGCCGAACACCTGCACGGCGCGCATCAGCGGGCGCAAACGGGGCGCGACCAGGGCTTGCGCGTGGTGCGACATCAATGACTGTTCGATCACGCCCAGGTCGCGCAAGAATTCTTCGCTCTTCGCATAGGGCGACTGCGGCGCCACGGCATGGCGCAGCGCCTCGGTGCCGGTGAGCTGGTGCAGCGTGGCGGCGAGCCGCGCATACATGCCGATCAGCGCGCGGCGATAAGGCTCGTCTTCGCGGTGCATGCCGTGGTCGGGCGAAGCGTTGGCCAGCGCCTGCATCTCGGGTGTGATGGGCGAGAGCATGGCCGAGATCGACAGCTCGGCACCCAGCTCATGCACCTCGGTCAGGTAGAAGCGCAGCACGGTTTCGCTCTGGCGGCGCAGCGCCATCTGCAAGGTGGCGGCGCTGACGTTGGGGTTGCCGTCGCGGTCGCCGCCGATCCAGTTACCCATGCGGAAGAAGGGTGCGATGGCATGGCCCGGCAGCGCCTCTTCGAGTTCGCGGTACATGCGCGGGATCTGCCGCAGGAAGGTGCTCTGGTAGTAGCTGAGCGCGTTCTCGATCTCGTCGGCCACGGTGAGCTTGGTGTAGCGCAGCATGCGCGTCTGCCACAGCTGGGTGACGCGGGCGCGGATCAGGCTTTCGTTCTCGGCCATCTCGCGCGCGGTGTGCAGGGTATCGCGCTGGCCGATCAGCTCGGCGATGGCCCGCTCGGCGTCGAGAATGCTCTTGCGCTGCACCTCGGTCGGGTGCGCGGTGAGCACCGGCGAGATGAAGGCATGCTGAAGCGTGGCGGCGATGGTCGTGGCGCGGATGTCGGCCGCGGCCAGGCGCTCCAGGCTCATCGCGAGTGAACCTTCCTGCAAGTGGCCCTGGCGCTCGTGGTGGTCGCGGCGGCGCACGTGGTGGCGGTCTTCGGCGATGTTGGCCAGGTGCGAGAAGTAGCTGAACGCGCGGATCACGCTCACCGTCTGGTCGCCTGTCAGGTTCTTCAGCAGCCGGTCGAGCGCGCGGCCGGCCTGGGCGTCGCGCTTGAGCCGGTAAGCCACCGAGAGCTTGCGCACGCGTTCGACCAGCTCGTAGGCCGTCTTGCCCTCTTGCTCGTGGATCACGTCACCCAGAATGCGGCCCAGCAGGCGGATGTCTTCGACCAGCGGCTGATTCTTGTCGTCTTGAGGCGTGGCGCGTGGCGGCATGGTCTTCCTTTTGAACGAGCTGTAATTTGGTTACGCGCTTTGGATGGTAGCGGTTCCCAAGCGCCGAGCATGGCTGCAAAGCGTGCCTGCTAGCATCGCCCGATGCCTCACACAGACCCCTCGCCCCTGCTGATTGCCACCCGTGAAAGCCGCCTTGCCTTGTGGCAAGCCGAGCACGTGCGCGCCTTGTTGAAGCAACGTTTGGGCCTCGACGTGGGCTTGCTCGGCATGACGACGCGGGGCGACCAGATCCTCGACCGCACGCTGTCCAAGGTTGGCGGCAAGGGCCTGTTCGTGAAGGAGCTCGAGACCGCACTCGAAGAAGGCCGCGCCCACCTCGCCGTGCATTCCCTCAAAGACGTGCCGATGGACCTGCCCGACGGCTTCGAGCTGGCCGCCGTGCTCGAGCGCGAAGACCCGCGCGATGCGCTGGTGTCCAACCGCTACGCCACGCTGGCCGAGCTGCCGCAGGGCGCATGCGTCGGCACCTCCAGTC
>Ga0307515_10014993_pt1 | contig 14317 bp, 12 predicted proteins | sample 17_EM_MG_FD_194513 | JGI IMG/M metagenome (GOLD analysis project Ga0307515, IMG submission 194513) | Populus trichocarpa ectomycorrhiza microbial communities from riparian zone in the Pacific Northwest, United States - 17_EM | ecosystem: Host-associated > Plants > Roots > Unclassified | place...
AGGGAACTATTTATTTTAAAGGTCTACATACTTTTCAGCATTTTTTCTAACTACATGGCATGGGCTCGGGGAGGATTTGGCCCACCCATCGAAGTTGGTGGCTGTGCCTGCGCCTCTTGGCTGTCCCATACCTTATACGTATGCTGCACGTATCTTACTCGATTCACCCGGCCCAGGGTCGAAAAGTCCAGACCGATAATGTATCTCACAAGGATATCGCCACCTCTGCTCAAACCCACATTTTACCTACACAGTTGAACCGCGTTCCCCATTTCCTCTTCTACGGCCATTGCTATTGCACGTCGCATCTATATATGACAATCAGTTCAAAAGGTACACCCTCGAAGTCAGCCCTCTTTTCAAACAGAGTTCATCACGCCCAAATGGCCATGTATTAGCTCAATGCATCCGACCACCGTGGCATCGACGTCGTCCGCGAACAGATCAAGACCTTTGCAGAGATGGGCGCTCTGCATACCAAATCCGGCTTCTTCAAGCTCATCGTCCTCGACGAGGCAGATATGATGACCCTGGCGGGTAATCGAGCAGTACACACGCAACGTCCACTGCTGACAAGATCACCCCTGTCTGTAGTCACTTCAGATTTTTGCCCCTTCCCATGACCGACGAGGAGAAACCCTGCAGACAGTCATCGAGACCGAGAATGTCAACGTCACGGTGGATGGGAGGGTGGCACTCCTGAAACTCTCCAAGGGGGACATGCGACGCGCCTTTAATGTGCTTCAGGCGTGCCACCGCCTACGATATGACAGCGGTGTATACCTGCGCAGGCAACCCGCACCCCAGCAACATCGCTCGTGGTCAACTCGATGATGACTGACGAATTCGGAACGTGCCATCAGAGTGAGGTGAAATCTGTTTTTTTGACTCCGCTCTGCCCTGATTCTGTTAGGCTCTCCGCAGAAAAAACAGGCCGTGGGCTGGCGCTACAGGACCTTATAACGGGGGTACATGAACATATTGACGGTATTTAGCTTCCCCCCCAGTCATTGATTTACTTGCTCGACCATCTGGCGACTCGCTCGGACTTGCACTCGCACTGACAACGGCCCTTATCATCCGTGATCCGCCCACTTCCGCCGTCCCGACGGATTCTGTTATTTCAAATTGAGCAACACACCCCCTTAAGCCTCACAAAGTCTTAAGCGATGAACTCAGTCATGTCAAAAGCCTTACCTACGCCTAATGGGCTCTTCTATGTGGCCTACTTCGCCAGCTCTCAGCGATCCTCAGCATACCTCAAATCGACTTATGGAGAACCATGAGACAGGCTTGATCTCTGCACTTTCTCCCTCCGCGCATAGTGTGCCCCTGTGGCCTTTCTATCCCCCCATTGCGGCAGCAGATGGAGAACCCTCTCCAGCTCGCAGGACAAGTACCATTCAAACCGATATCCTCACACCAAAAATTCGATGCCATACACACAAATCAAGTCTTCTCAGTTGACCTAAGACCCTTGTACTCCAGTGTTGGTCGATGACAACCCATCTGGGAAGGGGCATTTGATCACTTTGACCATCCCTGTCAATTGTTTATGTCCCCTCTTTCTTGCTTTTGACCTTATACGCTAGCCATGATGGCACATAAGTGATCCAAACACTCACCGCCTCTTCTCTAGAATTAGAGAGTCCCGGGTTCGACCCCCGGTCTAGCCTTTCTCTTCTCTTCTTACAGGGCCTTCCTAGGACACCATACATTCCTTTGTTTGGTGTATTGTTTGTGCTTCACGGCATGCGACGCGACGCGACGTTGACCACATACAGGTTGACACTAGTATGCGAAAAGCGATCGGTATCGATCTCGGTACTACCTACTCCTGCGTCGGTGTATGGCAAAATGACCGTGTTGGTATGTCCGATATGCCCCGTCCATCCAACCGAGCCTGACGATATCCTTCAGAAATCATCGCCAACGACCAGGGCAACCGAATAACACCCTCTTATGTCGCCTTTACCGACTCTGGGCGTCTCATCGGTGATGCTGCGAGAAATCAGGTTGCCATGAACCCCTACAACACCGTCTTCAATTCCAAGCGCCTCATCGGCCGCAAGTACGACGATCCTGAAGTCCAATCGGACATAAAGCACTTTCCTTTCAAGGTCATCCCTAAGGCCAGAAAGCCCGTCATCGAGGTAGAATACCGTGGTGAGACGAAGCAATTCGTGAGTATGCTTGTACTAATCCAGCATCGCATGTAAACTCATATAATCGCTCTAGACACCTGAGGAAATCTCGTCAATGGTCCTTACCAAGATGAAGGACATCGCAGAGGCGTATCTCGGCGACACGGTCACAAGCGCCGTTGTCACCGTGCCTGCCTACTGCAACGATTCGCAGCGGCAAGCCACCAGGGATGCCGGTCTCATTGCCGGTCTCAATGTCCTTCGCACCATTAATGAGCCCACCGCCGCCGCAATCGCTTACGGTCTTGACAAGCAGGTCGAAGCCGAGAAAAACGTCCTCGTCTTTGATCTCGGTGGTGGTACGTTCGATGTCTCCCTTTTGATCATCGAGGGCGGTATCTTCGAGGTCAAGGCTGTTGCCGGTGACCCTCACTTGGGTGGTGAGGACTTTGACTCCCGCCTTGTGAATCACTTCGTCGCCGAGTTCAAGCGGAAATATAAGAAGGACCTGACGACCAATGCTCGTGCAATGCGTCGTCTCCGAACTGCTTGCGAGCGCGCCAAGCGCACCCTCTCTTCAGCCTCACAGACCTCGATCGAAATCGACTCGCTCTATGAGGGCATGGATTTTTATACATCGATCACCCGTGCGCGCTTCGAGGAGCTTTGCGGTGACCTCTTCCTTTCCACCCTCGGCCCCGTTGAGAAGGTCCTCCGGGACTCGAAGATCGACAAATCCAATGTGGACGAAATCGTCCTCGTAGGTGGTTCCACTCGTATTCCCAAGGTCATCAAAATCATTTCCGACTTCTTCAATGGCAAAGAGCCCAACAAGTCGATCAACCCTGACGAGGCCGTGGCCTACGGCGCCGCTGTCATAGCCGCTATTCTCTCAGGAGATACCTCAGAGAAAACCCAGGAAATCCTCTGGCTCGACGTCGCACCGCTCTCTACTGGGTACGTTTCTGATTCTCGACTTTACTCAAGGGATTGTACTGACAATTGATTTACAGCATCGAGACTACTGGTGGTGTCATGACCCCGCTCATTAAGCGCAACACGACTATCCCGACGAAGAAATCGGAGATCTTCTCCACCTCATTTGACAACCAGCATGGTGTGCTCATCCAAGTCTACGAGGGCGAGCGCGCACGCACAAAAGACAACAACCTCCTTGGCAAGTTCGAGCTTTCGGATATCCCCCCTGCTCCACGTGGTGTACCGCAGATCGAGGTCACATTCGATATCGACGCCAACGGTATCTTGAACGTGTCCGCGTATGATAAGACAACTGGCAAGTCGAACCGCATCACAATCACCAATGACAAGGGTCGTTTGTCTAAGGAAGAAATTGAGCGTATGGTCGCCGATGCGGAGAAGTACAAGAAGGACGACGACGGGGTGGCGTCGCGAATTTCGGCGAAGAACAGCCTCGAGTCGTACATGTACGACCTGCGCAACTTGACGAAGGAACTCAACGACGCCATCAACGAGACGACCAAGTGGCTCGAGGTCTCCGCCAAGGCGAGCAAGGAGGAGTACGAGGAGAGGCGGAACGAACTCGGGGCGGTGACCAACCCAATTATACAGAGACTGTATGGCGCGGCTGATGGTATGCCAGGTGGCGTGCCTGGCGGTGGCTTCCGGCCCACCTAGCGGATATGGTAACCCCACCAACGATGCACCGTCGGTCAAGGTCGACTAATCTCAATCGAATCCTCCTGGTCGCCCCTCCCCCCCCAGTCACCTGGCTTTGTAGACGGTTCTGCTCGAGGTCTTGGACTCTCGCTCTCCGCCACTGCAGCATAAAAATGACTGCATGATATTGGGTCGGTTTGTGTTGTTTGCACCGTTCGTGTAATGGTATTTCAGATTTGTAATAGGGCATTTCGTTATTCGTTCTCCCTGGTCGCAGATGACTTCACCGTGAAGTTTCGGTGTCCTTCTATATATTCTTTGGGTCCTTTGTGGGAAGAAATACCGTGCTGAAAGAGACAAGCGCATTCTAATTGGACGTGTGAATGGTAAGAGCGTTGTGGTGGAGTAAAATCGAATGGGCACAGGTTCTGCAGGAGACAGGGTTAAATAGGAGTGGGTTGTATTATGTAACAGTAAATGAGAATGACCGCAAGTGAGCCCGTATATCCTCCGGCCCCGATCAAAATTGACCTCCATTGAACGCGAAGAATCGTCATTGATTCTGATGGAGGAACTTATTCTCATCTACTATTACATAATACAATCCATTCCTATACAACCTGGTCGCTTGCGAATCCTATACGCATTCGATTTTACTCCACCACAACGCCCTTACCATTCACATGCTCAACTAGTACGCACTTGTCTCCGATTGTACTCGGAAGTCACAGTAAGGAACAAGGTTGAAGAGGAATCCGACCCATATTTTTTTGGTAAGGCCGCGACGACTTCAACAATTGATAACGACAATCCAACCAACCAAGGCCTGGTATCTCGGTCTCAACGCCTTCTGCATCAGCAGTGAGCCTACATGCACTACGATCACCTTTAGTCCTGAGGGCGGGTCAGCGCAGAGAAGAACATCCTCATCTTTGATCACGATGGCGATATTTCGGCGCTTCCTTGTTGACGGTTATCATAGCACCTTTGAGGCCAACACTACCGCAATTGATACCTGTTTGGGTGGTGAGGGGACAAGGAACAATGAGGACCTAACCACCAATGTATGTGCGATGGGTCGTCTCTGAACCACCTGCAAGCGGCAAGCATACCCTCTATATAGTTGAGCACTTCCTGTAGTTACTCCTTCCGCTCTACCACCGACTCCCGTTAGGAAGGTCGTCCAAGGCTCGGAAATTGACAGGCCTGGCATGTACAGAACTCCCTCGTCGGTGGTTCGACATGGGTATCCGTAACTTCCCACCAGCAAGGACCCGGACAAGCTCCCACTCTCCCGGTTGATCCCTGACATCACAGTGATCTATTTTGCTCCCTACACTCTATTCTAGGAATTGTACTGACAACCGTTCCGCAGTACCGAGCATGTTGGTGGCGCCACAACTTCACTATCAAGTATGGCACCGCTGTCCCGACAAAGAAGTTTGACGTCTTCTTCACACAGTACTCAGACCACTAGCTGAGTGTGTTCATCCCAGCCTACGAGATCGGGCATGCGTGCAGTGCAGAAGGGCAACTTTGGCAAGATAGACCTCACGTGTATTCCGCCAGCGCCAAGTGGCGTGCTATGGGTTGAGCAGAGAACCAGGAGGACTAGAAGTCTTCATCGCCATCGCGGATTTGAATAAAATAGCCTCTGGTTGTACGAGTGCGCAATTCGGTGAAGTTACTTGCGCAATCAGCTTGCCGACCAACGATTCGACACTACTGGAGCAAGCAAAGGGAAGCACAAGGAGAGGCAGGTGTTCGAAGCGATTACCAAACCGTCGGGCATCGTGTCACGCAGATTCCCCGTTGCTGGTGGTTCACCTGCTTGATTGTCGATTCAACGATGAGCCGTTCGTTGCGGATGTAGGCTCAATCCCCCCACCTCCCTTCAACGATTTTGATTTGGGTTCTTGGACACCCCCTTTCGTTTTCCTCTACCACTACGGCATAAAAGCCACTGTATTATACCGCGTGGATCCGTGTTGCTTGCACCGTTCGTCTAATAGCAATCATAATGCAATTTTTTCGAATACAAGACACATGCATAAAGGAGAAGGGTCTTAGGACACACAAATACAGCAACGAAAATTTGCTTCTTCCACATTGCATCTGCTTCTGTTCCGACCGCTTTCACCGTTGATAACCTTTCCAGACTACGCATTTCCGTTTCGACACAATACTCCACAGGCCCGACGCCAGGAACATAAGCCCGCTCGGACTTGCACTGACAACGGCCCTCATCACCGAGCCCTTCTCGGTTGCTACGTGACCTCACAACCCCCAGTAGAAGACCAATCTCGATTCCGTAATCCGTCCACTTCCGCCGTCCCGACGAATCTGTTATTTCAAAGTGAGCAACAGCCCCTCAAGTCGAAACACCCTTAGGCCCCACAGAGACTTAGGCGATGAACTTAGTGATGTCAAAATCCTCACCTACGCCTAATAGGCTCTTCTATGTGACCTCACCTCGCCAGCTCTCAGTGATCCTCAGCATACCTCAAATCGACTTGTGGAGAATCATAAGACAGGCCTGATCTCTGCACTTCCTCCCCCCGCGCATAGTGTACCTCCTGTCACCTTTCTATCTCCCCCATTGCGGCAGGAGTCGGAGCACCCTCTCCAGCTCGCAGGACATGTACCATTCAAACCGATATCCTCACACCAAAATGCGAAGCCATACGCACAAATCAAGTCTTCTCGGTTGACCCAGTTCCCTTGTGCTCCAGTGCTGGTCGATGACAACGTACGCCACTTGGGAAGGGGCATTTGATAACCTTGACCTTCCTGTCAATTGTGTATGTCCCCTCTTTCTTGCTTCTGACCTTCTACGCTAGCCATGATGGCACATAGGTGATCCAAACACTCACCGCCTTCCCTAGAATTAGAGTCCCGGGTTCGACCCCCCGGTCTGACCTTTCTTTTCTCTTCCTACAGGGACTTCCTAGGACACCATACATTCCTTTATTTGGTGTATTGTTTGTGTCTCACGACATGCGCCGCGACGTTGAATTGACCACGTAGAGGTTGACGCTAGTATGCCAAAAGCGATCGGTATAGATCTCGGCACTACCTACTCCTGCGTCGGTGTATGGCAAAATGACCGTGTTGGTTCGTCCGATTTGCCCCATCCATCCAACTGAGCCTGACGACATCCTTCAGAAATCATGGCCAACGATCAGGGTAACCGAACAACACCCTCATATGTCGCCTTTACCGACTCTGGGCGTCTCATCGGTGATTCTTCGCAGAATCAGGCCACCGTGAACCCCTACAACACCGTCTTCGGTTCCAAGCGTCTCATCGGCCGCAAGTATGATGACTTTGAAGTCCAATCGGACATAAAGCACTTTCCTTTCAAGGTCATCTCTAAGGTCGGGAATCCCATCATCGAGGTAGAATACCGTGGCGAGACGAAGCAATTCGTGAGTATCCTTTTCCTAATTCAGCATCGCATGTAAACTCATATGATTGCTATAGACACCTGAAGAAATCTCATCAATGGTCCTCACCAAGATGAAGGACATCGCAGAATCGTATCTCGGCGGTACCGTCACAAGCGCCGTTGTTACGGTGCCCGCTTACTGTAACGATTCGCAACGACAAGCCACCAAGGATGCCGGTCTCATTGCCGGTCTCAATGTTATCCGCACCATCAATGAGGCCACCGCCGCCGCAATCGCTTACGGTCTTGACAAGCAGGTCGAAGCTGAGAAAAATGTCCTCGTCTTCGATCTCGGTGGTGGTACGTTCGATGTTTCCCTTTTGACTCTCGAGGGCGGTATCTTCGAGGTCAAGGCTATCGCTGGTGACACTCACTTGGGTGGTGAGGACTTTGATTCCCGCCTTGTGAATCACTTCGTCGCCGAGTTCAAGCGGAAATATAAGAAGGACCTGACGACCAATGCTCGTGCAATGCGTCGTCTCCGAACTGCTTGCGAGCGCGCCAAGCGCACCCTCTCTTCAGCCGCCCAGACCTCGATCGAAATCGACTCGCTCCACGAGGGCGTGGACTTCTATACATCGATCACCCGTGCACGCTTCGAGGAGCTCTGCGGTGACCTCTTCCGTTCCACCCTCGACCCCATCGAGAAGGTCCTCCGGGACTCAAGAATCGACAAATCCAATGTGAACGAAATCGTCCTCGTAGGTGGTTCGACTCGTATTCCCAAGGTCATCAAAATCGTCTCAGATTTCTTCAATGGCAAGGAGCTCAACAAGTCGATCAACCCTGACGAAGCTGTGGCCTGTGGTGCCGCTGTCATGGCCGCTATTTACTCGGGAGATACCTCGGAGAAGACCCAGGAAATCCTCTTACTTGACGTCGCGCCGCTCTCTACTGGGTATTTCCCTGATTCTCGACTTTACTCAAGGGATTGTAGTGACAATTGATTTACAGTATCGAGACTGCTGGTGGTGTCATGACCCCGCTCATCAAACGCAACACGAATGTCCCGACGAAGAAATCGGAGACCTTCTCCACCTATTCGGACAACCAGCCCAGTGTGCTCATCCAAGTCTACGAGGGCGAGCGGGCGCGCACAAAAGACAACAACCTCCTTGGCAAGTTCGAGCATTCGGGCATCCCTCCTGCTCCGCGTGGTGTACCGCAGATCGAAGTAACATTCGACATCGACGTCAACGGTATCTTGAATGTGTCCGCGTTGGATAAGACGACTGGCAGGTCGAACCGCATGACAGTCACCAATGACAAGGGCCGTCTATCCAAGGAAGAAATCGAGCGTATGGTTGCCGATGCGAAGAAGTACAAGGATGACGACGAGGCGGCGTCGCGAATTTCGGTGAATAATAGCCTCGATTCGTACGCGGACAACCTGCGCAACTCGATGCAGGACGAGGAGCTCGCAGAGAAGTTTGACCCCGCAGCCAACAAGAAACTCAACGCGATCAGAGAGACAACCAAGTGTCCCGACGACTCCCCCGAGGCGATCAAGGAGGAGTTCGAGGAGAAGCAGAACGACCCCGAACCCGAACCCGAGGCTGTCGCCAATCCGATTATTCAGATGCTGTATGGCGCTGCTCGTGGTATGCCTGGCGGATGGATATGGTAGCTCTAAGAACGATGGCTGGCCGTCAAGGAGGTTGAGTAATACCGGTCGAATCCTCCCGGCCGCCCATCCCCCAGCGGGGTGGTTTTGTAGACAGTGGGTTCGATGTTCGATGGTCTCGCACTCTCACTCTCCGACACTGCAGCATAGAAATGATTGTATGATATTGTGCTGGTTTGTCTCGTTTGCGCCGTTCGTGTAATGGTATTCCAAATTCCTATTTAACTCTCAAATTCTTGCTTTCATGATTTATCATTAATTGAATAAATAGGACACGACTTCATTCTTCTTTCCTGGTCGTAGATGCCTTCACCGCCCAGTTTGGGTGTCTCTTTGCATGTTCCTTGCGGATAGACTCTGGGAGGGAGGGTCGTGAAGGGCCGGAGCGCATTGGAGCGGGCCGCGAGCTCTAGGGGAGAACAAACAACGAATATTTAAGATATTGTGATACATATTAAGTAAGCAAAATGCGAGGAGAACGTGGGAGCGGGACCTACAAAAGCAAACGAAGGAATATCTGTGACCTCACAGCACAGAGCCGCTCGCAAGAGTAACATGTACGAACCAAATAGTCTCAGATCTTCCCTGTCGAGACTGCCTATTCTCTGTATCACTGTCAGCTGTGTCCTCGAAGGAATGCAGTGAGTGAGGGATTAGTATCGGAAGTTATGTGATATGAGGTTTCCAGAATGCTGTTACAGTTCGGGACCCAAACGATGGACTTGGAAGTGGTGCACAAAGCAATAATCACCTTGGGCCCGCCCAAATCCGTTATTGGTCGAACGATTAATCTACCACGCCCGAGTGTAGCCACACGACATTTGTATCATCTTCTGGACCGCAACCTGGGTGATGCCGAAATCCGATCAATAATAGAACAATTTCCATCTCCAGAACCGAAGCTTGTCGATACCGCGGCGAGAAGCTGCTCGTTGGTATTTTTCGCTCATCGGACCCACTATCACATGTCTTTTTACTCACATTCTGTCTAGATTCAGAATTTCCGCGCAGCTCTGCATGGGACCCGCCACAAACACGCGAACAAACCGAATCCTGAGGCCCTTATATAACCGACAATCTGGTTTCCAGAACCCGGAGCTCGAAACCAGAAACCAGAATACAACCCGAACGTCCAATTTCCGTTCCGACGGTTTTTCCCGCTCTTCATATGTGGCTCGCTTTGGTTCCAGGTGACATGAGGCATTTTTTTTCCGTGGTGCTTCTGGTGTGGTTCCAATGGCCTTGTTGCCACTTTGCGAAGTCGAAACTCGTAGTCATCCCGAGCTTCGAGGTGAAATCGTCGTAAGCCCGACGGGGCTGGAGACCGCCTGTAAGATTACCTCTTCGATCCCCTTACGATCGAGGGATCGAGGGCACCATGGGGCTGTTGGAGTTGGTGGTTCCTCCACTCACCCGCTGGGTAGTGTAGTGGCAACGCACCCTTCTAGAATTAGGGAGTCCCCGGTCCAGCCTTTCTTTCTCTTCATACAGGGGCTTCCTTGGAGACCGCGGTTTCCTTTGTTTGGTGTATTGTTTGGGTCTCACAGCATGCGATTTTGGCCACGGAGTACAGAGATGGATGCCAGCACGCCAACAGCCATCGGTATCGATTTTGGTACTACCTACTCCTGTGTTGGTGTATGGCGAAATGGTCGTGTTGGTCCGTCCGATATCCTGTCCATCCAACCGAGCCTGACGACATCCTTCAGAGATCATTGCCAACGACCAGGGCAACCGAATAACACCCTCATATGTCGCCTTTACCGACTCTGGGCGTCTCATCGGTGACGCCGCGAAAACTCAGGTCACCATGAATCCTTACAACACCGTCTTCGATTCAAAACGCCTCATCGGCCGCAAGTACGACGATCCTGAAGTCCAATCGGACATAAAACACTTTCCTTTCAAGGTCATCTCTAAGGCCGGGAATCCTGTCATCGAGGTAGAATACCGTGGCGAGACGAAGCAATTCGTGAGTATAGTTGTACTAATCCAGTATCCTATGTAGACTCATATAATCACTCTAGACACCTGAAGAAATCTCATCGATGATCCTTACTAAGATGAAACAGATCGCAGAGTCGTATCTCGGTGGCACCGTCACAAGCGCCGTCGTCACCGTGCCCGCCTACTGTGGCGATTCGCAACGACAAGCCACGAAGGACGCTTGTACTATTGCCGGTCTCAATGTCCTTCGCACCATCAATGAGGCCACCGCCGCTGCAATCGCTTACGGTCTTGACAAGCAGGTCGAAGTCGAGAAGAACGTCCTCATCTTCGATCTAGGTGGTGGTACATTCGATATTTCCCTTTTGACCATCGAGGGCGGTATCTTCGAGGTCAAGGCTGTCGCCGGTGACACCCACTTGGGCGGTGAGGACTTTGACTCCCGCCTTGTGGACCACTTCGGCGCCACATTCAGACGGAAACACAAGAAGGACCTGACGAAGAATGCTCGTGCAATGCGTCGTCTGCGAACCGCTTGCGAGCGCGCCAAGCGCACCCTTTCTTCAGCCGCCCAGACCACGATCGAAATCGACTCGCTCCACGAGGGTGTGGACTTCTATACATCGATCACTCGTGCACGCTTCGAGGAGCTTTGCGGTGACCTCTTCCGCTCTATCTTCGACCCCATCGAGAAGGTTCTCCGGGAATCAAGGACCGACAAGTCCAATGTGCACGAAATCGTCCTAGTCGGTGGTTCGACTCGTATTCCCAAGATCATCAAACTTGTCTCCGACTTCTTCGATGGCAAGGAGCTCAACACGTCGATCAACCCTGACGAAGCTGTGGCCCACGGCGCCGCTGTCATGGCCGCTATTCTCTCGGGGGATACCTCGGAGAAGACCCAGGGATTCCTCTTGCTCGACGTCACGCCGCTCTCTACTGGGTATTTTCTGATTCACGATTTTACTCAAGGGATTGTACTGACAATTAATTTACAGTATTGAGGCTGGTGGTGGTGCCATGACCTCACTCATCAGGCGCAACACGACTATCCCGACGAAGAAATCGGAGATCTTCTCCACCTACTCGGACAACCAGCCTGGTGTGCTCATCCAAGTCTACGAGGGTGAGCACGCACGCACAAAAGACAACAACCTCCTTGGCAAGTTCGAGCTTTCGGGCATCCCTCCCGCTCCGCGTGGTGTACCGGAGATTGAGGTCACATTCGACATCGACGCCAATGGTATCTTGATCGTGTCCGCGTTAGATAAGACGACTGGCAAGTCGAACTGCATGACAGTCACCAATGACAAGGGTCGTCTGTCCAAGGAAGAAATCGAGCGCATGGTCGCCAATGCGGAGAAGTACAAGAACGAGGACAATGAGGCGGAGTTGCGAATGTCGGCGTCGCGAATTTCGGCGAAGAATGACCTAGAGTTATATGCGTACAACCTGCGCAACTTGACGCAGGACGAGAAGCTCGCAGAGAAGTTTGACCCCGCAGATAAAACGAAACTCGATGACGCGATCAGCGAGGCAATCAAGTGGCTCGACGTCTCCGCCGAGGCGAGCAAGGAGGAGTACGAGGAGGTACAGAAGGAACTCGAAGATGTCGCCAACCCGATTATGCAGATGCTGCATGTGTTGGAGCTAAGCAATGTTAGACTCGGTGCGTGAACAGCAAACTATAGATGTATTGTGTACCTAAACGGTGTTCTACGATACTTGGTTAGAAATGTATATAGTCACAGCAATACGGAGAATGGACTTACAGACTCAGTGCGTGAACAGCAAACAGAGCCCAGTAGGTCCGTTGACGAGCGATTTTATACTAGATTGCCCAGGAACGGGCACATTACGATTGTCCGTGAATTAAAGGAAGGGCCGGGAAGGAGTGTCCGCGTAACAGGAACGCGTACCAGAACGCATTAAGCGATAATATACCAAGGGGAGGCGTGGAGCACCTATTTCCGACGGTATGGCTCTGCTCGTGGTATGCCGGGAGGATGGATATGGTGGATCTAAGAACGACGGCTGGCCGTCAAGGAGGTCGATCAACCTTATATAATTGAACTCTCCCGGGTAGACGGTGTGCTCGATTGCAGTTTGGGATCCAAACAATGGACTTGGATCACAAGGTATATTACTAATTCCGTCTTCCTGCAACTAACGCTGCAAAGTGGCGTACAAAGCAGTGATCACCTTGGGGCCGTCCAGATCCGTTATTGGTTGAACGATTGACTTGCCACACCCCAAGTGAAGCCGCACGGCATTTATATCACCCTCTGGGCCGCAAACTAAGTGATGCCCAAATCCAATCAATCATAGAACAATTTCATGCAGCTTCCAGGCCATCTCCAGAACCGGAAAGCGGAAAGATTGTCGATGTTGCGGCGAGAGAAGCTGGTCATTGGTATTTTTCGCTCATCGGACCCAGTATCCCATGCATTTTTACTCACATTCTGTCTAGATTCAAAAATTTCCCCTCTCTTCATATGTGGCTCGCTTTCGTTTACTATAAGAAAGGTGACGTGGGGCACCTCATTGGTACTTCCTGTGCGTTTCCAGTGTGTCTTATTGCCACCTTTGCAATGTCGTCACTCGTAGTCATCCCAAGCTTCGAGATGAAATCGTCGTAAGCCCGACGGGGCTGGAAATCGCCTGTGGAACGTATCTCCTCGATCTCCTTACGATCAAGGGATTAGTGGCACCACGGGGCTGTTGGTGTTGGTGATTCCTCTACTCACCGGCTGGGTAGCGTATCGGCAACGCACCCTTCTAGGATTAGGGAGTCCCAGGTTTGACCCTGGTCTAGCCTTCCTTTTCTCTTCCTACAGGGGCTTCCTTGGACGCCATACTTTCCTTTATTTGGTGTATTGTTTGGATCTCACGGCATGCGACGTTGCCCAGCGGTACAGAGATTCATCCCAGCATGCCAACAGCTATCGGTATCGATCTCGGCACTACCTACTCCTGCGTCGGTGTATGGCAAAATGACCGTGTTGGTACGTCCGATATGCCCCGTCCAACCGAGACTGATGACATCCTTCAGAAATCATCGCCAACGACCAGGGAAACCGAACAACACCTTCGTATGTCGCTTTTACCGACTCTGGCCGTCTCATTGGTGGTGCCGCGAAGAGTCAGGCTGCGATGAATCCCTACAACACCGTCTTCGATACCAAGCGCCTCATCGGCCGCAAGTACGACGATGCTCAAGTCCAATCGGACATTAATCACTTTCCTTTTAAGGTCATCTCCAAGGCCGGAAAGCCCGTCGTCGAGGTCGAATACCGTGGCGAGACGAAGCAATTTGTGAGTGTACTTGTACTGATTCAGCATCGCATGTAAACTCATATAATCGCTCTAGGCACCTGAGGAACTCTCAGCAATGGTCCTTACCAAGATGAAACAGATCGCAGAGTCATATCTCGGTCGCACCGTCACAAGCGCCGTCGTCACCGTGCCCGCCTGCTTTAACGATTTGCAGCGACAGGCCACCAAAGACGCCGGTAT
>Ga0307515_10014994_pt1 | contig 14317 bp, 2 predicted proteins | sample 17_EM_MG_FD_194513 | JGI IMG/M metagenome (GOLD analysis project Ga0307515, IMG submission 194513) | Populus trichocarpa ectomycorrhiza microbial communities from riparian zone in the Pacific Northwest, United States - 17_EM | ecosystem: Host-associated > Plants > Roots > Unclassified | place...
CACAGTCAGCGTACGTTATCCGACAGCTAGCGGACAGCGAGCGATCCAATTGACGCAGTCAGTCAGCTATTTTTCTCAAGATCGCAGCTAAGCTGACTGTTGGACACACTGGCGGAATCTGCCTAGTGATTTACTAAACTTCTAATAGTGATAGCAGAACTTAGTTAGTTGCTTAATAGCCATTCTATTAGTTTTATAGCCAGTATAGTAAAGTAGCTTTTGTAGTTTCTTAACTAAGGGGTGTCTAAATTAATAATATAGGCGCCGTAGCTCTATATCTATTAAGTAGTAGGGGTTTACGTTAAAGGATTTAGATAAATATAACTATAGTAATAAGCTCTATAGGAGAAATAGGTGGCTAAACCGTTGTACTACTGGCACTTTTTCAGTGCGAGTGATAACAACGTTTTTGAGGTTGTTATAGTAGATTTAGAGTCTGTCTATATTCGCTAAACAGAGTAAGAAGGGGGTATCCGTACAGATAATATGAAACTATATCTTGCCTATAGGGGTAATAACATCCGTAGTTCTAATAGAGGTAGTAATTCTAATACCGAACTGCACGTTAACTTATCCTTTAGTTAAGGTGTTAAGTCTTACGGATTAGTTCGCGTTCTATAGTGCCTAGAATTATCTATAACCGGCCGTAGACTTCTTTAACATACTAGTATCGATTATAATTCCTATAAATACTATGGAAGTATAGCGTAAAGCGGCGGTTGTTGTGTTATAATTAAACGGGTTAGTTTCTATAGTGGGTTCTGTAAAGGTTATAATAAGTAAATAAGCGTAAGCCTTATTAACTAGTTCTACGCTTATAGAGGTTGCTTTATCTATAGTAAGAGTCCTAAATAATATAAGGTAGTAGCTGTTAGGGTCTTCTAGTTCTTCCTCGCTGTTATTATTATTAATATTTTTATTAGCGTTTATATCTAGCATAAGAGCTTTAAAAGTCTTATTATACTTATTATTGTCGTCTCCTTTATAGTAGATAGTGTATTATCTAAATCGTTCTTTAAAGTTACCGTTATGGCCCTTGTTATTATTAAAATGTCTTTTATACTCATTTCTAGAACGGTTCCGCTCCTCCTCTATATGTTTCCATAAGCGATAGCTCTCCTTTTGGTAAATATAGCACTTGGCCTTTAGGGACCTAACGGTGTTTTATCTATAGGAGTAGGTTCGGTCACAGTTGTTATAGATATCACGGCGGTATATACGGTCCGTAAAGTAGGCTCCTTAAGACGGTCTTATTAAGGCCTAGAAAGGGTGTTCCTTCTCCTATATAACTATAGAAGATTACAGCTTACTAATTAACTAGAAGAGGTTTTTAGAAGGGTTGGAAATGGCAATATAGTATACTAGTACTCCTTAGCAAGCGGTAACTAGCTTATTCGTAAGGAAGAGGTCTGTTTAAAACTCTGGGTATAATCCATGGTAATATTTTAAGAGCTTATTAAGGAGTAGTTGGAAACTCTAATAGATTTGCTTATTAGGGTTCTTGTTAATAATTCCTTAGAAGTTAGTAGCGTTCTATTTAGTAAGGTTTCTCTAATAGTATTCTGGTCCTTTAAAGAAGTGACGCATATAGTTATATACCTTAGTAAATAATCTAGTTAAAAGGCTGCTATTATAGTAGTAATCTTAAGCAAGTCCCTTTAGTATAATTAGGAATGCAGTTATATAGCCTTTAAGAGGTAAACCAGCTCTCTTGCAGATATTATAGAAGATAGTTAACTTAAAGTTAAAGCTATCACTCACTCCATTATACTTCTGGTCGTCTGTATAGATCTTAGCAATAATGGCTACCTCTTTGCTATACGTAGGCAGGTATATAATAGGGTCGGTATTAGTAGTACTAGGGTGAAGATACTAGGCAGGAGGAGGATCAGGTAGGGTAAAAGCGATTACTAAAGGGAGGGTAGAGGTAGTTGCCGCAGGCAATAATTGCTAATTTTGCGTCTATAGGAGTTAAATAAGGAGAGTAAGTAGTTAATCTTAGGTAGAGGTAGGTGCAGCTTGCTAGGGTATAGATGCAATAGCTAGTTAGGGTATTATAGGGGTAGGTATTTGCGTTCTAGGTGTTATAGCTATAGCTATAGGCTAGATTACAGGCGTTAGGGGTAGTAGAGGTAGTTAATAGTTTATAGGCGTCGGTGTAACGGCTCGAACCATCGAACAAATGTCTCGACAGAGACTTAAACGAATGCTTGCAAGATCAAGCGAACGAATGCTGTATTACGAAGATATTAAGCTACGGAGCAAGAGAAGGTGGTGAGGCCACGTCTATATACATATGCCAAGTCTTAAGCGAACCCCTGACTAGGTGACGCGCTCTAGCGCCGTCACAGTCGGTACCGTATAGGAAGGTAGTAGGTTATAGAAGGGGGTTGTAGGAACTAAAGAGGCTATAACTAATAGGGGTATAGCTTAATTCGATATTAGAGCTATTTATATTAAGTTAAGTTGTTTTTATAGTGCCACTGTAATTATAGGGCTGACTTTCTTAAGAGCTCCTATGATTTCCTTATTTGTCCATTTATAAGGTTCCTCTTCTATAAGAATATTATATAGAACCTTATAAAGTGGGTATCTGTTACTATATATGGCGATATATACTCCTCTTTAGAGTAGGTAAGTACGGAGTTTTACTCTAATAGAAGAGCGTATCTTTATAAAGTCCTCAATGGTAAAGCCTTTAAATTCTTTCTAGAATAGCGACTATAATATATAGTCCGTAAAGTTCTTATATATATACTCATAGATTTTCGTTTCCATATATTCTTCTAGGTCTTCCTTTAAGGCAGTTGCTATATTAATCCCGTAACTATATCTGGCGATTCTCTCCTTCTAATCAATTTCTATATTATTATGTCTTTGTGTATATTATAGTTTAAGGTTTTAAAGTATTCTCTACAGCCTTAGGGCCTATAGAGTGTCCTTAGTCTGAAAGTTTAAGGGTTAAGGCTTAAATAGAGGTTAAGGTTAAGGTTGAGGTTGAGGTTGAGGTTGAGGTTGAGGTTGAGGTTGAGGTTGAGGTCGGGGTCGAGGTCGAGGTCGTTAAGGTGAGGGTGTTAAGGTAAGGGTGTCGAGGTAAGGGTTGAGGTTGAGGTTGTAAAGGTAAGGGTGTAAGGGTGTGTGCGTGTCCCCTTAATAAATCTGCAGTTTTTAAAGACTAAAGACGATTCTTAGTAAAGATACAATCCTCTAGGCGATTTAACGCGTTAGCGGTTTAAGCTAACGCGTAGTCTTAAGCTTTAAGGGTAGTATAGCTCTCTTTAGTATATACGTCCTCTACAGCCATTAGGCCTGTAAAGTGTTCTTAGCAAGACTGCTATTCTCTTAGCGATCTGTTATATTGGCTATAAGGCCGGTATAAATTCTCTTAAGCTTAAGGGAGGTCGTAATCTTCTCCGAGTAAAGATATAATTCTCTAGGCGATCTAACGCGATAGCAGTTAAGCTAATACGTGGTCTTAAGCTTTAAGGGTGATATAGCTTTCTCCTTTAACTAAAATAGACAAGGCTAGGCGATCCGTGTACTGTTTCTAGTACGGTTCTTAAGCTCTAGCTTATTGCGTATTTCCTAATCTGTACGTCTACTAATTAGTGTCGGTATACTCGCTTTATTAACGGGCACGAATATCACTGTATAATACGTATACGGTGTTGAAGTTGGTAGTTATTTTATGTCTAGAAGTAAGGGGTTGCTCCAAGGTCAGATTAGCTAGTCTCGCTTCGTGGTTATAACCACGTCACGTGATTAACGTTCTAACAATAATATATTCTTCCTAAAGTCTTAACACTAAGCCTATTACTCTATTATGTCCTTAGGTCATTCCCTTATAGAATTCTTCTATAAAATGTTCTGCTATACTTCTTAGGATATACTTTACTTCTCTATACTTATATAATACTTCTTCTTCTAAATATTCTAAATATTCTTCTAATTATGCCTTAAAGATCCTTTATACCTAAAAGCTCTTTAGTGTCTTATAGACTCTTTCTAGTTTATTATTCTCTTAAGTTGCTACTAGCTTAGGATGATTATATCTAATTAATCCATCCTTATCTCTGCGTAGTATTACTCTTAATGGTTTCTTATCGTTCTATAGTTTAGCCTTTTTACTAAGTACGTCTACCCTTATATTCTTAGTTCCTTTAGTATACTAAATTTTAAAATAGTATTCTATAAGTATCTCTACCTATTTAATTTATCTATAATTAAGTTCTTTTATTATTAGGAACCCCATTAGGTTCTTATAATCTATTTTAACTATAAATAGTTTCTCTACGCCTTATAAGAATGCTCTCTATTTCTTAAGTACTATAACTATACCTAATAACTCCTTATTATAGACGTTATAGTTTAACTCTAATAGTGTTATTTTTCGACTATAATATACTACTAGATGCCATGCGTCCTTATATTTCTATAATAAGTATACTCCTAGTGCGTAATTTAATATATTTATTTTTACAACTATATCTAGTCCTAGTTAATAGATTTTAAGGATTAGCTCCTAGGTAAATAATTCCTTAAGTTCCTTAAACAACTTCCTTTATTTATTTCCCTATACCTATAGTTCCTCTTTCTTTATAAGCCTGGTAAATGGTTTAATATTTTTTAACTACTGTGCTATAAACCTTCTATAGTAGTTGTAAAACCCTAAAAATAACCTTAACTATATTACATTCTCTAGTTCTTACTAACTTACTATAGCTTTAATTTTCTTTAGGTCCATATTAATATGACTTAATTTAATAATAAATCCGATAAAATTAGTCTTCCTTATAAAGAACTCGCATTTTTTAATTACTACTAGTATCTATTCTTCTTATAGTCTCTTTAAGACCCATTTAACGTATTCCCTATGTTATTCCTTAGTTATTAAGTAGATAATAATATCGTTAAGGTATACTATAATAAACTTATTAAGGTGTTCTCCTAATACACTGTTAATTCGTTTCTAAAACATTACTAGTATATTTATTAATCTAAATTGCATAACTAATGGTTTATATAGCCCTTTTCTTAACCTAAAAGCTGCCTTTTATTTATCGCCTTCCTTAATTCTAATCTAATAGTACGCCTATCTTAGATATATTTTTATAAAGATTTACACATTACCTATCCGGTCTTAAATTTCGCTAATTAAGGGTAAAGGATATCTATTCTTTTAAGTAATGCTATTTAACTGTTTATAGTTAATGCATAACCTAAGTTTTCCGTTTTTCTTTAGTACGAATAGTACTAAATAACCCGCTAATAATTGCGATGGTCTAATATATCCCTTTTATAAGTTTTTCTAGATAAACTCTTTAAGTGCTCTAGACTCTTCTTTAATAAGCTTATAGGTTAAAAAGAACCTTAAACTTATTTCTAGTTCTAACTCTATTTTATAATCCTATACTATATAATCTACTAGCTTTTTACTTTCTAGGCTCTATAGTTTCTTACCATACTTATAGTATTTCTTTAGTATATAACTTAAGCCTCGCTTAGTCTCCTTATATATTACTCTAACTTAGTACTATACTAACTTAGTTTACTATTACATTTTACAGCATTAAGTATCTCTAATATTAACCTAACCTATAATCTAATTAATATTTAGATTATATTCCTATAACTAAGGCATTCCTAATACTACCTTATCTCGTCCTAATAGTAAGATATTAAAGGACATCTTAATTTATCTTTCTTTAATGGTTATCTAAATAGGTCCTATTTTAAGGTTAATAATCCCTCCTCCATAGGCTATTAGATCTCCTAAAATTATAACTAATAGGTAAAATTACTCCTTCTATCTATAAGGCAATCCCATTCTCTTAACTACTACTAGTAAAATATGGTTTTGCGTCACTCTACTATCTATTAGTGCTTTAAACTTTTAACCTTACTAATTAACTTATAAATTTAAGTATTGTTCTTAAATTCCTTTAAGGGTCTAAGGCTTTACTACTGACTCCCTTTAGTTCTATAGGCCTCTACTTTTCCTAACTATTAGCTGCTTAATTCTTATGTACTTAGCTTACTCTTTAGCTAATACCTAGTTCGCTTTTTATCTTTAATATACTATAAATATATATTCTCTAGGTATTCCCACTACTATTATCTATCTAAGTATTCTTCCGTAAGGAATCTTTTTAGTTAAAGTATTAAGTCTCCTAACTCTTAAACTTCTATTAGATGCCAGCTATATATATACTTAGCATTCTTATACTATCGCTTATCTAGCGCCCAATATATCCTTATAAGGTATTTCCAATTCTTTTCCTTTAGGTTCTTATACATTTTATATATATTATCCATATATATAATCTATAATAGCATATAGTATACTAGGTGCTTTAGGTTAACTCTTAACTTATCCTTATCTTTAAGTTTAAACCTTTACTATATTAATCTAAACGTTATAACTTTATTTATAGGTACTAAGATGCATCTCTTACTTTTCTAGTCCTCTAATCGTTCCTTTAGATCCTTTAACGTTATAATTAAGGCTCCTTTAATATAAGTTATGGCCTTCTCTATAATTAGGTGGTCCTAAATAACTCGTTTATCTAACTATATATAGAAATCTTCCCACTTATTGTTATTGTCGGGAATAAGGCAAGCGGTCGTCACGTGTCGTCGCGGCACTAGCGTGGCGAGGAGCCCTTCGCCCTTCCTCATTCCAATCAAAAATTAAGCATTATTAAAAACAACATCACTGTATCTACTCGAGTAGTACTAGTAAGGGAGTTACCCTATATTACTAACACTGATTAGTGGTTAAATACACAGTTAACTATAAAGCAGCTAGGTCTTTGAATAGAAGAGACAGTCTCGTGCAGGGGTGCTATATACGCTTATATAAAATGGATCCCGGCGATACTATACTACCTTAGACTTGCGGAAAACTAGTAACAGAAGTGTCACTAAGTACTAGGAGATACTAAGTTACGTCTATTACGCAGAATAATCGCGTTTACAAAGATTTGGTTATACTTTAGGTCAGAAGTGTTACTAAACCTAGGGTCCTAAGTTAACGTCCGAAACGCGTTAAATAACATCTCAAATTGCCTACCTTTTAACAGTAAACCTACGAGATTCTATAAAACCGAAAACCCTACCTACCTTTAACCTATTATGGCGTTAACCTACCTAAAGAAGTACGAGGAAGATATTGACCCAAAGACATAGAATAAAGATATTAACCCTATAAACGCTAAGCAAAAGGACCTAAACGGATTCTTATTATACCACATGGTACACTACATAGACAGCGAATACAACGATACTATGCTATAGTATTGCATAAAGGAGGACTTCGTTGGATGGATAAAGGAAACATAGACTCTTGCGAACAAGCTTATTATATAAGACTTCCGTAACTTCCTTCGGGAGAATGGAGTATTTGTCCCTATGGATGGAAGCGCTATTAGAGACAATATTTAAGAGCAAGTTATTAACGCAAAAGAAGAGCACGAATGGACTCTATAAGAGATTAAGCACTAACTACGCACTATAAAGAAGCTTAACTTATAATGGAATCCAAATAATACACTAATAGAGACACGTTCAAATTCTATTGCTTTAGGCACAAGTTCTTACGTTCCGTATCCATCGCTTCCATTATCTTTAGCTTCCTAGGATCTACTAATTTAACCTATAACTTTAACTACTAAATAAAAGCAAGCGCAAGATCCCCTTACTTCGCGATTTAATAACCTTCAAACCCTATTATAGTAAGATTAGGTACCATGCCGTATTCTATTAAGATCTATATCTTTACTACAGCCTATAAAGCAATCCCCACCTTAATCTCTAACGCAATTTTAACGTGGCCTAATACCGCTTAGAAGCACCTTAAAAATGCTTATAAAGCTTACGAAGCTCTATTTGGACTAGGAGAAGAGGTTTAACGGGGAACTATATAATATCCTTAATTTAAAGCTGCGTATCTTCTATAACTATTGCTAGAAGGTTAAACTGGAACCTAACCAATATTATAACGCCTACTCTATTATGCTTAAGGGCCGCGCTAGTACCTTCTATTATAATTATTTAGCAGAAAAAGGATATAATTTTAACCGAATAATATATAAAATAAGATGCTACTTTAAAATAAAGGAGAATAAGCAGCAGTATATATTAGAGTAGAGAGAGACTATCTTCCTAAGGATTATTGCGACAAACCCAGATATTTCTTAACTTAATTATCTCTAAAAGCTCTTTAATTAACTTTAGATAATTTAGCGTAGTTTATCTAAATTATATTAAGAGGACTTCAGCCTACGCGATTAAATTATTAGCGTATACTAAGGTATTAAAGAATGCAACCTTACTCTCTTTAATCCTGTAAATACTTATAAAGGAGTATATACTTAATTAAGATCCTCTATTAGCACCGCTCTGCGCTCTTAAAAAGTATAATAATTTAACACCTAACCCTAACCTACTCTAATTAACCCGGCCGACTAATATAATTACAACTGGACTGACTAAATATATAGTGGCCGCGGTAGGGGATACGGCAGAGGGTATAATTAACGTTAACTATAAGGCAATTATAGAGGTTTATTTCGGAGCAATTATTAGAAGATGTGCTACGTTTGTAAGAAGCCAAATTACTAGTTAACTAGGCACCCCCTTAATAGACGAAAGGAGGCATATAATAAGTTTCGCTAAAGTATATAAAACGTTGGAAACTAAGAGGTTACTACGGCCTACTTTTAAAGCTTTCTGGTTCAATATAAAGGCGAAGAAGATCTTAAGGGTAAGGTTAACGAGGCCAAATAGCTCCTTATGGATATAGAAATTAAGGACTACTCTCTTAACCAATACTTTACCGAGTATAGTAAGGTAAATAGCACATAAACCGTCGCTATCCTTAATAACTAATCTACGCTTTATTCTATTATAAAGTTAAATATCTTTAATAAGCCAAAGGAAAGTTCCGCGTTCTCCTTTAATAACAGATACTCAGCGAACGTCTTCTATAGTATTATACCAGATACTAGAGCCGCAGGAGTATCTATAGTAGGAGAACCTCAAGTTTAAGCTCTTTAGTAGCTTAATAGCTCTGTTTAGATTAACTAATTAACAGCAGGCCAATATATAATTCGCTTTAGCAAGGGTACTATAATCTCTCTTAGCATAATTAAGGTCCAAACCCCGTTAGGATATATTACTTTCCACATTATTCCCGCAAACACCCCGTTTCTATTCTGTATCCAAGATATAAATAAGTTAGGCGTTAAGCTAGATAACCTTAAGAATAACTTATTTAGGGAGATAATTGGGTGCCCGTTATACGTAAGTAGGGTCACCCTTAGTTGCTCCTTTAACAGCTAAAAAAGAGCGTTGCTTAAAGCCATTTAACTAAGTCAGAGTTACGTTAACTACACCGTCGCTTTAGTTACCCATTAGTTTATAGATTACTTAGGGTTCTTTAGCAAGTAGGTTATAAAGTTAAGGCTAAAACAATTAAGCATCTTATAAAGTACTGCTATTACTGCCAAATAAACCAGAAGTTCCCTAGCCGATTCAAGTTTACCCTTAAAGATAACTACGACTTTAACTTCTGTATTATTATTAACATTATATACCTTAGCGGTAAGCTAGTACTCTAAGTTATTAACCTCTTAACCTCCTTCTAAGCCGCACGCTTCCTAAAGGATATATTAGCTAGGAACGCATAGGATACTCTCTAACTATACTAGATTAATGTCTACCTAGGACCCCTTAATTAAGTCATTTATAATATAGAAAGGAACTTCTTATCTATAGAGTTTCGGTAACAGGTAAAGGTAATAGAAATTAAGGTTAAGGAAGTCCCTATTAAGGCATATAATAGTATCGGAAAAGTAGAATAATATTACACGCCATTACGCCGAGTATATAAGATTATTTCTTTAGAACTAGAGGGCGCTAGTAAAGAGCTTATCTTATAGATGGCTATTAAGGCTGTTAATAATTCCGCTGGCCCAGATAGGCTCATACCTATATTACTAGTCTTTAGCGCCTACCCTTAAATAACTAACAATTCTCTACTATCTCTATCCGTAAGGCAATAAAGGAGGTGCGCCGCATCTACGCCACGCGCTAGGTTAACAACGCACTAAGAATAAGAAACGGCCTAAACACCTTAATAACGATAGATCTACCACTCTAATCTAAAGTATGGGTATAGCGTAAGAAAGGGGGCTGGTTAGGCCTATATACACTTATTACTATTAAGGGTTAAACTTATACTCTTTAAATGCCCTATAAACCCATTTAATTCCGCTTAACTATTATTAAGCCCTACTATAGGGATAATAGTTTTAAGCCTTTATAGGATACTATAAAGGATACCCTAGAAGAGAACCACAATTAACGTGCTTTAGAAGGCGACTATAATTCTAATATAATTGTAGCAGATGTGCCGCAACTATAACGCGGCAGAGGTCGCCTAAAGGGATTACAAAATCGCTAACATCTTATTAATTTTAAAGAGCAATTTATTGCCGCCATTAAGAGTAGAGTTAAGTTATTAATGGCCTTTATAACAATTAAAAAGAAGGCGGACTTTAAGCTCGCAAAATAATTCTAAAAAAAAGGCCGTATTATAACTCTAGGAGCCCCTTTCTAAGTATTTAACAAGTAGGAGATCGACGGTCTTATTATAAGAGGAGTCTTTAAATTTAAGAAGTATAACCCTATTAAGTTTAATAGAGTTCGCATCTTTAAGTCAAGAATAGTTAATAAGATTAAAGGTAAAGCTACTAACACCCCATTTAAGAAGTCAAGACTAGTTATTTAAGGCTATAACGATAACGGTAAGGAAGTAATTCTTACGCAATCCCCTATAATTTAATGAGCTAGTTAGCGAGTTATTATTACGCTAGCTCCCTCCTTAATAAAGAATAGAATAGCGGTTTATTTATAAGATATTACTTAGGCCTATACCTAATTAGAGACGCGCCTTTAGCGCTTAATACTAGTATACCTTCTAGAGTAAATTCGCCACTAATATCCCAAAGATATAATTATAGTTATACTTAAGCCATTATATGGAATTGTAGAGGCAGGAACTCACTAGTAGGCTACCTACAGCAAGCACCATAAAGAGAAGCTTTTAATAACTACTTTTATATTTAACCCCTACTTCCTTATTATAACTACGGGAACTCTATTTAGAATTGTCGGCATATAAACTAATAATATAATTATCTTAGGAGACGGCTAATTCTTAGCCCTTAAAGAAGATAAGCTAGTAAAGGCAAATCTTATAGTAAAGCTAAAGGAAAGACTTAACTTAATAACACTACTACTCTTTAATGGATGTATCCTCTCCCTAAACGAGGATTCTATTGCTTTATGCCAGAAGGGTTAAGGTAAGAAGATTAATATTATTAACGTTAATTCTCTAAAATAAGGATATATAGAGCAACGCGCTTATAGAGCTTATATTACTTTTATTTATTAACCCAAGGCTTCCTTTAATCTCTCTATTGCTGCCTAATACCAGGAACTAACTAAGGAGGACGTTCTTACCCTAAATAAGCGCCTTTTCTGGCAAATGAACCATTTTAATCAGGGACTACTCTATGTGCCTATTAACCTTCCTACCGCTAAGCTCTTTATATTTATTAATAGATCGTTTATAAATAATAAAGATTTTAGCTCCTAGCTAGGATATAAGATTATTATCGCGAACGAATCTACTAGAGAGAATAACTTCACGATTTACAGCAATCTTATCTATTAGAGCTCAACCAAAAGTAAGTATATTACTTAAAGTGTTCTAGCGTTAGAGATATATAGAATAGTTAGCGGAGTTAATATAGCAATTACAATTAGAACTACCCTAAAGATAATTATAGATTAACTCGAATTTCCCGTTATCCCTATAATCGTATATACCGACTTATATTCCCTCTATAAGTGCTTAGTTAAGCTTAGTACCATAAAGGGGAAGCGCCTTATAATCGACATTATAGCACTTTAGCAATCCTACGAACGGTAAGAACTCTTTAAGATTCAATAGATTAATAGCTAAGATAACTTAGTAGATGTAATAACAAAGGCAAACCCAAATAAGGCTCTAGAAACGTTTGTTAATATAAATACTCTATATATACGGGTTAAAGGTTAGGTTAAAAGGGAGTAAGAGCATAATATTCCGCAGACCCTAATTTTAATCAGCCAATTAGGATTTTCCATACCCGGCATAGAAAATCGCTATTGGCTTACTTACTACTAGCGCCTTAGCGGCCCCTCGCCTTTATATTAACCCCTAACATTCTTCTTCTTCTTCTTCTTCTTCTTCGCTTAGTATCTTTATATAGTAGTAATCTATAAGTGTATATAGATAGCAACTATAAAAAAAGAGTTGCTAGTATCGGGAATAAGGCAAGCGGTCATCACATGTCGTCGCAGCACTAGCGTGGCGAGGAGCCTTAAGCTCTTCGCCCTTCCTTATTCCAATTAAAAATCAAGCATTATTAAAAATAACATCACTGTATCTACTCAAGTAGTACTAGTGAGGGAGTTACCCTGTGTTACCAACAGTTATGTCGTTGCCTATACCACTTTTAGTATAGCTATTAGAGTGTATATAGCTTATCCATAAGAAAGTATCTTCTTATTACTACGTTATAATAGCCTTTTATATATTGTTCTTTAAACCTAATAGGGATCCCTAAATCCTTTTCATTTTCCAGTTTAATAAGCTACTTAGCTCTTAGTATACCTACCCTAGGCCTATTAGTAATTCTTTATACGGGTACTCTATCCCTTATACGTCCTAATATGCTAAATCTCTTATCTAGTTCCTGTTCTTGCTATACAATAATTCTTTATCTAAATTCTTTTATAGTTTCTTTTGGTTTACGTTTTATAGATAGATCCTTAAAGCCTTCTTACTTTTTAATCTTAGTATTAGCATTTTAATCTAGTTGCTAAGCCTTACTCGCAATTTCTTTAATAGTCCTTATTCTGTCGCTAAAATCTTAGTCCTATAGGATTCTTAGTCCTAAGCTTACTTCTATCTTAAGCTTAGCTCTAGCCTTAGTTTAACTAGGCTTTACTAGTATTTTTATCTTATCTTAAAAGTCTTAAATCTTACTTATCTTGTCTTAAGAGCCTTATACCTTTAGAAAACTTTGTCCTAAGCTTATTTATATATTACTAAACTAAGCTATTACTCTGCTCTATCGGTTATCGTCTATTATAGGTCCTTAAGCTTACCTTATCTTATTTTAAGAATCTTAGTTATCTCTTATCTCGTCTTAAGAATCTTAAGCCTTTAGCCTTTTGCCTTTATTAAGTGCCGAAGTAGTTCGCTGCCCTACTTCTCTTACGTCTTATAAAGCAATAGATATTATATCTAGTGGGGTCTTAATCCCTACTAATATTCCTTATTTTATAGTGGAATTATTCTCTACCTCTTATATAATATCTCTAAGGTCTATATACTCCTAATAAGCCGCCCTTATTACCCCATTATTACGGAATGTTTTACCTATATTAAATTTATCGTCCTTAATATCCAATCTGCGAACTAGTTCGTTAGTTCCTCTATATTTTATTAAGTATAGCTCCTATAGCTAATAGCTTACGCTATACTTAGCGTCCTTATAAATTCGGCATACGTTATTGTAATAGAACGTAAAACTTTTTATTAAATATTCTTTTATTCCTCATATGTTATGTTATATTATGATATTCAATTACGCTATTGCGGCTCCCGTTAGGGTCCATGCAGCGGGTCTATATAAGTATATATATATACATGTATAAGAGGGGAACCATACCACTAGGGCCGGATAAAACCTCTCCTTCTCTTATTATACGGCCTATATAGCTTATTATGCGGCCTATATAGCCTCTCTTCTAATTAGTGACTACCAAGCACGAGTAGATATCTCTTTAAGGCGCTACAGAAAAGCCATCTTAATGCGTACTCCTGGGTTTATCCGGTAGGGTATATAGCTAGGGCCTAGGTTCCGTTCCCCAGTTATATTTCTATATAGCCTTAACTATATACAAAGTAAAGTTACGGATAGCCTACCTACCTAAGCCCTCTACCATAGTCTCCGCCTAGGTAGCGTTACAGCACCTTTATAGCGACTATAAGCACTAAGTAGGCTTCTATAAGGGCCTATGCCCTAGCCAGAAACAGGCCCCTTCCTATATGCACCTAATTTGCACCTTAAGTGTAAGCTTTGCAGTGTGAAGGATTGAATGAACGACTTGATTGTAAATGTAGCTCTAAAGCGTCTATATATACACGAGGAAGGTATTAGGAATAAGATAAAAGGGGAGACTAATATGTAGTCGAAAC
>Ga0307515_10014995_pt1 | contig 14316 bp, 12 predicted proteins | sample 17_EM_MG_FD_194513 | JGI IMG/M metagenome (GOLD analysis project Ga0307515, IMG submission 194513) | Populus trichocarpa ectomycorrhiza microbial communities from riparian zone in the Pacific Northwest, United States - 17_EM | ecosystem: Host-associated > Plants > Roots > Unclassified | place...
TATTTATTATTGATACTTTCTCGTGAAGTAGTCAAGCACGCTCATCTGTGGATTGATTTCGTGGAGCTCTGCTTGAGGGTCGGACCTTGTTACCTTGAATGTTAAAGCTTAAAGCTCTGGTGTTTCTTATCCACGTCGTGTGTAAGCCGTGTCGCGCACGGCGTTGAGCTTACGATCTTCCAAACGAACCAGAATCCTATAGAATTATTGCTGAGTCGAGTAAAAGAAGAAGCTAGAGACGACTACTCTAGCTAGTTAGATATATATCCGTCCATCAGGATAGTATGCAGCCATTCCCCACGCCGGTGATCGGCTGTTGACTCTCGTGCCGCTCACATTGTGAAGGTGGTGTTGAAAGAAGCAGAGATTTACCCGTTTGGTACTCAGAAGCGACCTGCTTTATCGTGAGTACGATTCACTCTTGGACAAACGTTAGTGGGGGCGCTCGGGAGTGTCACAGCACCTGTAGCACATTTCCGATTACCAGCGCCACGGTGTGTGTTTGATTCACGACGAGACTGTCTTCCACGCGAACACCATTGGGTCCTGGACACTGAGATCACAGTTCCCAAGGCCAAGGGCGAAAGTGCTCCACTCACGGTTGCAGACTTTGTGTCGGCCGAATCCCCGGTCACCTGTAGACGGGAAGGAGTCCCCCCATGTCGTTATCCGCCCTGGTGCACAACGCGACCGCTATTTTACGAACAACGGATATACTTGCACAAGTCACCGTGGCGATCATCGTGGATATCATTCAGATGAACTGCCCCTGCGATGATCGATTCTTCATCTAGTCTCGGCTCCATCCGGGCAGATAACCACGATCACAAGTACCAGTGCGGTGGGTCTAGAGGTGTAATCTGCAATCGCGCTGGCCGCGATCACGGATGTCGATGAGCCTCCGACCGGCTTGGGACTAGACTATTCTTCATCTTCGACGACGCCCTAACCCACATCAAACAGGCAGATACCGCGATTTCTGCACGGAAGAAGCCTTCAATTGGATACCTCCAAACCAGACAGGAACTGACTGGTAGAGATTCCCTTCCTCGGGGACTCCGGGAGACAGCTCTACGGACCCGATGGAAGAAGCTGATGGAGAAGGTACAAATGGCCCCTGGGATCCTCACAGGTGAGGACCCTCAATTTTTTTTACTTCCCTGAGGGTCACGAAGCTGCCGGATGCTCCAAGGAACGAAGGTCATTCTCAAAGAGCGAGGGTTTCAGGTTTGGCGACCATATCCGTGATCTTTGGCACGAGCCTGTGTCCCAAATTCCGCTGCCCTCTCCCCTCCCGATCGCACGGACTGTCGCTGTATCCGCCGAATGCTTTACTTACAGCCCGACTTCCGAGTTGTGACTTCTCCCCTCGAGGAACACTGGGAAGCACGGTTTCGAGGTGTTCCTCCCCATGTTCCAGCCGGAGCTTAATTTTATCGAGTAGCGTTGGGGGTGTGCGAGGCGGGATTATCTTCCCGCCTCGTAAAGGGAGGAAGACTTTGGAAGAAATGCCGGCTCTCAAGTCATTAGATGGAACTCGAACCGACCAACCCGGCCCATGGATGCATACCAGTAAGGGTTTGGAAGGTTGACGGACTGCGTGGGCCGGAAGGAAATATCGTAGCCATCGACTCCTTCCTTCTTCGTGGAGGAAGGATCTTGAGGCAGCACATCTCGCCGAGTCCTGAGGCCTGAAGCTGAAGCTTGAAGTCTAATTCGCGCTGACATATCCGTGAATACTCGCGATATTCTTCGACGATTTTTGCCCCCGTTCATTGGTCGAGAACGAACAAGCACAACCTCGGACCTGAATCAAACTCGAGCGCCTTTTCTGACATCTTCACAGACAAACCGACTTCCTCCCTCCTCCCAAACAGGGGGTCCCCGTCCCCGGCACGGGTTCACCAGACGGTCAGGAACCCCATCCTGCAATGTGATCGTGGTGATCTGGCTGGATGGAAGAAAGGGTGAGACATGCTCTGCGAGACATCATCAAGAGATAATACATTCAAGCCTCTAGACTCAAGCACGGAGGCCGCGTCACTTCACCTATGACTCACCCAACCATTTTTGCCAAGAGGTGACTGATGACCGGTGACACGTTTCAAGGACAGACCCCCCACTATAAAGAGCAGACGTTTACCGTTCCCTGAGAATCCCCAACCACCCGTCACTGATGTCGTCTTCCGAGGGCCTAAAGTCCCTGGGGCCTCTTCAGAGGTGCGCCGCTTCTTCCTTATCGTGTGACCCATTAGCTGAAAGTAATTTTCCAGGGATGTGGAGCTGAGCCCAGACGCTCCAGAAGAACCCCTTCTGAACAAGCTGTCAGACAATCCGGATCCTCCAAGGGCTACCAAAACTGCTCGCACGTCGGCGAGACGCTTCGAACGGCCCAATTACCTCCATATTGTTGCACACGTAGTTTGGTGCTGTGCCGCCTATCCGATCATTCATGCAGGGACGATTATCGTGAAGGACGTATCGTTATTCTGGGCCAGGGCCATTGTTGGGGTGTGGTGTTCAGGAATTGGATTGGTGATCGGGTGGAGTTTGATGGCATTTGCGACCAAGTACGCCGAAGCTGCCAGTACGCACATTTCCCACTTCTTCGCACCCCACGGTGGCCGACTCCGTGCTTATCGCCTTTTTCAAAGCATGGGCGACTGTGATCCATCTCAGTCACGGTGATAATGGTCAGGGAATCAAATTGAGGGATCTCGCACACAAAGCGCATCAACCTGAGAGCGCGTTAAGTGGAGTTAGGTTGCTGTGGACTCGGTTCAGTAACAGGGGTACAGACCGACGTTCTAGGAGGGCTGTTGAGTAGGTTTTTCCGTTCCTCCATCCAGACTATATTTGCATGCTAAAGCACCCGTGTGATTGCAGTTCGCGACCGTGGTCGTTATTCATCACCTTCTACGTAATCCTGATGCTAGCCACCGCAACACTTCCCTTCATCCTTGGTCGTGTAATCATCATTTCCACCCGGCTGGAACGTCAGTTACGAACGTACACCGAGACAACAATCTGGGGCGACCTCTCCGAGTCTGACACTAGAGCGGCAGATGCCCGATATCTCTTCCTTGCCGCGAGTCTTCCACTTTTTCTTGGCGTCAACCTGGATAACCTTACCTCGTAGGGCACAGAGTCATGTCGAAATTTATACCTTAGTTTCATTGACGGATCGATCTTCGTTGCCACCCCCCGTACGATTGAAGTACAACGGAGATGACGTGTATTTCGCGGAATTGGTACAGTCACAGCTCAAGTCTGATGGGAAAGGTTTGGGGACATTCCTCTGGAACAGAACGGTTTTTGATGTGTACGAGCCGACTATTCCCTCGACGGAGGGCCTGTTGGAGGGGTCGCTGCTGAAGTACGTGGACCGCGGGTAATGCGAAACCTGAGACTCATGTTTGGACCTGTGCACGATAGAACACCGCGATGGGGGATCAGGATGCATTGCGAGAAACTTCCGGAGCCTGAGAAGTATCTGTAAGTATGTTCATCGGCCATGAAGCAAATACTACTGACCCACAGGTAGTGTTCCTCGCTCGAACGACGGGTACACATATGTGATTGTCACGAAGGCCTTCCTAGAGAACCTATATTCTTCGTTTTCGTTACCTCTTCCCGATACATTCAAGACCTCTGAATTCGTATTTGTGAGTCCCAATGACACGCTACCTTCCAGTGTCAGTGAGGAAGAGGTGGCCTACGTTGGTGCGTTCGTCTTGTGTGCTGGCATTTCTATATTCAGCGCTGATCTTGCTCCAGCCAAGTTCGAGGATGACGGAAGGGCGCATTCGCTCGAAGTTCACATGCCCTTCGATATTGAATCAGGGAATGGGTGGATTGGGACAGAGACCGTCCTCGTTCGTTTGGAGGACAGCTACGCGCCCAACGCGAGTTTCCCCGTATGGAGCGAGGACCCAATCGGGGATGCGTCCGGATTCAGCAGCCGTATTGGCTACGATGCCGCCGTCTGCGTAGAAATGTACGAATCTTGGATCGTGCAGATCTATAACTCCAGCCTTGGCGTCCCAACAACAATGGCCATTGTCTGCAAGTCTGCTACCACAGATTTCGAGCCGGACGACGGGAACACGGGCCCACGTCTCGACTCATACACACGAGCCCTGAATTCCACAGGCAAAACCGTTCCCTACTACTTCAGGTATGCAAGTGGTTTTTCATTTGAACACTACTGACCCATTCTCTGTAGTTACTCAGACGCCATCACCCAGATGGCGAAGGATAATGATCCGCAGTTGCGGTATGCGCCTTCACCCACGACGGTCTCGTTTACAGGCAACATCGGACTGGATGGCTACACCGAGTTATCACCACAAATCTATGCCGACGTGCGGGGAAAGATTGACGCCTCAAGTGTCCTTCCTTTCCTCTCCGGTACACGTCCCATCGTCGTGCGGGCGTACAAGGACGAATTCCTTGCTTCTGCTTCGTTTGACCGATACACTCTTGGCGGAGTACTGGGTATCGTGCTGCTCCTGGGAACTCTCGCGGGGCTCTTCGTTCCGGCTTTGCCATTCGACGTCCCACGAAGAGGGTTTGGGTTGTTCAGCTGGGTGGCTGTTATGCATGGTCGAGAGCTGGGAGGGGAGTTTTGGCAGGATAATGTCAATCGCCACATGGATCTTGACGAGCTCGAGAAGACTGTGGGTGAGGAGAGGGTACACTTCATCATCTAGTAACTAATCCCTGAATTTTCGCATTTCGTTTTTTTGGAGAATTGGAGAGCATACACAGCTCTTGTACATATTCATTATCGGTACTTTCTCGTAAAGTAGTCAAACATGCTCGTCTGTCGATTGATCTCGTAGAGCTCTGCCTGACGGTTCGAAGACCTCGATGCCTTGTTATTTATTATCCACGCCGTGAAGGAGATGCTGAAAGAAGCAGAGATTTGGCCGTTTGATACTCAGGAACGACCCGTTTTACCGTGTAGTACGACCCACTTCTGGACAAACGTTAGTGAGTGCGCTCGGGAGTGTCGCAGCACTTGTAGTACAAAGTTTCCGATCACCAGCGCCACGGCGTGTTTGGTTCACGACGAGACAGCCTTCCACGCGAACGCCGTTGGGTCCCGGACACCAAGACCGCAGTTCCCAAGCCCGAGGGCGAAGGTGCTTCGCTCATGGTTGCAGACTTTGTGTCGGCCGAGTCTCATCTCCGGTCACCTGAAGGGAAGGAGTCCCCCCATGTCGTTATCCGACCTGGTGCACAACGCGACGGCTATTTTACAGACAGTGTCGATATACTTGCACAAGCCAGCGTGGTGATAGATATCCTTCAGAAGCACTCCTCAGCCCAAACGGGCAGATGCCGCGATTTCCGCACGGAAGATGTCTCTGAATATTTACCTCCAAACTCATACCAATTGTAGAATCGGGATAATTGTAATCGCCAGATCAGGCGCCTTGGGCGAACCAAACAGCGAACACGCACGCGACTAGTTCCGTCCCGAACGCTTGAACGAACCACTCCCACCTCATCACCCTCATGTCATCTTAGAACCTAAATCAACTCTCGACGACATTCTGACAACCATAATCTTGTAAAACCACTCAAACTTTGGCTCTACCATGAACGGGTTCGGAAACTCTCAACAGCAGCAGAAGTAACAACAGCGGCAGGGAGGATCACAGCCATCCAACACGAGTGCGGGTGGGGGCTCGTTCGGTGGAGGTGGAACATGAACTGGGACCTCCAGTTCTGTGTTTGTACGAGGAATGGGAGGCTCGATATTTGGCAACCAACCCTCGACGACCACGACGAATCCGCCAACCTCAGTATTCGGTGAGGACAGATTTACGATATCTGAGAATCCGCTGATACTATCAAAAATATAACTGACGCGTTCCTTTGTGTGGATTAGGTGGAACCAGTGGCGGTGGTGGACTCTTTGGTGGTGGCGGGACGACCGGAAGCGCGTTTTGTAGCGGTTCGTTGATTCTGTTTGTTTTCGGGTGGTCTGAACGATTTGACGCGTTTATCTAGGAACTGGTGGGGGTGGAGGCACGGGACTGTTTGGTCAAACGAGTAATACACAGACTTCGACACCCGCCACTGGCACAGGCACGATCGGTACTGGGATAACCACCACGGCACCGGGAAACATTCTTGGTTCCAAGCCAGGTGGTACACTCTTCGGTGCCACCTCCACGACACCCACATCTGGCACGACCGTAACCACATCTGCCCCCGGGGGAGGTCTATTCGGCGGTCCCACCTCAGCGACTACCTCAGGGGGTTTGTTCGGGGGGAAACCGTCCACCCCCGTTCCCGCTCCATTAGCAAGTGGGGGAAGTATGTTTGGAAACACTACTAATCCTGCTCCGTTGATGGGTGGGAGTACGACCACGACTTTGCTATTTGGTGGCGGGACAATGACGACTGGCACGACGTTTGGTGCTCCCGGGCCGGTAGATGTAAAGGTCCTTGCGAAACCAGGTGGATAGTTATTTTTGGGTCAGCCGATTTATAGAAACAGACTAAATGGTTACTCTAGAAACTGGAGGAAGTGGAACTGCGACCCCTGCTCCCGCTCCTGCCTTTGGCAGCGGATGGTTGTTCGGTGCACCAAAACGCGTGGAGAACAAGGATGCTCCAAAACCAGGTAGATACGAGTCTTAGCCTTTGGCTTCTTGGTGTTGATCGTCCCCGCAGCTATGTCTGGCAACAACAACCGGTGGATTGTTTGGTGACCCTCCCAAGCCTGCGGGCGACTCATCTACAACGACAACGACAACCATCCCTGCGCCTGGTGGATTCTTCGGGCTTCCCCCAAATTGGCAGACAGTGCTGCCACTTCTACGTCGACCTCTATGACGACACCAGCGTTTGGTGGCGGGTTGTTCAGTAGCACCCAGAAACCAGAAACGTCCGGAACATTGACACCTGTTCCCCAAACTACAGGTGGATTTTTTGGACTGCCTCCGAAAACAAGGATTCTGCGAATCCTGAAGAGAAGGACGCCACTTCCACCACCACTACAAGCCTCTTCGGTCTTTCCAATGACGGTAAGAAAAAAGACGGCGCTCCTACTGGTACCTTGACATACGGCAACCGGTGACTCAACGTTGGGGGGGCCATTCGCTAAACCTGAAGAGAAGAAAGATACTCCTGCCGGTGAGCGCACAACTTTTGTTTGTCCCCTTTTTTATGGCTAACTCGATGTCAGCCGGTACCGCTACCTCCACAGACGACAAATCCAGAGTCCCAGGACCCTCGTTCGCTCTGACGATCACTGCCAAACCTCCTCAATGTTGAGGGGGAAAACGATTGAAGAGATCGTGAACAAGTGGTCTTCGTATCTCGGAGCGCAGTTTGAGGGAGGTGGCGGTTTGGGACCGAGTATTCATTGAGAATGGAAGCAGCGTGAGTTTGCGTTCCGCCGGCCCTTCCATTTCGTTTAGCCGTTGGCTTACACAGTTACGGCTTTCGATTTAGCGAGATTTTGGTTACTGAGAGGGAGCAGGCGGGTATCGACAAAGCTCTGGATCATATCGAACAGCAGCAAAAAGGTCTGATGACCACGCTCGAGATCTACGAGAAGACCGCAAGGAGACTTTCGGCGCCCAGAGCGGGAGACTCAGGGGATTGGACGCCGGTCTTGCCGATACAGAACGAGACAGAAAGTCAGTGCATTTGGGGGATCGTATCTGATGGTGATCTAACTGTACGTTCCTTCTAGCTACGTGTTAGCAACGGACCTCTACACCCACCTGGACGACCTCTCAGGCCCGCTAAGCCAAACGGTTGAAGCCGTAAACGCGCTCTCGATTGTCCCGGGTTCCCAAAAAGATTCCAACGATGGGACGTCAGGAGATGCGACCGGGTTGGGTGAAGATCCCATGAGTCAAGTCGCGCAGATTTTGAGTAGCCAGAGCTTGCAGTGGATCGATGGGTCGGTCAGGGAGTTGGAGAGTAACGTGACGGAAGTGGAGAAGGGGTAAAGGAGGCTAGGTTGAGTGTGAATATGGAGGTGGGTCTGGTGGACATGGGAGGTCGACGAGATCGACTCTCGGGTACGGACTCCGGCGACCCCCCTTGTTACTGTTTAACCCCGTTCCTCTTGTATATATAGTATTAGGCACATATCTTCTGTGACTACTTTCCCTCAACGATTGTTATTTTAGAAGCGACAGTAAGTTGTCTGACACACGTTGCAGTCAGAGTGTTTCCCCCGATCACGGTGCCTGTGCTTCCGATGGACTCTACAACCAGCCGCTTCATCTTCAGCTCCCTTCACTTCTTCGTCTTCGGTGTTGGGGAATTCTTAGGTCGACTATTTCGCTCATTGCCTCCGCTCGTCGTTTGGTCTGGCCGTCGTTCAGTTTTCTTGTCACTGCTTCATGTCCTATTCATTCCAGCATCCCTTCCCTGTGATGTCCAGTCCCCCTACCAACGGACGTGTGCCACCCGTTTATCTCCTCTGATTGGATGCTCGTGTTGATTCTCCCCATCTTCGGCTGGTCGAATGGGTATGTCTTGATTTACACATAATCGTTTCTGCTTTATCGGTGGATTAGTCATTTGTAGCCTGATTAGTTTTGCCGCGACCGGGGTCTTGTGTCAGTGAGTGTAATCCGTTCAACTAGGATCCCACTCTATATGATACTTTTCTTGGCCTCATCACTGAGCGCATCCACAGGTCACCACGCGTAGGCGTTTTCCCGGCGTTCCTCGTCGGAATATCACAATTGAATTCGACTCAACGAACAGAAGCAGGTCTTCCTAGGGTGAGTGAACGAGGTTTGGGGCTTCAACTGCGCAGTGAGTTGAGACGATCAAAACTATTCGGAAGCTGTTTAATTATTGCGGTGTTCACTAATATAACGTTTGTATCTTGCAGACGGGATCTCAGTCCGGTGTCTCAGGCTGTTGTCCCGCACCCAAACGGTGCCAATTGAGTAGGAACAGCTATCATGATTGCGGTTCTCACTAAAATTGGCGCAGGCGCGATAATTCAAATTCAAACTCTCCCGCTTTCTCGACGTCGACGTTCAGCACCTCGAATACGCAATGGATCCGCTTGAAAATTATACCTCCACAATCAGTAAGGGCTCTGCCTTTGAGTAACGTTGAGTCCCCCGGGGAGGTCCGACTTCGGACTTTCGTCGGGTTCCGGCCTTGGCCGGCATTCGGGGCTCCGAAGGACATGCTAATTCCTTCAATTCTTTCCGTAACAGTGACCAGTGAGTTAATATTCCGCATTAACCACAGGTTTTTTGCGGGTGGGTGTGGTGACATGACGTCGCTAGGTTCAGGGTATGCGAGGTCATCGTTTCTCCAGAGACATCCAAACTCGGGGTGGATCCTACAATTATTGAAGCGGTCACCGGCGTGAGCAGGCGACAAATCCAGTGGATTGCCTCTGAGGAGAAACATGGGAGCTCAATGAGAAATCAAGATTGCGGCTGCAGACGGACGCGCCAGAGAATCCTGAAGTCTGAACGCCTTGAGGTAAGTAACGATGGTATTGTGATGATTGTGTATCTCTTCACAAAGGGAACGCGTCTTTTTCTCAGTTCCCGAAAGCCTGTGAACTGAAACATGAACGAATTCCATCTGTCCTTCACTCGGAATTCCCACCCTCCCCACCCATGCCAGTCACCGTGCGGGTACACTCTGAACTTAACAGACAACCCCCCGCAGCCTCATTACTTCTGGGTAACCTGACAGTGACCCAGGAGCTCATGAGTGAACGCTGGCCAGGACCCCATACGAGTGAACGCCCGGCCGGAACCCCATATGAACGAACGCCAACCGGTTCCAGTACTGAACACCCACACTGCTCGCTGCACTACTGCCCTGGGTTCAGTCCGATAATCTCTTGGCTTTCTCAGAACTTGCGAAATGGCTTGAGTGCATCGATCGAGACCGCAACCGGGGGCCAATAGGGAGGTAACTTCTTCTAGCTCACTATCACCGTCAAAATGTTAAGAATTTCGGCGATGCGTGCTTTTAGTTTAGGGGGGTCGGTGAAACCTTGCAAGCAAGGTATTGTATGACCGCCTAATCATTTCTGCCGAGAGATGATCCGTTTCAAGAACAAACCTCTTGCTATAAAGAACAGACAGGTTTTACATTCTCTGAAGATCCCCAACCACCCACCACCGACGTCGTCTTTCGGGGGCCCAATGTCCTTAATGCCTCTTCAGAGGTGCATCACTTCTTCCTTATCGTACGACTCATTAACTTAAAGTAATTTTCCAGGGATGCGGAGAACCCAGATGCTCCACAAGAACCCCTTTTGAGCAAGTTGTCGGGCGATCCAGATCCCCCGAAGCCTACCGAAACTGCTCGCACACCGACTAAACGCTTCGAACGACTCAATTACCTGCATATTATTGCACACGTGGTTTGGTGCTGCGCCGCCTATCCGATCATTCAGGCAGGGACGGTTATCGTGAAGGACACATCGCTATTTCGGGCCAGGGCCATTGTCGGGGTGTGGTGTTCGGGAATTGGATTCGTGACCGGGTGGAGTTTGGTGACATTGGCGACCAAGTACGCCGAAGCTGCCAGTACGCACGTTTCCCACTTTTTGCACCCCGCAGGTGCCCGACTCCGTGCTTATCGCTTTTTGCAAAGCATGGGCGACTGTGATCCATCTCAGTCACAGCGATAATGGTCCGGGAATCAAATTGAGGGATCTCGCACATAATGTGCATCAACCTGAGAGCGCGCTAAGTGGAGTTAGGTTGCTGTGGACTCGGTTCAGTAACAGGAGCACGGACCGACGTGCTAGGAGGGCTGTTGAGTGGGTTTTTCCGTCCCTCCATCCAGTGACCAGATTCGTGTGCTAAATCACCCGTGTGACTACAGTTCGCGACCGTGGTCGGTATTCATCACCTTCTACGTAATCCTGATCCTCGCCGCCGCAACATTCCCCTTTATTCTTGGTCGTGTAATCAACATCTCCACCCGGCTGGAACATCAATTACGAACCTACACCGAGACAACCATCTGGGGTGACCTCTCTGAGTCCGACATTGCAGCGGCACAGGCATATGCCCAATCTTTCTCTGACGCGAGTCTTCCACCTTTCCTTGCTTTCAACCTGGATAACCTTACCTCGTAGGGGGCAGGGTCCGTTAGAGTCTTGGACCTTGGCTACGCTGACGGATCAATCTTCGTTGCCACCTGCCGTACGATTGAAGTACAACGGAGACGACGTGTATTTCGCAGAATTGACACAGTCGCAGCTCAAGTCTGATGGGAAGGGTTTGGGGACATTCCTCTTGAATGGAGCGGTTTCTGATGTGGGCGAGCCGACTACTCCGTCGATGGAGGGTCTGTCGGAAGGATCGCTGTTGAAGTACGTGGACTGCGGGTAATGCGGAACGTGAGACTCACTTTCGGACCCGCACATGATAGGACACCACGTTGGGGGACCAGGATGCATTGCGAGAAACTTCCGGAGCCTGAGAAGTATCTGTAAACATCTTTACCAGCCACGAAGCAAACACTACTGACACATAGGTAGCGTTTTACGCAATGGTGCGTTCACATATGTGATCGTCACGAGGACTTTCCTGGGGAACCTGTTTTCTTCGTTTTCGTTACCTCTTCCCGATATATTCAAGACCCCTATAGTTACACTCATGGGTCACAATGATACGCTGCCTTCCGATGTCAGTGAGGAAGAGATGGCCTACAATGGTGCGCTCATCTTGTGTACTGGCATTTATATGTGCTGATATTTCTCCAGCCTGGTTCATGAATGACGGAATGGCGCATTCGTTCCACAGTCTCACAGACATCAAGGGCGGATCAGAGAACGAGTGGATTGTGGTAGAGACCGTCCTCGTTCGTTTGAGCAACAGCTATGCGCCCAACGCGCATTTCCCCCTATCGACCGTGAACCCCGATGAACTCAGCAGCAGCATTGGCTACGATGCTGTGGTCTGTGTGAAAATGTACGAACCTTGGATCGTGCAGATCTACAACTCCAGCCTTGGCGTCCCAACGACTATGACCATTGTCGGCAAGTCTGCTACCACGGATTTCGAGACGGACTACGGGAACAGGGGCGCACCTCTCGACTCATACACAAGAGCCCTGAATTCCACAGACAAATACTGGGCCTTCTACGTTAGGTATGCAGGTGGTTTTTCATTCGAACGCTACTAACCCATTCTCCGTAGCTACAACAACGCCATCAACCAGATGCTGAAGGATAATCATGCGGGGCTGCGGTATGCGCCTTCACCCACGACTGCCTCATTTACAGGCAACATCAGATCGAAAAACTACACCGAGTTATCACCACAATTCTATGCCGACGTGCGGGGAAAGATTGACGCCTCAAATGCCCTTCCTTTCCTTTCTGGTACACGTCCTACCGTCGTGCGAGCGTACAAGGATGAAGTCCTTGCTTCTGCTTTCTTTAAACCAGGCGTTCTTTGTGTGGTATTGGGTATCGCGCTGCTCCTGGGAGCTCTCGCGGGGCTCTTCGTTCCGACTCTACCATTCGACATCCCACGAAGAGGGTTTGGGTTGTTCAGCTGGGTGGCTGTTCTGCATGGTCGAGAGCTAGGAGGGGAGTTTTGGCAGGATAAAGTCGATCGACACATGGATCTCAACGAGCTCGAGAAGACTGTGGGTGAGGAGAGGGTACACTTCATCATCTAGTAACTAATCCTTGAATTTTCGCATTTCTTTTTTTCGGCGGATTGGAGAGCATACATAGCTCTTGTACATATTTATTATTGGTACTTTCTCGTAAAGTAGTCAAACATGCTCATTTGTGGATTGGTCTTGTGGAGTTCTGTCTGACGGTCGGACCTCGTTGCCCTGGATGTTAAAGTTCTGGTGCTTCCCTCCATTTCTCATCCATGCCGTGAAGGGGGGCGTTGAAAGAAGCAGAGATTTGACCGTTTGGTACTCAGAGGCCGCCTGTTTCACCGCGTAGTACGATTTACTCCTGGACAAAAATCGGTGGGTGCGTTCATGGGTGTCACAGCACCTACATATTTATCTCGGGCCGGAGGGGTTCAGCCACCGTATCCCGCAAAGCTTCCAAGGTGGACAACTTGGAAAGCCAAGGTCTAGCCAATAATCAGTAGCCGCCATGTGATGACCTGGTTACCGGCAGACCTGGATTTGGGTTCATACCGAAGCTTTGGTGGAACCCCTCGTTTGAGACCATTTATCAGCACTTGGTAACCTGGTCTTGTGGGGGATTCGGCGATCCAACACAGAGCTAAAATGGTAATCAGGTTGGGCATCGATACGACGGACGGGTTTCCTACAATCGTTACACGAACTCGCTTTATCGCCGGATTTCAGCGAGCTGCGAGCGTGGATGAATGGGATTGAGGTAAAATATATCGAAGGCCTGTTTAGCTTGTAACCATCGGGAAGACCTCTGAAATATGTCAGTTTAGTGAGGGGAGCGAGACGAACATCTGATTACCCTCCAGGTTTTGTACCCTCCCCCAAAACGCCCGTCGGCAATCATCTTGAACAACGTCCCGAATATCTTGTGAAACTTCTCCAATGACGATGGAATCGATGTATAGTGGGGTGAACAGCAACGATCCCAAGGCGCCCTGGAAGCCAAGTGTACCCCAGGCCGCGATCTTGTCACTACAGGACATCGAAGCGGTTGTAGGAGAGTCCGCGCGACCAGGCTTCGTCCTGAGAACTCCGTAGCAATGGTAGTTGTTCCTCCCCCTCCATGGTACATCCGAGGGCTGTGTCTCGAACGAAGTAGAGTCCTTTAGTTGGGCCATTTCCAAATCTTGGGAGCTCGCCAAAAACCGCATCGAAGCGTCCCCGCCTAGGTGGTCTGAGTACGCGATAATAATGAATTCAATGGACGTACATGGAACTGTTGAGATGTACATGTGGACGCGCACGGTGTGTCGAAGTCTGTACTTCCTAGACTGGTGTTCCTCGATCCAAAACGACGTTTCCCCAGATACACAATTTGTTATTCGACGTACTTCGTCGAAGAGCCATAACAGCGCGCCGCGCCTAGCTAGGACTTCGGCGTGACTATCGTTTACAGACTCCCCACGTCCCGATAGTCTGTTCGCAGGAAGGCACTTCGAACCTGTTGCGAGAGAGATAACCTGATGCCTTTCTGGAGAGACAAGGATGAAACCGGCGAGAATTGTATACTGGCCGGTCGGGGGTTTGAACCTCAAAGACGCGTATACAGCGTTGACGGCGGTCGCGAGATAATCCGGATCCACCGTATCACCAGACATGGTTGAGAAACAAGCCGCGGTAAATCCCGAAGGTACTACAAGCCGCATCCGCAACCAGGTGGCTGCTCGG
>Ga0307515_10014998_pt1 | contig 14315 bp, 5 predicted proteins | sample 17_EM_MG_FD_194513 | JGI IMG/M metagenome (GOLD analysis project Ga0307515, IMG submission 194513) | Populus trichocarpa ectomycorrhiza microbial communities from riparian zone in the Pacific Northwest, United States - 17_EM | ecosystem: Host-associated > Plants > Roots > Unclassified | place...
ATGAGCCTTTTTTTTTATAATCAGCAAGTGGTTTTTAAATTTCTTTTAACTAAAATTGTCCAATAAATTTTAAAACCCGTTCGATTAAATTATTTTTTATAAATAATTTAATTATTTTGCTAACATAAGGAATACTAGGCTAAAAAATCACCATAAGGCTTCAGTGTTACCCAAGTCCATGGATGTCTAATCTCTCTGAATCGAAACAGGCCACAGTACAGTTACCCAAGTCCATTTGTAGAGCCCAGAAATAGAGTCCAAGATCTTTTCGCTTTCGAGTCAAGAAACCGATCCAGTCCAAGAATAAAAACGTTAAGCCCACAATCACATCCTCTCCTCTTCTCACCCCCGTTTTCCTGTCGGAGATACAGAAGCCGAAGAGATATTTTACTCTCGGCGTACTCAATTATATAAAAAAAAATGTCTCAAATTCCTAACTTAGACAACTCTCCTCTCAATTTAAAATTCCTCAGGTTAGCAGTGATCATCGTTTAGCTAATTAATAGTAATTATTATAATTGATCCTTTATTCTGTTTTTTTTTTTTAAATCTAGAAATCATGATTTCCAATTCATTTTTTTCAGGGAACAATCTCAGAGAGAGCTCGTTAACATCCTCAATAACGTAAGTTCTCTGTTTTTTTCCCGAGAAAACAAGAGAAAATGCAATTTCTCAAGCTCCTTGTAGATCATTTGCTTCAGTTTAACGGAGTTTTGGAATTCTTTGTACAATGTGGATCAGTGCTATTCAGATTCGAGCTAGGGTTTTGAATTTTGAGAAATTTGATGTTTAATTGTATTCTAATTTTGATTTTGATTGTGAGTTTAATAGATTCGAGGAAAGAAGTGTTTGGTGATTGATCCAAAGCTTAGCGGATCACTGTCGTTGATCATCAAATCAACAATTCTTAAGGTAAAAAAATTAATCCAACTTGTAATGCTTTAGTGAGTTTTGTTAGCTCGATGGATTTTAATTGTGTAGCTTAATTGCTGATTTTAGAAATTCTGTTGTTGTTGATTGGTAATGGGGAACACACAGGAAAATGGGGCTGATTTGCGGCATCTTTCAGCGGAACCAGTTGACATTGATTGTACTAAAGTGGTTTACCTTGTTCGTTCAGAGTTTAGTTTGATGAGATTCATATGTTCACATATTCATAATGATACGTCTAAAGGACTTCAGAGGGAGTACTACGTTTATTTTGTACCTAGGCGTGAGGTTGTTTGTGAGAAGGTATGGTTTCAGTGGTAGTTCATATGTTGGCACCACTTGCATTATGAATTGTTTATCTCATGTACGTTCCTGTTCAGGGTTGTAAAGATTGTATTTGGTTACCCAGGTACTCGAGGAGGAGAAGGTTCATAACCTGGTGACCATTGGGGAGTATCCATTATACATGGTTCCATTGGACGAGGATGTACTATCATTTGAACTTGACTTAGCTAACAAAGTACGGTCATTGTTTTTTGTTCTCTCCAAAAAAATTTTTGGATACTCTTTTTGTTTATCCTTATCCTTATTATCTTTATTTTATCAAGCATGGCAGGAATGCCTAGTTGACGGCAATACAAGTTCACTTTGGCATATTGCAAAGGCCATTCACAAGCTCGAGGTTTAGATGGTTTGATGGATCCAAAAAGTCATTTTTTAATTATAGCATTAAGAATGTTTGCAGATAACTTCCTATGATTCGATATTTATGGAAAGTTGTGCCTGCAGTCTTCTTTTGGAGTGATACCATATGTAAGGGCAAAAGGTAAAGCATCAGTACGTGTTGCTGACATTCTCAATCGCATGCAAGCAGAAGAACCAGTTAACACATCCGATGTAATTGTAGCTACTCTGAGCACGCTTCTAAGTTTTAACCAATGTGCAAGTTAGACACTTCTTTGTCTATTTACAACTGATTTGTAGCTTGCGACATTTTACTTGCTTGTTATTTCAGATGGTTATGCCAGGGATAAATACTCTCATCCTTATAGACAGGGAGGTAAATTATCTCTCTTCTGTTGCTTCTTGGCTTAAATAATTGAATCTTACTTTTGCAAGATGATGACAAGTTACTCGTTTTTGTGTGCACTGGCATGAATAAATCTTCATCACTGTCCTCAGAACATCATTGCACATTTGAATAACATGAGCATTTGAAAATTTTCAGAAAGCTGAAAATTGAAAACCAATTGCACATCTCAAAAAGCAACGCTGGATATTAAGTGTAAAGATTGCTCATAATCCTAGATAATGAGATGGAAGTTTCTTTATGTCTACTGCTTTATTGCAAACTTTATAAAAGTTATATTCACGGACAATCTTAGTTTGTGTTGTGAGATGGTTATCTCTTGGACTTTGCATATCATGATCTCAATGTTTCAATAAATATTCTTGCTATATAAAAATTTACGCATTCCTCGCTCGTAATCCTAGGTGATGAGATGGAAGTTTCTTTATGTTTATTGCTAACTTTGTAAAATTCACATTTATGGGCAATCTTAGTTTTTGTTTTGAGATAGTTCTCTCATGGACTTTGCATATTATGATCTCGATGTTTAAATAAATATTTTTTCTATATAAAAGTTTACCATTCCTTGCTGCAGGTGGACATGGTTACTCCTATGTGCTCGCAGTTAACATATGAAGGACTTCTGGATGAGGTAATTTGACCCTCAAGTGAAACCAAGATACTCTAGCCATTTCACCTGCTTTATGGAAGATACATATGCTAATTTTGTTACCAAATTTGATTAGCCTTAGAAAAATGTGTTTCGGCATGTGTGTGTCTGTAATGTTACCATTTCTGCTCTTATAATTAAGTATAACCACAACTTGCAAAAGTATTTGACCTCTTCTAGCATGAGCATCTTAAAATTTTAGTTTCTATTATTTGGAAGCTGAAATTTTAAGGCACATGTATCCCCATATGTTTATGAATGGACAAAATGATGATACTTATTTACTGTCAATAGGATATGCTATTAGCCATCTCTAATAGATTTAGTGCAGTTTTTGCATATCAACAATGGTGCCGTGGAGCTTGATCCATCTATCATGGGTGCTCAACAAGAAGGAAAAAAGATCAAGGTTCCACTTAATTCAAGGTATGCTATGTTATATAAGAGTATTTTTCCCTCTCATATCTGTTCTATAACAAGAGGGTAAAAGAGATGAAACTTGATCTCCACATGCTGTCAAAGTTGGGTTTAGATGGATACGACTGCCAGACTGTTATCCTTCAATGAATCCTTACTCGTATAAATGCATGTTTCATAGCTGCAATTGGGTTAAGATTTATAATTTATGATTACTTGAACTGTCAGGACCTTCTCTCTTGCTCTAGACCCCTGCCTTTTCTTATGTATTGGCAATTAACTCACTGCACATTGCTGAAACTTTTTTAGTGACAAGCTGTTCAAGGAAATTCGAGATCTCAACTTTGAAGTTGTTGCCCAGGTTGCTTCATTTTTCTGGAAGTTTATTCTATTTCCCATAATAATTTTACATTCTCTTTTGAAAACTGTTATCAGTTCTTTGTATGCCTTTCAATTTCTATTTCCTTAGTTGCTATCTGCAGTATAATTACAGGTCCTACGTCAAAAGGCAACATCTATGAAGCAGGACTACACAGAAATGACAACTACTGTACGTGAATTGTCATCACCTGAACTCTCATGTTTTTTCCTTTCATAATTAATGAACAATTATTGCTAACTCACAATCTACTAGTGTAGTTGACCTGGTATTTCTTTGTTCCTCTTTCTGCTATATGAGAGAGCTTCCTAAGTCAAGATTTGCAGCTTTAGTTTATACCAATAATTCAGACTCCTGTTGTATGCTAAAGCCTAATAGAGAATTAGAGAATCGTGTGCCATTACTGTTGATTCCCTATCAAATTTTAAGGCTAATATTGCACATTCACTCATGTGAAATTGCAGAGTTAATTTCTTGAATGCCTAGCTTTTGGATTACTTGAATGGTTATGTGCAATTTCTAATCAGGTGTCATTTGATTCATACAGAATCAGACAGTTTCTGAGTTAAAGGATTTTGTTAAAAAGCTGAATTCATTGCCAGAGATGACTGTAAGTCATTCTCTCTCTCTTTTTACTTGTCATGCCCTCTGTCAATGTTGTTCCAATGATACTAGATTTTGACTTGCTGCTTCTGATGGCTTCAGAGGCACATAAATCTCGCTCAGCATCTATCAACATTCACATCAAAGCAGTCATTTCTTTCACGACTTGACATGGAGCAAACACTCATCGAGGCTCAGAGTTATGACATGTAAGTTGATTTGAAGACATACACCCTTGCTTTGAGAGCTTTATGTGCTCTTTTTTTCCTCCATATTTTTTTATTGTGTGCATACAAATAGTATAATTGGTTTCCTGTAAATAGGGTGTGTTTGGTGAGCAGATGGGATTGGTTTGGATAGACTACACAGGGACAACCTTGTCCCATAGGGGAAATAGGACAGAAATTGGGTATGGGGCAAGATAAAAACCAACTTTTGTCCAGTCTCACTTGTGCTACAAACAACAATATAAGAGAAGCTGTCCTGTCCAGTCCTATGCATCAAACACTTCCTTATTAATTGTTCATATGCTTTGATAGCAATTTCCTGCACATCAAATGTTTCCTTGATGTTGGAAATGCTTTCTCAAGTTAAAATGTAATTGATGAAGATTGTATTTGCAGATGCTTTGATTACATTGAAGAATCGATCCATAAGCAGGAGCCTCTTGTTAGTGTCTTGCGTCTTCTGATCTTATTTTCTATCACAAATTCAGGGCTTCCAAAAAGGAATTTTGACCATTTGAGGTAAGTATAGCATGATTCTCATTTTTGTACTTTATTCCCTTGGTTCTTGACTTCTACAGCTGTTTTATCTATTGGACGAAGTAATTATTCTAATTATGCACTTGTGCTGCATTATGGTTGTTGCACTTCTTGTTTAGGAGGGAGCTGCTCCATAGCTATGGATTTGAGCACATAGCAATGTTGAATAATTTAGAAAAGGCTGGATTGCTTAAAAAGCAGGTTTAGTATGATTTTCCTTGATGAGTCATTTTATTTTCTTCACATCATAATCTGATAGTTCAGGTAAATGGGTTCTATCGAATTACCAAATTCAGTGTACATCATTCTAATCTTGCAGGAAAATAAAAGTAACTGGCTGACTATCAAACGTACTCTCCAACTTGTAGTTGAGGATACTGACACTGCCAAGTAATCAACCTCTTGATCATGGAATCTGTTTCTGATATAGAATTGTTTATAGAATGTTTAAGATGTTCATTTGGTTCTGCTATACCTATGAGCAGTGGCCGTAATCTTTTGCTGCAAACCTGAGGATGCTCTGTGACACAATGATCTGGACTGCATTATGGGGCCTTTTTTACTGTGCTTTAGCAGTTTTTTATGTTTCTGGAGTTGAAAATTACAGGGAGTGCTAAAACATGTTTTGGATTGTTTTCTTGAACCATGTCCTTAAATTCTTACAATCGGTTACATCTACTTCATCACTCAAAAGTTGGCATCATCTTAATTGGAAATCTTCCAAATCTATTGCTGTTTCCTGAAAAATTTCCTTCTGAAAATGAAATGGAATGCCATGGAAAAAAAATGAATCACACTCTTCAGCATTTATAAATTGATGCTGTTTTGATTTATTTCGTAAGTTTACCTTTTCTAACAATCCTGTTATTTACTTTCCTAACTAGTAAAACTATTTCTTATGCAACAGCCCCAATGACATTGCCTATGTCTTTTCTGGATATGCACCACTTAGCATTCGCCTTGTTCAGCAAGCTGTTAGATCCGGATGGTGAGGTCAATTTTGAATTCTGTTTTTAGCTTTTGTATTTCAGCAGTGGATCATGCATGTTTACTGGTTATCTATATGCATGTTTATGATTAACTTGTGAACTTTCTAAAAAGATTAAAAGTATCTGTGCTTATTCTGGTCTTAATTTCTTAAAGATAAAACCCTTAAACATTATAGGTTGAATTAAAGCAAGTTTAATGCCATTGAGTCCCACAAAAAATGTGAACTTTACCAGTGACCTTATCTTAGTCAAATGTGATGGCTTGACCTTTCAGGCGTCCCATGGAAGAAATTTTGAAGCTGTTGCCAGGACCTCATTCAGAAACAAAGAGAGTCAGTACACTTCTCTCTCTCTCTCTGCCTTTTAGTTTTGCTGTTGCATCTATTTTTTTTTTCGTTTTACTGATAGAATGTTTTAGCTTAAATGTATTTGCATATCATAAAAAAATTTGATATCTTTGCCACAATATCTTTTATACTACTTGTGCAGGGTGGATTCTCAAGCAGTCCCTCGTTCGACACACTGCATGGGGCTTCAGCAGCTGTAGACAGGTAGATGCAAACTCATTCTACTTTCTTGTCTGCTGCTTAAGCTGTTGTTTCTAGTCAATTGATATTTTCAATGCTTTGATGGGTGTCATGTGATCATTGATGTCTGTGAAGTTATCCAGATTTTTCTAATTTAACCTAAATTTTCTGATTGGTAAAAAGCATTGCCTGTGATCAAGGATCATAAATTTTTTTATGAGCATCTCTTTGTATCACTTTTGCAAATACTCGGTATAAAAACAGATTATTAATAAACTAGTTGGATTAATTCTGTATTCCAAGTGTATAGAGTAATTTTCAAGTTGTATCATGCAACGTTTTGATCTTCAGTCAATTGTAACAATAATTAACATATTTCAGAGTTGCTGATGGAAGACGCTCCTTGGTACTTGTTGTGTTCATTGGAGGGGTAACATTTGCAGAAATTTCTGCACTCCGATTTCTTAGTGCTCAGGTTTGTGAGATACTTCTGCGTATATGAATCTTTAGTAGGCAAGTCTAATATGCGAATCTGTATCAGGCAGTCAATTATCATAGTTGTGGCCTGTGGGTGAGACCTTGGTTTTTCTCCCACATTAATGGAAGCATTTAGACTAATATTTCAAAATGAATGAAGGATAGCTCATCCCTTTGGATGATTTTACTCGATTTTTTTTTTCAGTTTGGTTTCTCTTTGATACTTGAAAGATTCTATAATATAACTTGAAAAAAAAAAATCTATCTGCATTGTTGACTCAAATAAGATCATTAATTTAAATGGTTATACTGCGGTTAATTCTCTCTTTTTTTGTTAGTTTATTTCCCTCTCGTTTTTTTTTTTTTTTTCATATCATATTCTTCTACTCTTCAGGAAACGATGGCATATGATTTGATTATTGGGACAACAAAAATCGTCAGTGGCAATACCTTGATTGAGACATACATGGAAAAGTTGGGTTAACAAAAATGAGACTTTTCAAAGCAAAAGCGAGACTTGAGAAAATGCCGAAGTGATACTATTCTGTGCTGAGTTACATTGGTCTCTTACGTGCCTTCTCCCGATGGAATTACTAGTGCATGCATGGTGAGTTGATGTTTGGTTGGAATTCTTTGTAATTTTTTTATTCGGGGTTGAATGGAAGAATTTTATTTTATTTTTTCCGGTAAAAAATGTGACCGTCAATCTATGCTTTCATGTCTTTAGTCATCAGATGAAAATGGCAAACGATTTTGAGTTATTTGATGATTTCTTAGCTTGGTAACATCTAAAAAAGACCAGTCGACCACTGAAAATGATTTTAAAATATAGCCTTCATAGCTCAACTTCTAACCTCAATAACATAGTATTACAGAACTTTTGGTGAGGGAATGTGGTTGCTCAAAGCACTTCTAAAAGTTCAATGAAGGATGGTTTCCCAAAAAAATAGTTTACGTCACCTTAACACGAGTGTTTTTGTGATTGAATCTATTTTTTTAAGTATTTTTAAAATTATCAAAAAATATATAATTAATTTTTTTAAAATGTTTTTCGATATTTTTAATGAATTGATGTAAAAAAACTCAAAAAATATTATTAAATATATCTTTAATTCAAAAATACTTTTTTTAAAAATATCATACATAGTATTTCCAAAACACACGTTTCCACGATAATTAAAGGCTGATAAACTCCATATTGAGATCACATCATGAGATCTTCTCTAATATGATCGGAGACCTGGGAGCATGCTTGTCATTGGAGCATGTTTGTCATCAAATTATATTTTTTATTTAAAAATATATTACAATAATCTTTTTTATTTTTTAAAATTTATTTTTTATATTATGATATCAAAATATTTAAAAACACAAAAAAAATCATTTTTCTTTAAATCACCCAAAAAGTCCCTCTAGAGCTGGAACAATATTAAATTCAGAACCACTGACCTTTCCTGCGTGTTTGGTGAAGCACGCCATTAGTTTATACCTTTATCTTAATTGGTGGGTACGCACTAGTCTTGTATGCCTAAGCCGCCAATATGCACACTTCCATGTTTACCCTTTTGTACAAAAACACCTATTCAAAATCGAAGGACCATTCAAACAGGCATGATTTTGGTTTTGCGATTTTCTGAAATGTTTCTGCATGATTCAGAGTCAGCTTTGAGTAACAATCGCATCAACTCCCTGAAGGAGCTCTAATATGCTTCCAGCTTTTCTCTTTGCCCTGTCAGTACCGCTTTCCGATAGTTCTTTCAGTGCCTTTTCAGCACCGAACTGCCTAGCCAACTTCAACTGCTGTGAATCGACAGTGCAAAGTGAACACAAGATGGCTGCAGCATTCTCTCGGTTGCGTGGATATCCAGTGCTGATGACCTCCATCAGAACAGGAATTGGGTCAGCCTGACCAATTGCCACCTTCCCTTCTTGATGACTTGCAAGAATGGCAAGAATTGCCAATGCTTCATCCACCATTCCTCCCCCGGCATCCTTCAGCAACCTCATCAGGGGTGGGACAATACCAGCCTTCACAGCCCTTGCCTTGTTCCCTTGATAGATTGAAAGATTAAAGATAGCAGTGGCAGCATCCTTCTTTCCTCTTGGAGTCCCATCACAAAGCAACTTTATAAGAGCTGGGATAGCCCCAGCTGCTCCTATTGCCACCTTATTCTCATCTACAACAGATAAACTGAAAAGGGTTGCAGCAGCATTTTCTCTTGCCTCCATGCTTCCATTTTTCAAAACATCTACTATATCAGGAATGGCCCCTGCATTAACAATGGTTCCCTTGTTAATATCATTTATGGAAAGGTTGAGAAGCGCTGTAACAGCATGCTCTTGGGTCCGAGGATCTGTTGAGGATAATAGCTCCACGAGGAGTGGAATTGCTCCTGCTTCAGCAATACAGACTCTGTTATCTACATTCCTCTTAGCTAATAAACGAAGCTCTCCAGCAGCTGATCTTTGTTGTTCCAGATTACCATTTGCCAATTTGTCTAATAAGGTAGCTATCGCAGCTCGGTCGCAATATGAAATGCTACTTCTTACATTTTTGCTTCTACAAGCCCCTGGCTGTTTAGGAAGCTCTACACCATTGCTCTCACACCACAAAGCAATCAAACTCTTCAAAACATAGTTAGGTGTAAGTGCAGTATGCAAGAGCGTCTGCTGTGTTTTTGGACAGGTCTTGTGACCTGCATCTAGCCATTTTTGGATGCAAGATCTTTCATAAGTCTGGAGAAGGAGAGGAAACAATTAATGAATAATGGCTACCAACGAAGATGCAAAGTTATAAACTATGAGACAACTTTTAGTTTACCTGTCCGGTAGAGATAATAACAGGATCTTTCATTAGTTCAAGAGATATTGGGCACCGGAAATCATCTGGAATAACTGGAGATCTGTGTTTCATCATGACCTTTTCAGCCTCAGAACAATTAGCTTCAGGGTTTGCCATCTGAACGTGGTCTTTTAACTTCTTAAAGAGGGATGCCATCTTCTTGAACCAATCTCCTGGATCTCCACCACTTGCAATAACCAGTTCATGGAACGCAAGGGATTCTTTCTTTAGATCATCAATAGTCTGGAGATGCAGCCTTTCTGAAAGTCTTTTTAGTATTGCAGGGTCAGGCTCCTTCTCTCTCTGTGCTATGGCTAAATCAACTTCCAGTTGATGATCTGGGAGTTCTGGACTTCCCTTTGCTCTTCTGAATTGAGCGTGCACAAGTTCAATCTAGGAAAAAGTGATAGATATCACATCAGTTGTCAGCACTAAAATTAATCAATCCATTTATTAATCAGAGTCATTATTTTGTGCCAAAACCATACTTGATCAGAATATCCTACGGTGTGCAGAACTAAAATGGTGAAGTGGGTTCTTGTAAATGTGCTAAAAATAAATCAATTCGGTCATAAGAGTACCTGTTCTTGAACCTCCTCCGATAAATTGAGTTTGTCATAAGGAATCTCACTCAATGCTGCTTCAATTTTTTCTGTGATCTGGTTGAACTTATCTGCTATGTGGTCTCTTTGCAAGGTCTGTGCATTCCAAGCATGGCTTGATTCAGATTTGGAGACTTAAATCTAAACAGTTATGTTTGCAAATGAAAAAAAAAAAAAAAACCTGCTAACTTTAATACCAACACCTCAATATACGGACTTACTAATCTCAAATCATTCGACCTAAAAAGCTGAATCAATGTTTTCTAAAACTATCAAGGGAAGAAACTAAAGGTACTTGTTGCAGAACGCTAGAAGTATAGATGGCAAGATGATGGCTATAAACAGAGTTCCAAGATATCATGCAATCCCGCCATGAATTGAAGAAGCTGATAAAAATATCCTAATCTAAGGACAGAAAACACAAAATAATATACGAACTTCAGTCAAAAGATTCACCGACAGACATTCCAGTAATTACATGACTCAACCTTTATAAAGACAACTTTGTAATTTTAGGTCTGTCCCTTCAATTCACGGAAAAATTAAAGATTGTTTTTTAATTTTTTCAGGTATAAACAGTAATCTATTTAGTTTCTGATAAAACTAATAATCCAGAAGTTCAGAATCAAAGTCCTTAGCTTTCGTTCTATTCTAAATCAATAATATATCCATTCTTCAAATACAGAGACAGAAAAAAACCCACAACTTCCATTTTCTCAGGAACCAGACAGAATTGAGACAAGTAAACGAAATCCTCCTCGTAAAAATACCCTATAGACGATAGCATAACTCAACCAATCCAACCAGAGAAGAAACACAAATAAATTCCGACTCGTTGATAACAAAGAAGCACAAAACACAAAGCTTGAAGCTTTCATTTTTCTTTACTTCCTTGCAACCAAACAGAGAGGACAAAAATCAGTACCTGATACACCTTGCTTCCTTCAACAACCAATTTGAGAAGCTCCTTAGCAGAATCTAAAGCGGTTCTCAATAATTCAAAACCCTTAGTCTCTTCTTCACTTAGCTCTTCATTGTTGTCCTTCAATTCCTCAAACAAAGGGCTCAACAGCTTGATTCTACGTACCAAATTGCCATGCATCTTCTTGCAAACATTTCTACATTCCGGTGACATAGAAATCTCTTTCACTGAGTCAACGAGTCCACTCATCAACTCAGAATTCGGATCCTCCGTTAATACCATGTTTATTAAAAACCCAAAAACGATTGAATTATGCAAATATACCCTCAGAGTGAGGATTTTGAGAGAAATAAGAGAGACCCAGATGAGAAAATTGGGTGAATTGAGCTGGGTTTTATGAGTTGATGAGAAGGGCAGGTGAATGGACAACGGTTTAAACTTAAAAAGGAACCTTTATCATCAAAGAGGAGCGTTAAACACCGAGGAAGTGGAGAGGTTTTTGTGTGAAAGCAAGAGACACTTGATTTTTGGACAAGAAAGATACAGATGCAGAGCTTGGAGCTTAAAGTAATTTTTTTTGCTTCGATTAAGAAAAGTGGGATCCAATTTTTGGTCCTCTGAAAAAATAATTAAGCAAAGAAAAAACAGAAGTGGGGTACTAGCAGTCGAGGTTTAATTCTTCGGTTGAGACTTGGAAAAGGTTTGATGAAAATAAGAATAACGAGTCCATAAAAAGAAAAGGAAAAAAAACAGAGAGAGGATAATGAGATCATTACCGACCAAATTTATGGTTGTCTTTGTGACGAAATTGTCCTTGAGGATGTAACGAATGAGATTATACTGTTATTTTGTTTTCATGTTATATTTATGTGGAATGTCCTGTTACTAATCAAAATTATTTGCCTCTCTTTTCACCTTAGTTTTTAGACTCGATCCGGTTTAAAATTCAGGTTCCAGATCTTAATCGGATCACCGAGTCACTTAGATCAAATTTTTTTTAAAATCAAAACGACATCGTTTTAATAAAAAAAATAAAAATCAACAGAAATAAATTTAAAAAAATATAATAAAATAGTTGATTTAACCAAAAACTTGAATTAATTCAGTTGATTTAGATATAAATTGTTATCAAAACAAAAATTATTTTTGACTTTTTTAAAAAATTATTAAAACAAAAATTGTTATAGTGTTTTATTTTTAACCACTTTGTCCTAGTTTAATTTTAACTCGAGTTTTACAATTATAATAGCATTGAAAATTGTAGTTTTTTATGCAAAAGTTAGCAAGTGAAATGAACATATTGATAAATATATGGATGGAAATAACAACTTAACAACAATGTTTTAAATTTACTAACTTGTTATTCCAATAAATAATCACTATTTAGCATATTTTCTTTTGATTTTTCAATGTCAAATTACAATAACCTAAAACATGTAGGAAATCACTATACATATTTTTAAATTCTTTGTGTATTATAATAATGGATTGATAATTTTGTCATTAAAAAAAAAAACTATCATCGGGGTGTAAAATAGTATTTTCATAGGATTTATTTAATCATTTTATATTTGTGAAGGGATGACTTGGTTTTTTATCATATTTGTCCCATGGTAAAATTACATGAATATCCTTAAAAGTAAAAAAAGAAATACTTGCACGTGACCTGGGGGCATTGTTTTATCTTTTACTTTTTTAAAACATAATGGAACGACTCAATTGTCTTTAAAATTAAAATTCTCAAGGCATGCTTCAAGGGGTTTTGCATCATTCCATGAAGGTTTTTCTATGGTAATTATTTGGTGCCAGGGGTAACGTGGTAACTTGATAAATAAATAAATAAAAACTGACATTGAAGGTTAAAAACTGTTGTTCATTGTGTCATTGCAATCCCCGCGGTGTCCTTTACCTCGGGCGACGACGCGTGTTTTGGCAGGTTGTCACAAGCAACCTTTTTCTTTCTGGCAGGAAACCAGCTGAGCGGCCCAACAGCCTGTCAATTGGTGCATCATCATCGCTGCTGTTTTCTCTTCCTGCGCACAAATTGTCAATGGACGGTCGGATCTCACCCCTAACCTTCCCCATAGGCTCGGCTTCGCCTGGCCTGACTTTTGAGCCTCTAACCCAGAAATTCAAGGAGAAAACAGCAATTTCTGGCCTGGACAATGCATAAATTATAAATATCAAACGCAGCCATAAACGTGGTCTCCTGAGCCTTTCTGAAATAACGGTCTGGGGCCAGAGTTAATTTTCAATGCAGGCAGTTTCAATAAATCGGCCACGTTGAGAATTTAAGATGGGTTTTAAGAAAACGATACACACAATAAACATGAATTTAGAAAAGTCATTTCTGGGGTTTGAAAAAGGAATGCTATAGATGATAGCGTAGTGTTTGAAAATCCATTCTCGCAACTAAAATTCAAATCCAAGTTATTACTAAAAATAGCTACTTAATGCTGAATTGTTGATTATGTTAGGCAACATGATAGCACGTAAATGGTTAGAAAATGATAGACATCACATTCAAAATCCATGTTAGAAATGGTTTGTAAATAAATAAGAGAAAAACCTCGTAATTGGCTAAAGAAATGACAAATTCAAAGGAAGCATGGAAAGGGTTACTGTCATTGTCTTTAGAATGACGCCATTTTTTTAATATTTTATAGATAAAGAAAGTTTCGAGTAATTTTCTTCAAAAGAGATCCGTAGAAACCATAATTTTCTTTCAAGGTAGGTTACTTGTTTCTTAGTCTCCATGGATATTTCATAAAAGTTACTATTTTTCAATACAGTGATCCTTAGGAAAAATTAAAAAAAAAACTAAATTAATTTGAATTAACCAATAGTGTCAATTTAAACTAAACCAATTTTATTTTAAATAATTTATTTTTAAATTCAAATTGGTTTTTCACCGCTCAAACCAAATCAACTCTAGATTATTGTTTTTTCTTTTAATACTCAATGTAAACTAAGGACTAAATCAACTAGATACCGGGTCATACAAGTCTCAAGTCAACTTGTAAAGTTGAATTTAATAATTGTCATTGTTAGTTGATATTCAAATATTTATGAATATTTATATACCTTCCATGAACCAATTTTTTATATATCTAAATATACTGGT
>Ga0307515_10015000_pt1 | contig 14315 bp, 8 predicted proteins | sample 17_EM_MG_FD_194513 | JGI IMG/M metagenome (GOLD analysis project Ga0307515, IMG submission 194513) | Populus trichocarpa ectomycorrhiza microbial communities from riparian zone in the Pacific Northwest, United States - 17_EM | ecosystem: Host-associated > Plants > Roots > Unclassified | place...
GGTCGCGCGCGGCGCGGTGCGGATCGACCTGGTGATCCGCGCGCCGCGCGACGCGCGGGTCGAGGCCGCGGTGTCGAGCGGCACGCTCGAGCTGGTCAACATGGACGCCGGCGGCGACCTCGACACGGCCTCGGGCCCGATCTCGGTGCGCAACGTCCAGGGCGACGTGCTGACCCACAGCGTGTCGGGGCTGACCCGGCTGATCCAGGTGTTCGGCTCGGTCGACGCCCAGACCGTGGCCTCGGACCTCGATCTCGACACGATCGGCGGCGAGCGACTGATCGCGTCGGTCCACCACGGCCGGATCGATGGCCGCCGGGTCCGCGCGCGCAACATCGAGCTGACCACGACCGAGGGCCGGATCCTGCTCGAGGCCGAGGCCGCGCTACGCGGCCGGCTCGTGGTGTCGTCGCTCAAGGGCGATGTCGACGTCCAGCTGCACCGCCACGGCGCGGTCATCGTCCGCGCGCGCGGCACCAAGGTCGATCTCGGCGCGCCGGCGCGGCCCCAGCCGAACGGCTGGGTCGAGTCGACGTTCGGCCGGGTCGGCGACGCCGCGCTCGTCGAGATTCGCTCGCCGCAGGGCAGCATCCGGTTCGCGATCATCGAGAGCGGGCCGTAGCCGGATCCAGCGAACCGGGGTACGCTGGCCCGCATGCTCGAATCGGTCCCGCCGCGTGTACGCGAGTACGCCGACCAGGCGGTCTCGTACGTCCAGCGCGCGCTCGGTATCGCACTCGAGTACGACAGCAACACGCTGCCGGTGCTCGATCACTACCTGCGCACGGTGCCCGACGACCAGCCCGCCGCGCTCCAGCTCGTGGTCGCGACCTCCGGCGCGTACTTCGGCGAGGTCGTTCGCCAGCGGCTCGGCGGGCGCTGGGAGCTCGGCAAGCAGGAGACCGAGTGGCGCATGGTGCTGCCGACCGGCCTCAACTTCTCGCCGGTCGGGTTCGTCGCGGCGGCGATCGCGCGGGCCGAGCTCGAGGACCTCGATACCGAGATCGCGGCGCCGTCGCGGCTGTTGCCGTACGTCCAGCAGGCGCTGGCGCGGATGGGCGAGGTCTCGGTCGATGACTACTACTCGCTGTGCGGCCGGCTCGACACGCTCGAGCACGTCCACGAGGTCCTGGTCGCGGTGGCGGCGCAGATGATGGGCGGCACCGAGGACGACGTAGACGACGGCGCCGCGCTCGTCGCGGCCGAGCTCGTGGCCGAGCTCGACGCCGAGGACGATGTCGACGGCGAGGCGGACGGCGAGGCCGACCCCGAGGCCGAGATCGACCCGATCACCGACGAGCCGAGCGGGCCGGTCAACTGAGCCGCGCGTCCGTGACGGCCCAGGGGTATCTCGGTGCGATCGGCCGGACGCGAACCGCGATCGTGCACGTCACCGCGCGGCGCGGCGCGCTGATCGCCGTCGAGGTCTATACCGGCGTCGACGCCGCCGCCGATCCGGGGCTGGCCGAGCAGCTGCGCGACGACGCGCTGAACGTGATGCAGATCGACGGCGACGCGCTGCTGCGGATCGCGGCGCCGGTGATCTATCACGATCCCGCCGCGGGGCTGCTCGTGCTGGTGCTGTGCGAGGCGCATCGCCACCGCGAGCTCGACGAGCGGATCCGCGTGCTCGAGCAGCTGCGCGATGATCCGGCGGAGGTCCCGGCGTACGCCAAGGACTTCGGCGTGGTGTTCGGCGGCGCGGCGCTGCGCGCCTACCTCGAGCGCCGCGGCCGGCGGCCCGGCGGGGCCGTGGTCCACGATACCGATCCGGTCGGGCTCGACGGCGACCCGGCACCCGCGGCCGAGCCGGGCGCCGAGCCGGGAATCGAGGACCCGCCCGCGTTCGTCGCCGAGGCGGTCATCGCCGAGCCGATGATCGAGGACCAGCGCGCCACCACGTCGTACCTCGCGTTCGACGATGACGAGCCGGCCGAGCCCACCGTGGAGGCCGGGCTATCGGCCGAGCCCACCGCGGAGGTCGAGCGCGCGATGGCCGAGCGCCGCCCGACGAGCGCCTACGCGGCGTTCACCGCCGATCTCGCGATGGCCGAGTTCGACGACGTGGATCCCGATCTCGAGGACGAGGCTGCGTACGCCGCGGCGGTCGCCCACGACGCGGCGGCGAGCGACGACGAGCGTGCGTTCCACGCCGCCGCGGCCGACGAGCCGGTCGACGAGGCTGCGATCAACGGCGAGGCGATCGACGCGGCAGCGCTCGATGCCGGTGGCGAGGCCGCCCCCGACGACGATGCCGGCAAGCGCGCGGCCGAGGCGGGCGCGCACGCCGATCCGGCCGCCACCGTGGTCACCGAGCTGCCGCTCGATGGCGATGGTGACGACGCCGGCCCGGACGCGACGCTGCGCGAGCCGGGCTGGTACGTCGCGCCCGACGGCGTTCACCTGGTGATCGCGACCGGCGAGCCGCTCGCGCAGGCGCTCGCCGGCCCGCTGGATCTCCGCCTCGTGCTGCACCGGACCGCGAGCGCGCCGGTGATCGCGCTCGTGCTCGGCGCGCCGGACGCGCTCGACGCCGCGGCGCCGGGCCGGTTCGCGGTCGCCGTGCTCGACGTCGCCGCCGAGCGCGATCGCGGCGTGCTCCGCGCGCTCGCCCGCAGCTTCGCGGTCACCGTCGAGCTGGTCAGCGGGGGCCAGCGGATCCGGCGCTGCCGGCTGACCGCGCCGCTCGCCGACAACGCCGGCTACCTAGTGCGCGCCGCCGACGATCACCGGCAGAGCATCGCGGCGCAGGGCGAGCCGGACTTCGCCCGGGCGCGCGCCGCCGTGCTCGGCGACGGCTTCGATCTGCTCGGGGCCAATCACCCCGAGCGGTCCGAGCTCCGCGCCGACCAGCTGGCGCAGATCGCCACCGCGCGGCAGCTGCGGCGCGCGCTCGCGATCGCCCGGCAGTTCACGCACCCCGCGCGCGAGGACTACCTGGTGTGCACCCGCGGGTTCCCGCTGTCGCGCTGGCAGCGGCTGCGGCGCGACGCGATCGCGCGCGCCGTGGCGTGGGGCCTGTGGATGGGCCCCGACCTGGCGCAGATCGCGGTGTCCGAGGGCTTCGCGCGGTCGCGCCGCGACCTGATCACCCGGCTCGCGCGCGGCTTCGAGGCGCTGCGCCACGACCCGCGCGCGTTCGACATCGACCCCGACGCCACCGCGGACAACGCCGCGGCGATCGCCGAGCAGGCACGCACGCTCGGCATCGAGCTCCGGGTCCGCACGCCGAACCGCATCGGCGCGATCGCCAGCGACGCCGGCACGGTGACCTCCGGCTCGATCGTCGCCCCGCTGCCACTGCCGCAGCGCGCGCCACCGTGGCGGTCGACCGAGGAGCTGCTCGCGGTGCTCGATGACACTGCCGCCGAACGCGGCAGCCGAGGCCAGCGCCTGGCCGCAGCCCTCGCGCTGTGCGAGCGCGGCGATGCGCGGGCGGCGGGGCCGGTGATCGCCGCGGCGCTGGCGATGAGCCGGGGCGACGCCGTGCGCCTGCTCGCACGCGCAGTACAGCTCGGACCGGCGGCGCACCCGGCCCTGATCGCGGGCCTGGCGAGCAGCAAGGCGTACCTGCGCCACGGTTGTGCGCTCGCGCTGGCGCTGGGGCGGTCCGACGACGCGACCCAGGCGGTGATCGAGCTCCTGATGTCGGAGCCGACGGAGCTGTGGCAGGAGATCGCGCGGGCGATCGGCGAGATCGGCACGGCGGCGCTGGTCTGGCTGGTCCGCAACGTCGGCCAGCACGGCGCCACCGTCGACGAGCGCATCGCGTGGGCGATGGCCCATGTGGCGATCCGCGGCGGCGAGCCGGCGCTCAAGACGATGGCGGTCGCGGACAGCATCGTGTCGCCGGTGGCGACCAAGGCGCTGGAGTTGCTCGCCACCGTGGCCGGCGATCGCGGCGTCGAGGGTGAGGGTCCGGACGCGCGCGGCGAGCGCGATCCCAGCGTGAACCACGTGTTCTCTCGGCAGTTCTTCGAGGCGCTCGCGCGCCGCGGTTCCGACGACGCCGAGGCCGAGGCCGGGGCGCGCGACGCGGCGGTGGAATCGTGAGCCCGGCCTACAGGGGGCGTGGTCGCATCATCGTCCCGGCTGCGACCGCGGGGCTCCGGCGAGCAGATGGCGCGATCGACGATGCCCTGAGTCCGCCCAGTTCGGGTATCATCCGTCAGCTGTAATGCGGATCGGCATCTTCTCCGACGTGCACGCGAACATCGAAGCGATGAACGCGGTGATCGATGCCTACAAGTCCGAGCGCATCGACAAGTACGTCTGTATCGGAGATGTCGTCGGCTACGGTGCGTCGCCGAACGAGTGCTGCGACCTGATCCGCAAGACCGCCGCCTACACCATCCTGGGCAACCACGACGCGGCGGTCGCCGGCCGCATGGACTACTCGTACTACTACGACGCCGCGCGCCAGGCGCTCGACCTCCACGCCCGCCAGCTGTCGCCGGAGAACATGGTGTGGCTGCGCAACCTGCCGTACGAGGTCCGCGAGGGCGACGTCACGTTCTGCCACGGCTCGCCGATCAACCTCGAGGAGTTCGAGTACATCTTCTCGGTCGAGCAGGCGACGCGCTGCCTGGACATCTGGGAGGAGCTCGGCCTGGTCACGTTCATCGGCCACTCCCACCTGTGCAAGTCGTTCGCGCTGACCCGCGACGAGGTCTACGAGGTGGTCGCGACCAAGTTCGTGATCCGGCCCGAGCACCGCTACATCATCTCGGTCGGCTCGGTCGGCCAGCCGCGCGACTACGACAACCGCGCGAGCTACACGATCTACGATACCGACGAGCGGACCTTCGAGTTCAAGCGCGTCGCCTACGACATCGACGGCGCGGCTCAGAAGATCTTTGCCGCCGACCTGGAGCGGAACTTCGGCAACCGGCTGTTTCTGGGCGTGTAGCTAGCGTTCCTGCTTCACGGCGGCGGGAGCGAACCGCAGCCCGGCGAGCTTGGCGGCCTCGAGCTGCGCGGCGTCGATCGCGCCGTCGCGGCGCATCGCGCGCAGCACGACCTCGACCCGCGCGGTCGACTCGGGGTCGAGCCCGCCGGCCCGGCGGACCCGGCGGCTCATCGATGTCGGCTCCGAGGTCAGCGCGGCGAGGAACGCGGCCTGGCGGATCGACAGCTCGCGCGGCGCGGCGTCGAACCAGTACCGGGCGGCGGGGCCGAGGCCGAACACCCGCGGGCCGAGCTCGATGATGTTGAGGTAGCGCTCGAGGATCTGGCGCTTGTCGAGCCGGGCCTCGAGCCGCCAGGTCAGGATCGCCTCCTGGAGCTTGCGGTCGAAGCTGCGGCGCTGCGACAGGAACGCGTTCTTGACCAGCTGCTGGCTGATCGTCGAGCCGCCGCGGGCCAGGCGGTGCTCGCGCAGGTCGATCTCGAGGCTGCGCGCGATCTGGTCGAGGTCGAAGCCGCCGTGGTCGTAGAACCGCGCGTCCTCGGCGCTGACGAACGCCGCGGCGACGTGGGCCGGCAGCTGGGGCAGCGCGATCCAGCCCGGGTCGCCCTTGCCGGCGCGGGCGCGGCTGCCGTCGGGGAACACCTGGTTGCCCGGGGCGGCGAGCCGTGCGACGTCGGCCGCCGGCGGCTCGGCCTCGGCGCGGCAGTCGTCGGTGATCGACGTGCTGAGACCGACGCCGTCGCCGGCGGGCGCGGCGAGGTCGACCGCGAGGCGGATCCGGGCGCCGAACGAGCCGCCCAGGGTCATGCCGTCGAGCGGGCCGCGGAGCTCGGCGGGCAGCGACGCCAGCAGATCGCCGCACGGGGCGGTCGCGAGCGACAGGTCGAGCTGGCCCGAGGCCGGCGATCCGCGGCGCAGCCAGCCGCTGAGGGTCCAGCGCGCGGCGCCGAGGTCGATCGCCGCGCGCGGCACCGAGATCGCCTCGGCCGACACCGCGATCGACGCGTGCACCGCGCCGGCGAGGGGCACCGCGACGGCGGCGAGCACGCGGTGGTCGAGCGTGGCGCCATCGATCGCACCGTCGAGATCGACCACGAGGCGGCCGGCGTCGCGGTGGACGGCGAGGGCGCCGCTGGCGTGCGCGGCGCCGAGCTCGAGGCCGTGCGGCGCGGCGGCGGCGAGCGCACCGAGCGGGATCCGGTCGCCGCGGATCGCGATCGCCAGGCTGCGCGGGTCGACGTCGATCGCCAGCGACCGCGGGATGCCGTCGTCGTCGGCCGCGGCCCGCAGCTCCAGCGTGCCGCCGGCGGCGAGCCGGCCGATCGCCACGCCGTGCAGCCGGAGCGCATGGCCGGGACCGGACCCCGGGGACGCGGCGACCGAGCCCGCGCCACCGACCGCGAGCACGCGGCCGAGCCGCAGCTGGGGCAGGCTGAGCTCGGCGGCGCTGCGCGCGAGGGCGAGCTCGATCGCGAACGGACCGGCGCGGCCATCGAGCCGGATCGCGCGGGTGATCACGCGGACGCCGCCGGCATCGGGCACGATCTCGACGCCATCGGCCGCGAGCTCGCCGAGCCCGGCGATCCGCGCCGACAGCGTGCCCGCGCTGACCACGATCCGGCGCAGCCGTCCGGCACCGGCTCCGCCGTCCGGCCCTGCGCCGCGGGCGCGGTGGACCAGCCGGCGCGCCAGCCGCGCGACGTCGGAGTCGCCGTCGCCGTCGACCTGGATCGCGACGTGCGGGTGCTCGACCCGGATCTCGTCGGCGCGCAGCGTGCCCGCGAGCAGCGAGTCGAGCGCGACCGAGGCCTCGATCGCATCGGCGGCGACCAGGTCGCCGAGCGCGACGTCGGTCAGCCGGACCGCGCCGGTGAGATCGGCGTCGACGCCGCCGATCCGCGCCGGGACGCCGCCGGCCGCGCCGAGGTGATCGGCGAGCGCCGAGGTCCGCGCGGCGAGCCACCCGGCCGCGCTGACCGGAACGCCGACCGCACAGACCGCGGTGGCGAGCAGGATCCGGCGGCCGGGGCGCAAGATCATCTAGTGGTGCTCGTACGGCCGCTCGGCGCCCGCGTCGCCGCGGCGATCGACGCCGACGAACGCGCGCTGGGCGATCCGGCGCTCGCCGCGGCCGCGCCGGCTCGCCAGGCTCGCCCCGGCGAGCATCATCTCGCAGAGCTCGCCGAACGAGATCCCCGCGGCGTCGGCGATCCGGGGCACCAGGCTGGTCTGGGTCAGGCCGGGCAGGGTGTTGACCTCGAGCACGAACTCGTTGCCCGACTCGCTGATCATCATGTCGACGCGGGTCGCGCCGCGGCAGCCGAGCGCGAGGTGGGCGCGCAGCGCCTGGGTCAAGACGCCGCGGTAGCGCTCGGGCGACACCCGGGGCGGGACGAAGTAGTCGGTGGCGCCGCGGGTGTACTTGTTGGCGTAGTCGTAGAACCCGTCGCGCGGCGCGATCTCGACCGCGCCGAGCGCGCGATCGCCGAGGATCGCGACCGAGACCTCCTTGCCGGCGATGAACCGCTCGATCAGGATCTCGTCGTCGAACCGCAGCGCGCGCTCGATCGCCGAGCCGAGCGCGGCGAGCTCGTGGCAGATCGAGACGCCCACCGAGCTGCCCTCGCGCATCGGCTTGACCACGCACGGAAACCCGAAGTCGCCGTGGATCGCGGCGAGCTCGCCACCGCCTGCCGGGGCGCCTTCCGGAGCGCCGGGCGCCGCTCCCGACAGCGTGTAGTACGCCGGAGTTGGCAGGTTATGGAGCCGGAACAGCTCCTTGGCCTTGACCTTGTGCATCGCCAGCGCGGAGGCCAGGACGTCGGAGCCGGTGTAGGGAATCCCGAGCACCTCGAGCAGGCCCTGGACGCAGCCGTCCTCGCCCCACCGGCCGTGGAGCGCGAGGAACGCGACCTCGATCTGCTCCTGGCGGAGCGCCACGTCGAGGTCGCGGTCGACATAGATCGGCACCGCGTCGTGGCCGCGGCGGCGCAGCGCGACCAGGACCTCCTCGCCGGTGCGCAGCGATACCTCGCGCTCGCTCGACAGACCGCCGAGCAACACTCCGATCTTGCGGGACTGCATCACGTCTCTCCTGGCCTTGCGCCGTGGCGCCAGTCGTCCTGGCTTGCGACGAGAACGCACAACCCGCCCGTCGCCATTCCGACGCTAAGCGCCCGCGCAGATCCGGGCAATTTTTCGTCCGTGCCGCGCGGGCGGGTGTGGTCGCCTTGACGCAGCGTCGTGGTGCACGGTAGACACGCCGCGATGGCAAAGAACAAGGCCGACGGGGATGGTGCCGCCGAGGCCGCGAACAGGCGCCGGCCGCAGAAGAAGACGATAGCGCCCAGACCGGGCGCCAAGGGCAAGCCGGGGGCCCGGCCGGGCAAGCAGGCCAAGCCCGTGAAGTCGGCCAAACCCGCGAAGTCAGCCAGGCCGGCCCGCAAGCCGGCCGGGCCACCAGCGCAGGCCGAGCTGCCGATCCGCGACGTCGAGGAAACCGTCGATCTCGACGAGGTCGAGGACGCCGATATCATCGCCGAGACCCCGGCGGTCACGGCGGCCGCGCCGCCTCCGGATGCCGACGACGAGGCCGAGGACGACGACGAGGCCGAGGCCGAGGAGGTGATCGAGGTCGGTGACGCGCCGCCGACGCTCAGCCCCGAGGAGGCCGAGCTCACCGCGCTGTACGGCGACGATCTGGCCAAGCCCGCGATCGTCCACGCCGAGTACGCCGATCGGCTGACCGCCGACGAGGACCGGCCGATGATGCCGGAGATCAACGCGCGCGACGAGCGCAAGGCGCAGTGGCAGGAGCGCCGCGATCGCCGCCGGCGGCGGCGCGACGATCGCGATCGGACGCGCCACGATCGCCCCCGCGACCAGCCCCGCCCCCCGGGCGAGGCGCGTCCCAACGACGGCCGCCCCGACCGTGCGCCCGAGCCCGCCCGGAGCGCCGCCGACCGGCCGCCGCAGCCGCCGCGGCAGCTCCCGCCGCCGGTGATGCCGACGACCAACGGCCAGGATCACGACGCGCTCGCCCGGGTCGGCACCCCGCTGGGCGACGCGGCCGCGACGGTGTTCGCCCAGCTCCGCAACGGCCAGCCGCTGCCGGTCCGCCAGCTCGCCGCGATGATGCGCAAGCGCAGCCTGGTCGAGACCGATCCGGAGCAGCTGTGGCCGCAGCTCAAGGCCGAACTGCTCGGCGACGAGCGCAGCTACCGGACCCTGGGGCTCCGGCCGCGGATCGTGTACCGCGGCCGCGACCTGTTCGCGCCGGGCCCGGTGGCGATGAGCCAGACCGCCGACGCCGAGGCCAACGTCGCCGCGGCGCTGTCGCGGCTCGCCGGCGCGACCCACCGCGCGCTCGCGGCCCGGATCGCCCGCGCCACCGGCCAGGGCTTCGAGCGGCTGATCCACGCCTACCTCGTCGCCGCCGGCTATCGCGAGATCGCCTGGGTCAAGCGCGTCACCGGGATCGCGTACGCCTCGGCGGTCGCGCCGGGCATCGATCGCACGGTGCTGATCAGCGCGCGATCGGGCGATCAGCCGATCGATCGTCGCGGGATCGGCGAGCTGCGGGTCGGGGTCGAGGCCAAGGACCTGGTCGCCGGCATCCTGTTCTCGGCCCGGGAGCTGTCCGAGGACGCCGAGCGCGAGCTCGAGCGCGCCGGCCGATCGATCTCGGTGATCTGCGGCGACCAGCTGGTCGCGGCGCTGATCGCCGCGGGCGTCGGCGTGGTCAGCTCGGCCGCGCCGATCCACTACGTCGACGATCAGCTGCTCGACGAGCTGCTGGCGGGGTAGCGGTGACCGCGTGGCGCTGGCTCGGGCGCGCCGAGTTCGGCCGCGTGCTCGCCGAGCAACTCGCCCTCCGCGAGCGGGTGTGGGCCGGCGAGCCCGGCGAGGTGCTGCTGTGCGAGCACCCGCCGGTGATCACGCTGGGCCGCGCGGCCACGACCGCCAACATCCTGGCCGCCGGCGACATCCCGATCGAGCGCATCGAGCGCGGCGGCGAGGTCACGTACCACGGCCCCGGCCAGCTGATGGTGTACCCGGTGGTGCGGCTGGGCCACGTGATCGGGTTCCTCGAGGCCGTCGCCGCGGCGATCGTCGATGCCTGCGCCGCGCTCGGCGCGCCCGGCGCGGCGTGGCAGCGCAACCCCGCCGGGGTCTGGCTCGACGGCAAGAAGCTCGCGGCGTGCGGCATCCACGTCGCGCGCAGCGTCAGCGTGCACGGCTTCGCGCTCGACGTCGACACGCCGCCCCAGGCGTGGCGCGCGATCCGGGCGTGCGGCCTCGATGTGCCGCAGATCTCGCTGGCCCGCGCGCGCGGCGCGGCGATCGCGGTCGAGGACGTCGCGGCAGAGCTCGGCCCGCGGGTCGCGCGAGCTGTGTAAGATGGTGACCGCGTCATGTCCGCGCCGCCGCGCATCGCCGTGCTCTACAACACCGACTACGACGCGGAGGCGTGCGCCACCGACGTCATCTCGGTGGAGGCCAGCGCGCGCGCCGTCGCCGCCGGGCTGAGCGACGGCGGCTTCCAGGTCGAGGTCATCGGCCTGTTCGGCCTCGAGGTGTTCACCGTGCTCGACCGGGTGCGCGCCGCCGCGCCCGACCTGGTGTTCAACCTGTGCGAGTCGATGGCCGGCGATCCGCGCAACGAGCCGACGTTCGTCGGCCTGCTCGACCTGTTCGCGATCCCGTACACCGGGGCCGATCTGCTGTGCCTGGCGTCGTGCCTGCACAAGTGGCGGACCAAGGACATCCTGCTGTCGTGGCAGATCCCGACCCCGCCGCACCGCTTCCTGGCCGAGCCGGCCGCGCTCGACGATCCGGGGCTCGACGCGCTCGACTACCCGTGGTTCGTCAAGCTCGCCCACGAGGACGCCTCGGTCGGGATCACCGAGGAGAACCTGGTCGCGACCCCGGCGGCGCTGCGCAAGCGGGCGCGCGAGCTGATGGCCGAGCACGCCCAGGGGATCCTGGCCGAGCGCTACGTCGAGGGCCGCGAGCTCAACGTCACGCTGATCGGCAACGCCGGCGAGGTCCGGATGCTGCCGCTCCACGAGATCGACTTCACCGCGATGCCCGCCGACCGCCCGCGGATCGTGAGCTACGCGGCGAAGTGGGACGAGCGCCACGTCGACTACGCGGGCACCAAGCCGGTGCCGCTGCGCGACGCCAATCCGTCGCTGGTCGCCGCGGTCGAGCGGGTCGCGCGCGGGGCGTGGGACGCGCTCGGCCTGCGCGACTACGGCCGGATCGACCTGCGGGTCGATGCCGCCGGCGCGCCGTGGGTGATCGACGTCAACCCCAACCCCGACATCTCGCCCGACGCCGGCGTGGCGCGCGCCGCGCGGATCGCCGGGCTGTCGTACACCCAGCTGATCGCCCACATCGCCGACGTCGCGCTGCGCCGGATCCGGGGTGGCGCGCCGCGCCGGTAGCGCCGGGGTCAGTCGTCATCGCCGGCCTCGCCCGCGATCCGCCGCAGCTTCTTCTGCAACCCGAACCGCGACAGCCCGAGCAGGCGCGCCGCGACGGTCTGGTTGCCCTTCGCGCGCGCCATCGCCGCCGCGAGGTAGGCCTGCTCGGTCGCGGCGAGCGCCGGGCGCAGCTGCAGCTCGTCGCCGACCTCGGGGCGGGCGGGCTCGGGGCGCGCGGCGGATCGCGCGATGGTCTCGGGCAGGTCCTCGACGTCGATCACGTCGCCCCCCATCGCGACGCCGCGGGCCAGCGCGTTCTCGAGCTCGCGGACGTTGCCGGGCCAGCGGTGCTGGCCGAGCGCCCGCAGCGCCGCGCGGGTCAGCCGCGGCGCGGGCCGGCCGGCGCACAGCCGCGCCAGCAGGTGCTCGAGCAACAGCGGCAGGTCGCCGTCGCGGTCGCGCAGCGCGGGCACGATCACGGTCATGACGTCGAGCCGGAACCGCAGGTCCTCGCGGAACCGCCCGGCGGCGGCGAGCGCGGCGAGCGCCTGCTGGCTGGCGACGATCACCCGGACGTCGGCCTGGCGCGACTCGCTGTCGCCGACCCGGCGGATCATGCCGTCCTGCAGCACGCGCAGCAGCTTGGCCTGCATCGCCGGGCTGGTATCGGCGATCTCGTCGAGGAACAGCGTGCCGCCATGCGCGACCTCGAACAGGCCGCGGCGGTCGCGGTCGGCGCCGGTGAACGAGCCGCGGACGTGGCCGAACAGCTCGCTCTCGAGCAGCGCCTCGGGCACCGCGCTGCAGTTGATCGCGACGAACGGCCCGGCGCTGCGCGGACCGCAGTCGTGCAGCGCGCGCGCCACCAGCTCCTTGCCGGTGCCGCTCTCGCCGACGACCACCACCGGCAGCGCGGTCGCCGCGGCGCGGTCGATCACGCCCAGCATCTTCACCATCGCCGGCGACCGACCGACGATGCGGTCGTAGCGGTGGCGCAGCCGGTCGCGGTCGGGCAGGTCGGCCTTGACCCGGACCAGCTCGGCGTCGCGCTCGGCGAGCTCGACGCTGAGCCGGGCGTTGAGCTCGTCGACTTCGCGGGTGGTCCGCCGCAGATCGGCGGTCAGCCGGGCGTTCTCGATCGCGATCGCGGCGATGTCGGCGAGCTCGCCGAGCACGCTGGCCGCGGCGGCGTCGAACGCCCCGCCGCGCAGCCGGTGATCGACGTAGATGCAGCCGGTGATCGCATCGCGCTGGCGCAGCGGCACCGCGAGCACCGAGCGCAGCCGCAGCGCCGCGACCGAGGCCGCCGCGCCGAACCGCTCGTCGATCCCGGCGTCGACGGTGACCACCGGCTCGCCGGTCTGCGCCGCGCGCTCGGCGATCGAGCGGCTGATCGAGCGGCTGGTCTGGCCTCCGCCCTGGCCGTCCGCCGGCGCCGCGTCGAGATCCCCGGCGAGGAAGTTGCGCGATACCACCGCGGCGAGCTCCCCGCCGGCCTGGCGCAGCAGCAGGAAGCCGCGCTCGGCGCCGGTCAGCTCGATCGCGGTGTCGATCACCTCGTCGAGAATCCGCTCGACGCTGGCCTCGCTGTTGAGCCGCCGCGACAGGGTGAGCAGCCGGCGCAGCTCGGCGACCTGCGCCGGATCGGCGGCCGGCCGGGCCGGCGGCGCCCCGAGCTCGGGGCCGGGCAGCCGCGCGAGGTCGGGATCGCCGTCGATCGCGGCGCGAAACGCCGGCGCGGTCGCGGCGCTCCACGCGGCGTGGGCGAGGCGGGCGTGCTCGGCCTCGCTGCGTGCCAGGCCCGCGTCGCGCGCGCGCTGGGCGAGCTGGGCCGCGATCGCGTGACCGCGGAACCCGCGCTCGAGCCGGTCGGCATCGCCGGCGCGGGCGGCGACCTCGGCGCACGCCCGGGCCAGCGCCGCCGCGGCGTCGCCGAGCGGACCCGGGCCCGGCCGGCCGGCCGTGCGCGCCGCCGCGAGCGACGCCGGATCGCGCAGCGCGAGCCGTCCGCGCGCCAGGGTCCAGCGGTCGCGGTCGTCGTCGCTCGCGCACAGCGCGTCGATCGCCGCGGGGTCGCCGGCGCGCTGGCCGGCCTCGGCGAGCGCGACGTGGGCGCTGATCTGGGCGTGGGCGTCGCCGCGCTCGACCGCGATCGCGAGCGCCTCGCGGTAGCCGGCGATCGCGCCGGGCTCGTCGCCCAGCCGGCGCCGCGCGTCGCCCGCGACGATCAGCGCGAACGCGCGCAGGTGGGGCGCCCCGCCTGCGCTCGCGATCGCGGCCTCGGCCGCGGCCCGGGCGTCGTCGACCTGGCCGACCAGCAGCAGCGCGTTGCCACGGTTGAGCTCCGCGGCGCACCACTCGGTGGTCGCGCCGAGCTCGGCGAACACCCGGCCGGCGGCGGCGAGCCGGGGCAGGGCCTCGCTCGCCCGGCCGCGCTCGGCGAGCACCGTGCCGAGGTTGAGCTCGGCGGTCGCGGCGGCGTGGAGCGCGCCGACCTCGCCGAGCCGGCGCGCGGCCTCGCGGTAGCGATCGCTGGCCAGCCCGAGCTGACCGCGCTGCTGGGCGACCATGCCGCGCAGCGACGACGCCCGGCCGGCGGTGGCCCCGTCGTGGGTCGCCGCCGCGCCGACCTCGAGCGCGGCGAACGCGGCGTCCGCGGCGTCGAGCTCGCCGAGATAGAACGCCGCGAGCCCGGCGGCCTCGGCCGACAGCCCGGCGAGCGGGCCCGCGGCCGTGGCGATCGCGCGGGCCTCGCGATAGCGCGACCGGGTGACCAGCAGGCGAGCGTAGCTGCCCGCGACCTCGGGGTGCGCGGGGTGGGCAGCGTGGAGCGCCGCGAGCTCGGCCTCGGCGGCGTCGAGGTCGCCGGCACGCTGCGCGGCGCGCGCGCTGACCAGCCGCGCCGCCACCGGGTCGGCGCCGGCCGCCTCGGCGTCGCGCGCGTACCCGGCCGCGTCGCGGTAGCTGCCGATCGCGGC
>Ga0307515_10015001_pt1 | contig 14313 bp, 1 predicted proteins | sample 17_EM_MG_FD_194513 | JGI IMG/M metagenome (GOLD analysis project Ga0307515, IMG submission 194513) | Populus trichocarpa ectomycorrhiza microbial communities from riparian zone in the Pacific Northwest, United States - 17_EM | ecosystem: Host-associated > Plants > Roots > Unclassified | place...
ATTGCTTGTATTTAATTACTATAGCTTTATATAAATAAAAGTTATTTAAAGAAATTTAAGACTTTTTATTAAGTAATTCTCTAAATTTTAAGAGACTACTTAGGCACTATAATCCTATATAAGTGCTATAAACTAAAGAGGTTTATTAGAATATCTAAGGAAATAAAAGAGGGTATTAAAATTCTCAATAACCTCTAACGCCAGAGAAAGAAACTCTATTTTGCAGATTATATAAGAAAATCTTTTAGAAATCTTAGAAAATCTAAGATATTCTCCTTAAAATAAACTAAGGCAATATATAATTAACTAAAAAGATAAAAAAACCCTATATTCTTAGTATAACTAAGAATATTAAGCTACTAATTGGAATTAGAATCTTCTGGAAATTTATAAAGAGCTAGCAAGATTTATTAGTAAATTCTAAGAAAAATAAGCCATTTTATGTACCTAGTTAAAGACTACCCTTAGACTTAATTTTTAAAACCTTCTTTAAGGTAGTAACGCGCGTACCGTTAATATTAAGTATCTTATTAAAAAATTTAAAAAGTTAGTTAATTTTACTTAAAAAATAAAAAATATTGGAAAAAACAAGAATAAAATACCTTATTAACTAAGAAAACACTTAAAAAAAATCTTAAAAAAGGAAAAAAGATAAGATCTATATCTACTAAAGGCCTTAGGCATTCTCTTATTTTTATTAAGGTTAGAATTTCCCTAAAAAAAGTTAGTTTTATTAAAATATATAAGAAATAAACTAGATTTCTTACCTCCTAAAGCCCTTTTTTTATATACTAGGGCTCTAGAATAGATTCCTAGATAAAGTAAGAAATTATATTACTATTATCGGAATTTTTAATAATATACTTTGTAGTTATAGCTATAAGGAAGTGTATTATGTTCCTTAATACTATTAATTACCTTTTTAGGCATACGCTAAAAAATGTTAAATTAGTTATTTTTTATCTAAAAAATAGCGAAAAACTTACTGCATTTTAGACGTAATAGGTGTAGCATCTAGGATCTACGTCCTTATATCCCTAAAAGCTAGCCCTAAAATATTAGAAAAACTAAAAAAATATATATAATCTTTCTTACCTTAACTTCTCCTTAAGGTCTTTGTCTTATTACTCCTAGATAAAATTAGTATATTTTTAAAGCTACTAAGAAAAAAATATATCTTTAAGGGCTTTTTTAATAACTATCTTTTTTTATATACTGCCTTATTAGCAGTAGTAATTATAGCAGTACTAGCAGATCTAATACCTAAAATTTAAAATAATTCTCGGAAAAAAATATATATATATATATAAAAAAAAAAAAAGAGAAAAAAAATTAGTAAATAAAGCAATAGGCTATATATTAAATAATTCTTTCTAGCAAGAAAGGAAGCCTAGGATGTCGGAAAATCTAATAATTAAGTAATTAATAGGGTAGAAAACTAAGAAATAAATTTCCTAAAAAGTTTTAAAAATTGGAAACATTAATTTAAAGCTAATATATTAGAATAACTAAGAAATTAGTAAGCGGTATAATATAAAACTAAGAAACAAGTTTCCCGAAAATTTTTAAAATTTTAAATTGTTAATTTAAAGCTAATATATTAAAATAACTAAGAAACTAGTAAGCGATATAATATAAAACCAAGAAAAGAAAAAATAGATTTCTATTAATTTAAAAATATAGTTCTAAAGGCCTTTTTTTTCTAAAAATATATGAAAATTATATAACTTAAAAAATTACTTACTTAGGAGGCATATTAGATACTCTATAAGAGCTATTAAATTAAAAATCTAGTATATAAGTTAGTTTATAACGTATATAGCTAATATAAAGCTCTAGCTTACTAGATATTTGCTTATTAATTAAGCGATAGGGTGTTAAAGGTTAACGTGGTTAATTAAGAGTGAAGTTATCTTGGGCGCCAAGACCTCGCGTATACTAAGCTATTTTGGGATTGGCGCCCTAACCGTCCGCGCCTGGACGGTTACTATATAATAGGAAGTATAAAATAAGGATTTAAACTTAGAGTAGTATAAACATAGGAAAGTAACGTATATTATATTCTACTACTAAGCTAGCTACCCCACTAAGCCGGCTACTTTTTCTTAGTACTATAAACATCACGTATAAAATATTAATTTATTTACAACTAACTAAGGAACTTACGTATAATATACTTGCATTAGATTTAAAAGCTATCTCTTTATCCTTTTTATATGTGTAAGTATTATAGCTAGTCTCTCTATAGTTCCTATAGCGCCGTTAAGTTAGTAGAGCCTATTTGTTACCACTACTACTATAAGCCTTTTTAGACGGCTGAGACGCCGTAGACGCTTTAGTAGCTATATACAATACTACTGTACCATACTTAAGTATACCGCCATACTAGATCCGCTTTCTCTTGCGCCCTTTACGCTTAGTTACCTCTACTAATTGCTCTTCAAGCTCTATAATCTGGGAGCTCATTAGCGCGCTTTAATGTAGCATTAGTTTAGCTCCTTTAATTAGCTATAAGAACTCTTACTAGGCTAAATTTAGTAATTTTATAATTAATTCTCTTATAAGCTTTAATTGCGATCCAAATTTATACGTATTGCTTAGGGTTTTAGATTACTAAGGTGTTTCTAGTAAAGGTACTAGTGGTAGTGTATATAACTAATCTTTAAGATAATTAAGGACAACTTATACGTTAATAGGGACTAATCTAGATGCCTTAAAGGCCGTTTTATAGTTCTTATATGTAAACACGTCAAAAAACGCGTCTTTAAAGGCTGGGAGGAAGCCTTCCTTATTAATATAGTAGACGCGTTAGCGTGCCAAGTCTTATACGCGCTAAGAGTACTTTAACTTTAATGGCAAAAAGCATACTATATTAAGTAGCTAAAGTATATACGATAAATGCGCAGGCATATAAAGTATAAGGATCTTTTATATAAGGCAATAATCCTTAAAATCTTAGTTAAGGTGGCTCTTACAGCTGTCTAAGATAAGTAGCCTATATAACCCTACCTAACGCGCTTTTATATGCTTGTTAAAGTGCTTTAACCACTTAAGATTAAGCTCGTTATTTATCCAGCCGTTTTTAAAAACTAATACTTCTAATTATATAGTATATCTGCTTCCTTATACTATATAGAGATATAGACGCGTCCTTTATAGATAATAAATGGTAGGGTCGTATATCTAGCAGCGTAGATGCCCTAAATAACTATAACTTACTCCGAATCGCCTGGCTAAATAAGATTAGGCCTTATACGTCTTTTTAAGCCTATAACGACTTTTATAGAGCCAAATATACCCATTTAGAAGCCCATCTTATTAAAGTTATAGATATTATTATTATAAACGCCGTACTTTATTATTGTTGCCTATATAAGCTTAAACCACGCGCTAATAACCTCTAGATCTTCCTAGAGTACTCTTTAGCAGTCCTTTACTTAATTAAAAGCCATCTTAAGCTCCTCTATATAAGACATAAATCGCCTAGGCTAGTTCTTACCTACTAATATCCTACCACGCGCAGCTAATAATTTATCCACTATATCTGCTACCTTATACAGCTGGTGCGCAAATCCTCGCGAATTAAGGTTAAGGATATATCGTATAATTGTCTATTCTTTAGTCGTAGTAAGTTTTTAGTAATTAGGTTATATTTAGGGTTAAAACGCAATTCTATTAAGCCGATTAGAGAGCCGCTAATATTATACGTTAAAGGCCGCAGCAGCGCGTTAAATACTCTTAAATTGGCCTAAAGTATAGGCTTAAAGAGCAAGATTAATTTTACCTTCTTGCTAAGATGAAATAGCATTACTTTATTAATGCATTGCCTCTTATATATAATATTCGTGGTGCTAAGAAAAAGTGGCCAGCTTGGTGGGGTGGCCGGCTTAGTAGTAGAATACGTTATACTAAGAAGTATTATAAGAGAATTTATTAAGAAATTCTATAAGGGAATAATATAGGGATATAATAGAGCCTAGGAGCTAGTGTTAAGACTTTAAAAGGAGTACATTATTAATAGAATTTAGAGTTTAGTAAGAGAAGCTATAAAAGAATGCCTGGATTACTAAAGGAATAAGCCAATAAGATATAAGCCGTATAAAAAGCTATAGCCTATTAAAACATTAAAAAGACTATAGGAGGTTATATTATAGGACTTTATTATAAAGTTACTAAAGTTAAAAGACCTTATTACTAAATAGGAGTATAATATAATCCTTATAATAATATATAAGTTAACTAAATAGGGCTACTTTATAGTATATACGGAAGAAATCTTAGTAGAAGATATTACTAGAATCTATATTAAAGAAGTGTTTAAAAAATATAGAGCACTAAGTAAGATTATATTAGATGGAGATTTAAGGTTTATAGTAGTATTTTAGAAGGTATTTTTTAGCGGAATAAGGAATTTGCGTAGTAATATTAATAGCATATTACCCACAGACAGACGGTTAAATAGAAAGATTAAATTAGATACTAGAGCAGTATTTAAAACATTATATTAATTAGGTATTATTAATACTAGTTATATAGTTTATATATAATATAATACCATAAAAGGGTATAGAGATATTACTATTTTAGGCAAATTACAGGCATAAGCCTAAAATATTATTATTACTATAATAAGTAAGAAAATAAGTAGTATAGCTAAGTAAAGAATAGAGATATTAATAAATCTTTATAAGGACCTTTATAGCATAGCCAAATTAGTATTAAAAAGGATAAAAAGGTACTATAATACTAAAAGATCTAAGGGATTAGATCTAAAGGAGGGGGATAAAGTATAGCTACTATACAAAAATTTTAAAAGTTAACGACTAAGTAAAAAGTCTAACTACGTTAGACTAGGACTATTTAAAATTATAGCTAAGATTTTAAAAGTTATATATAGACTTAACTTACTAGTAAAAATTAAGATTTACCCTATATAGTATATTGTAATACTAGAGCTAGTATATAGAAATATTAAGCTATTAATTTATAAAGTAGATATATATAAAGAATAAGAGGAAAATAAATAGTAAGTTTTAAAAATTATTAGTTATAAGGATAGTGTATAATTACAGCACCTGTTGCACTAACCGCGTGCTTACGCGTTCGGTACACCAGGTACGCGTTTACGCGTTCAATGCACCAACCACTCGCTTACGCGTCTGGTGCACTTATAAAGCACTAACTAATTAGGGGGGAGGTGCATCAGTATATAGACCACGTAGTCTGCTTTATACAATTAACAGTCACCATTATCTAAAAGAGTATATAATACTACACGTATTTCGTGCCCCTGGATCTAACTTACTCATGCTATTAAGTTAGTATAAACACTAATTAGTAAGCGCGCACAGATCAGCAATCACTTAATACCTCCCCCCGAGCGATACTTAATAGTAACCACCCGTTTAGACTCCTAGTACGACCTACTAGAAGGTCGGAAGTTGGGGATTACGGACTATTACTAACTCTGTATACTTATTTAAGTCTTAGTACGGTTTACCGGAAGTATAATAGACGTAAATATAGACCTGTACGGAACCCCTACCCTTAACCTACCCTTAAACCTTAAACCCCTATTCCTACTACACCCTCTTTTAATACCTCCGACGTCTTTTTAGACCCCTTATAGAGACCCCTTACCCTTCTGCGAACCGTTACGGACTTGTTAATCACCTTTATAAACTATTACGGAGACCTCCTACCCCTCTACGGACCACTACGGACCTATTAAGACCCCTTACGGATATCCTTACCCTTCTACGAACTGTTACGGACCCGTCAACTGATTTTACAGACCACTATAAGACCTCCTCCACCTACTACGCACTACACTATATAGTATAGCAGACATTAGCAAGCAAGTCAATAAAGGTTAAGAAAAGTGGAGGCAGAGAGTTAACCTTACGTCCATAACTAACGTCAACGACTATATTAAATTTAAAACCCTTAAGTATAAATACTTTAAGTTTATAAACAATAACCTATGGGAACAGTACTAGGAAGACTTCGCGGACTTTACGGAAGCTATTTTTAAGGCCTATAACCCTACTACTATCCGCAACCTACGAACCCTTTTACGTCACTAAGGCGTATAGGTTAAAAGGGACAAACAAGTTACTATAGCACAGTCCTTATACAATACAATATATAAGGAGGACCAAACGGAATGGACTAAGGAAGAAATTCTAGACCAGTTTAACACTATTAAGGAACTCTTTACTTCTTCTAAACTTAATATAATCGCTAGCCTTATACCTAACCCTCTTAACCAAATTCGTCCTACAAACCCAAGCAGTTTTAGAATTGATCTTACGGGCCAAAGCATACCTAGTACTCAAGTTACGGACCATAATACCCCCGTAATCCAAATTACAAACCATAATACCCCCGTAACCTAAATTATGGACTATAATACCCCCGTAAACTAAAACACGGACCAAACCCCTTCCGTTTAAGCTATAGATCCACAAGCTATATATCCGCAAGCTATAGATCCGTAAGCCATATATCCGCAAGCTACAAATCCGTAAGCTATAGATCCGCAACTTACCTAAGTAAAGACCTATAGTAAGGAGCTAGCTAACCTAGCTAAGCTCTATACCGACGAATCTAAGTATAGCGGTGAAAACGATAACTTCGACTTTAAACTAACCATCTTTACGGACCTTTGTTAGAAGGCCGATATTCCTAAACAGGAGTTTAGCCAAGCCTACTCTACTATACTACGCGGCCTAGCACTTAACTACTACTACACCAATCTTAAGAGTAACCCCCTTAGTATTCCCTTTAATAGGCTATGCAAGGCTATATATAACTACTTTAAAGGGCCGGAATATAGGCGTGATATCCTTACCTAATGGAATGCGACTAAGTTACGGACCGTAATGGACAAGAACACTAAAAAATCGACCATAAAGTGCCTGTAAATCCTTATTAAAGACCTCTGCCACCTATAGCACGGTCTTAATATTAAGCTTTAAACAGACGACTTCCTATACAATAAACTTATTACGGCTTACCAGGAAATAGAACCCTGTAAATACGCTTACTACAAGCCCGCAAATACCGTAGCCGGCCTTATTAACGATTTACGGTCCTCTATTACAACGTACGAAGCCTTAAACCCGCTAGGTAGTACTTAAGCCTTTATTACGGACCTATAAAATCCATAAACTAACTCAGATGCCTACTTTATAGACCACCGTTACCGCTAGCAGTACCCGCACCGACTAAGTCCTGCCTATAACCACTGAAGTAACTCCTATATAAAAGCATACCCCCGCAAACAAACTAATCAGAAGTGCTTTATATATAGTAAGGAAGGATATTAGTCTATAAGGTATACCTAGGAAGAACATAATAAGTCTAGGAAGAAACTTAATAACCGGATTAACTAGTTTATTTTAGAATACGAAGGAGAGGAAGTAGAGGAGCCTCCTAACAAGTTAATAGAAGCCCTTATAATCGACTTTAACTTAGATACTTAGGAATAGGAGACCTTAGAGACGTTCTTAACCACTTTTAGACCTTTTACGGACAGCTAAGCCTTTAATATTACGACCGTATTAGCCAACCGCTCCTTTATATACTTAATTGCACCCGAAAACTGGCCCATAAGTACACCTATTAGACCTATTACGGACATTACAGACTATAAATAGGACCCATTTATATATATTACTATAGAACGCTATACCCCTAAAGAATTCTATAGCGTTATAATCGATATAGGTGCCTCTAAGAAGTCTACTGCAGATTATGGACAATACCTTATATATAAGACCACCGCAAATGGTAATACGGATATTAATACTACGCAAACTGGGGCCGTAAACGTCTAATTTGGCATCAGCTCAACCGTATTAATTGGATTAGTTATAGTTAAGACCCCAATTAGCCTAGTTAACTTCTATATAGTAAAAGCGGACACCCCTTTTCTACTCTATCTTGCGGATATAGATAGGTTATAGGTCTACTATAATAACGTTACGGACACCTTAATTGGCCCCGTAACTACCCTAGGAAGCAAGTATATTACCTTGCCAATTATACAACAATTTAGACACCCGTTCCTTATATAGGGAGAGACTCTACGAACATATATTTAGGAATCTTTTAACTATAACCCGTGCTACCTCACTAGTACAGAAATCCACCGCCTGTACCGCCGTTTTGGCTACCTATTAGCTGAAAAGCTATATAGAGTCCTTAAACGCTCTGGATATAACAACGTTAATAGGAAGGCAATTAACTACCTAACTAAATACTGCTCCTATTACCAGAAATACGGACGTTCCCTAGGCCGATTTAAGTTCACCCTTTATAAGGACCTTAACTTCAACCACTTAGTATACGTGGATATTATGTATATTAACGGCAGTCTAGTATTATATATAATCAACAAGGCAACCTACTATTAAGCCGCCCGTTAGTTGTAAAATATATCTATAAAACATACTTAGGATATTTTACGGACCTGCTAGATCGACATATATATTAGACCTCCGCAGTATATTACCCACGACGCTAATAGGAACTTTATTAGCAAGGAATTCCAGTAGTACGCTACGGCCATAGCTATATTAACAAAAGCTGTCCTAGTTAAGGCGCACTAGTCTATTAGGCTTATTAAGCAAGCTTACCTAGCTCTATAGAGAGCTTACTAGATCATTACGGACGAGTATAAGGATATTTAAAAGGAACTAGCTTTACAGATGGCTATAAAAGCTATTAATAACACCGCTGGCCCTAACGGACTAGTACCCACCCTTTTGGTTTACGGAGCCTACCTAAGGATGAGCAACCTAGGCCCTCCTACCCCGTCTATTATAGAATAAGCAGCTATAATACGGAAGGCGATAGCTAAGGTAGTTAAGCTATAGGCCAAATAAGCTATTAATAACGCCCTATACTACCGTAATAGACCTAACATAACCCTAGTACACAACCTCCCGCTTAACTCTAAAGTCCTTATATGGCGTAAAAGCGGCAAGTAGACCGGACCTTATTATCTACTAGCCGTAGAAAATAAGACGTGCTGCGTATAGCTTCCTAGCGGACTAACTAGCTTTAGAAGCACGTCCGTAAAACCCTACTTTCGGCCTAAAAACACCTATGATGTCAAACTAGACGAACTGGAAGCACCTACCGAATTAAATGAACTAGAAGCACTCTTACCTACCCTAGAAGTCCCCCAGAAACCTACTAAACCTACTAAACCTACTATAAAGCGTAGTTAAGGACGCCCCCAAAAGCACCCTATAACTAAGAACACCGTAATAGAGAATTACCTAACCTCCGCAGGAATATCCGCAAGGTAATCTCTGCCTGCGGATATATTAGTTCTAGTATAGGAAACCCTTTTTATAGACTTATAACGAAAAGAGATTAACGGACTACTTAAAAAGGGTGTCTTTGCGGTTGTAACGGAGAGAGATATTCCGCAAGGCGTCTGTATATTTAACTCACGCTTTATTAACAAAATTAAGCACCCTAGTACTAATAAAGCCTTTAAGAAATTAAGGCTTGTTATATAAGCCTATAATAACTAAGGGAAGGGCTTAGTCCTTACGCAATCGCCTATAATTTAACAAGTTAGCCAACGGATTATACTTATACTTATGCCTAGACTATAGCAAAGCAAACCCGTAGCCCTTTACCTACGGGATATCTCGCAAGCCTATATACAGTCTAATACTTACCTAAGTAGAAACATCTTTATATAACTACCTTATAAGCTTAACCTATAACTAGGAACAATTTTACGGGTTATAAAACCTCTCTACGGAGTACCGGAAGCTAGGAACCACTGGTTTAAGACGTATTACTAGCACTATGTTAGCAAACTTAAAACGGAATAGTTAACCTACGACCCCTACCTCCTATATACCCAATTAAACGGCCTTAGTATTATTGGACTCTAAACAGATAATACCCTATTCTTAGTAGACTAGGCCTTTACGGACGCTAAAGAAACTAAACTATAAAAGGCTAAGTTCTTAGTAAAGCCGTAAGAGTAGTTAACTAAGTAGAATCCAATTAAGTTTAATAGAGGCCTAATTATACAAAAGGGTAACCTAATTAAGCTAACTTAGGAACGCTAAGCTTAAAACCTAAAGCCCGTTATAGTAAAGCCTATAGACCTTACCAGTTCCTATAGAGAGACCCGTAAGACCGTAAATATAAAGGACTAATACGCTGTATAGCGTGTAAGAGGCGCCTATATTGCCACGGTCTGCCAACCCAAATCTGCCTATAATTTATCCTTTACGGCCCAAGCAGTAGACCCGTAAGAAGAAAATATTAAGTAGCTTAATAAGCGCATCTAGTAGTAAATTAACAATACAGCAAGGGGACTTACTTTTATACCACTAGACCTAAATTCCCTTAGCCTACTAGTATTTACGGACGCCTCCTTTGCTAATAATAAAGACCTATTATTATAAATTGGCTTTATAATTGTACTTACGGACCATAATTAGGACGCAAATATACTGCACTGGTCTTTAATTAAGTGTAAATAAGTAACCCGTAGTATACTAGCTTTTAAGCTATATGCACTAGCCCATAGCTTTAATATAGCAGCCGCAATCAAATTAACAGTCCAGAAGATTCTACAATTAAAGTAGTTACCCCTAGTTTTATACACCGATTTAAAGTCCCTCTACAACTGCCTAGTCAAACTAGGTACGACATAAAAGAAGAGGCTTATAGTCGACCTTATGTGCTTACATTAGGCCTATAAACAACGTGAGATCACGAAAGTTAAATAGATTAGCGGCGGAAATAACCTAGTAGACGCCATAACTAAGGCAAAGCCGTGTTAAGCCCTTAAAATCCTAATTAACACAAATAAGCTTAACCTAGAAGTTATAGAATAGGTAGAACGGGACTAACGGAGCACCTACGGTACGTCTATAGCCCGTTAGAAGACCGTACGGCTCATTATATAGTATAGGTAGAAAACAGTGGAAAGCTATAGTGGGACTTAGTGGACTCACGTAACCTACCAAATTTTGCAGGGTAGTTAAATTAACTAATCACGATTTTCCATCCCTGGGATAGAAAATCACCATTAGCTCGCTTAGCACTAGCGCCTTAGCGGCCCTTAAGATCTGACTTACGGCTCGTCTACCGCCCGTCAAAAGGCCATACGGTTCATTTTACGGACCGTAAGCAGGACTTATAGCCAGCTTAAAGCACCATTTAGAAGGCAGCCTAGACGGCACCTTAGGGGAAATTTCCTATGTATTTTCCTTTGTATTTTATAGTTTTATTAAAGCAATTACGGAGGCTATACATAGGTGGTTTCATTTTCCAAGTACCGCCAGTATATAATTACAGCACCTGTTGCACCAACCGCGTGCTTACGCGTTCGGTACACCAGGTACGCGTTTACGCGTTCAGTGCACCAACCACTCGCTTACGCGTCTAGTGCACTTATAAAGCACTAACTAATTAGGGGGGAGGTGTATCAGTATATAGACCACGTAGTCTGCTTCATACAATCGACAGTTACCATCATCCAAAAGAGCATACGATACTACACGTATTTCGTGCCCCTGGATCTGACTTACTCGTGCTATTAAGTTAGCACAAACAGATAGGCTATAATAAAACTACCTAGAAACTACTATAGAACCTAAAAAACGCTATAGGAAAGGTATAGGAGTACTAAAAGAAAATAGGTTAGGTAATATTAAGAAGGGGCTAAAAATAAAGGGATTAGTTAAAGGTAATAAATAAGCTAAATTATCTAAGGGATCCACTACTAGTGCATAAGTCATTTCCGCCCCTTCTTAATTAGAATCCTTTTTAGCCTCCTTAGCCTTAAGCTTAGTTAAATCTTACTTAGTAAGACATAACTCCTTTAAGCGTACTTTTTTATAAACCTTTAAGAGATATGTTAATTAAGTATAGGTATTTAGCTAAGCCTTTAAAGCCTAAGATACTTTATTAAAGCAATACTAAACCTTAATAAGGGCTAGAGATAGTTTTTTTTCTAGTTTTTTTAGCCGCTTCTAATATATAAAACCCAATACTGAATTAAATAAGGCGTAAGACAATTATAGAGAATTATAAAATATACATACTTAATATTAGAAATGGATTAAACGTTATAGAACAATTGTATATTTACTTGCATATACTTAGTATAAAAGAAGGTTAGTAATTAAATAAAGCTGTAATTATAATATATACTAACTTCTTCTCTATATAATAAGAATAAGATAGTATAAATTTACTAAGTAAAAGAATTATAGTTACTAGCTAATTATAATAATTAAATATAAAGGATCTAATAGAAGGTATTAAAAATGGGAATGCTATACCTCTAATAAATAACTTAAAAATAAAAGATATTATTAAGGACAAAGATAAAATGGAAGGGGATAGTATTACGGACTTTATATTAGTAGTACTACTACTACTAAGGAGAGATATAAATAGGTTAATTAAGATAGTATAAGAGGCACTAAAACTAATTAAACTATAGAATAAAGGGTAGCTAAGTTATATAGCTAGTTACGTTATAAGCTTAAAATATAGAAATATAAGGATATAGAAACGTAATATACTAATATACTAATATACTTAGTATATTTCTTAGGCGTAGTATTATATATTTAAAAGACCTTAGTCTCTACCTAGATAGTTCTCTTTTTATAGTAAATCTTAGAATATAATTAGAGTGAATCTATTAGGCAACTTACTTTACTAGTTATATTTACTTTATTAACTTAACCTATACCTATATACCTAGCCTATTAACAAGTCTACCGTAATATTTCCTATAAGGCTTTATTATAATAGTATAGACGCGTTTATTATAAATATTAATCTTATCTAAGAATAGCGTCTAAAATCTAGGGTAAATAATAGATTAGTTAGCTAGACACTAGGATTTTAGCGCCCCCTTAAGGCCCTTTATATATTTAATATTAACTACTACTTTAACGCTTATAGACCTCGCTATTTTGTTACTCCCTAGCTGCAGCTATAAGAATCTTATTAGCTAGGGAATTTTAGGCACTATATATTGTAACAAACTTTAAAACAAGGTTATTAAAGCTCTAAATAACGTAAAATTTTAACGCTTTATTAAAGTCAAAAAGGAGATCTATAAGAGACTCGGTTAATATAATAGACTCTTATAATACTATAGCAGCAAACTTTTCTAGAAGGATAACTATATGGTAAAATGTCTAAAATATACTCTAAACGGCTAGCTCTACGGGTTTCTTTAAAACAAAAGTAATAATATTAATTAGATTTTATAAATACACTAGATTTTATAGCCTATAAATATTTTTAAATATATTTACTCTAAATATATTATATATAGTAATATTCCGTACTATAATATTCTTTTAGATAAACATATAAACGCAAAGCTAATTAAATTTACTAGTTTATTAATTAATAGATCTCCTCTTCTCGCTTTATACTCTATTTGGGCCTAAGCTCTATATCTAAGTACGCCTTAAAAGGACGAAATTTTTGTCTTTAGATTAGCTTATTATTATATCTTAATATATTATATTACCTTTTATAAGCTTTCTAATAATAATATAGAAGATTATTATAAATAAGTAATATTTCCCAAATTAAAGTCCTTAAGGGCCTTTAGAGTTATTATTAAATAAATCGATAAGCAAGGTATATTTGTAAAATTAGAAATTTTGACTATCTAAACTTATTCGTAGGTTTATATAATTTATCCCTAGTAACGGTGCCACAGTATTTCCCCTACACCCCTAAGGCTTTCCTTTTAACGTTTATAAAATCTTATCTCTAGCTTAAAAATCTAAAGGCTTCTCTATCTAGATTTATACTTTACCTATTTCTTAGGCGTTATTGGCGTTAATAAAGGTAGGTTTTATACTTTATAAGTCTATTAGTCTTACTATTCTTATATATAGTATAATATACCAACTATCCTTTATTTATGATATACTAAATAATCTTTAGTTGGTAATAAGCTTCTAAACTACGCCGTACTTTATATTATAGGTATTAGATTAAAATACGCTTACCTACCTTATATAATAGCGCTAGAGTAGGGGACAATATAATTTTTTTAAAGAATATCTTAGTCTCTTCTAGCACCTTTTATATTTAATGGTAATTTTAGTAAATTGGCATATCTTAAGTATAGAGAAGTTTATAATTTAACAAATTCTTTTAAGTATAATAATAATTCATTGCTTAACGTCCGATTCGGATCCCTATTGGGCCCACGCGGACTACTCCTTATATACATGTGGGGAGAAAACTCTATTTGAGAAAACCCCGTGATCCATCTCCCCGCCT
>Ga0307515_10015002_pt1 | contig 14313 bp, 7 predicted proteins | sample 17_EM_MG_FD_194513 | JGI IMG/M metagenome (GOLD analysis project Ga0307515, IMG submission 194513) | Populus trichocarpa ectomycorrhiza microbial communities from riparian zone in the Pacific Northwest, United States - 17_EM | ecosystem: Host-associated > Plants > Roots > Unclassified | place...
CACATGCTGTAATTAATTAATGGGTATGGACAGTTAAATTAATTATAGCTAGCTTTTTGCATCATAGCAAAATAATTGACTAGTCTTTGTACGTAGTTAATTATGTTTTGAAATTCATTTATAATTACTTTTGGTAAATCTTACAATTCTTTTCAATTTATTTTGAAAGATAGAAAAGATTGGTGATAAAAGAAAGTATTTTTAAAACAAAATAATATTATTTTTAATTATTTTTTATACTGGGATTTTTTTTTGGGAAGCTAAAAGCACTATATTATAATTAATTTCAAAATCAATTGCAATTTATTTAATCCCCCCCCCTTTTTTTTTCTCAAGATATATACAATCACTCTTTTGATTTCTTGTTTTCCACAATGTTCTTTGTTAGAAACGTGGATAAGGTCGAGAACTAAAGTGATTCTCGCACAATCTCCATCAAAACAGTTGACCAGGCACATGCATGGAGTCAATTTGAGGGTGTGCATGCTATAACTCCACCAGAACAAAACAAGTTTCCCGATTGAGAATGATCGAGATGAGACTACTAAAATCACTAGCGTCATCATTCTTCACTGGGAAAGAAAAAGGTGTCCTAGAACTGCACAAAAGCTTTGTCTAATCAGCTTGTCAGCTTCTCAATTCCCAACGTAAGTTAAAACTTGTAGAGCATCTTTGGATTGGTTTTATGCAGAATAAAAAAGACAGGAAAATTGTTTTACATTTATATATATAGGATGATAGCGACTTATATTTTGATAGAATGAAAGAAAGAGAAGAGAGGTATAATGGGAGGCAATGGCACCAATTATTGATTATTTTCCATTGTCAAGGAGGCTCATGATCCATCCAATCTTCTTCCTTCTTCTTTTTTCCTGGCTAGTTGTCAGAGGCTTATATATCTCGAGAGGTTGTTGGATCGTTGTCATCACTTCATTCTAATTCATACCTAATGGTCCAAGAACTATGACTTCCAATCATACAGAAAATCTTCCAAATTCTGTTGAGTTGGATAGAGGGCATATGAACTGAATCGCATAGGCTTCATTTGGCAATATTTTAGCCGAAATCCCCATGGCCATTTAAGATCACGACCCACAATCACCAACCCAAATGAGCAACACACACCCGTTTCATGAATGGCAAGTGCCATTTTCCTGAAGGTAAGAAACTGGTGTTTTTGGAAGAAATTAGCAAAACCTAGATAATATATTGGCTGTGGGATTGAGACTATGCGCACCCTATAGCTTTCAAAAGTTCCATGTTATAGCAACGTACGTACGTAGGCACCGCTCACCATCCATGAAGAGTATACTCTCTTTTTTTTTTCCTATGATGACTTTGAAAAGAAAAGAAAAAAAAGACATACAAGCCGCAAAAGTCACACTTTTAAAAGGAGTGAACAGAGGACTTAAGAGGAGGGGGTCCAAAAAATGTCTGAGCCAAAGGCGAAAGGGCCTCAGCACGGAAAGAAAAAAGGAATGCTTTAGGAACTGAGGAGGACCATTCAACGCACTATCAATGAAAACATGTCTCGGACATATAAAGCTCTCATGCCCTCATTTCGTCTCTTTAAAAACCACTCCCATCTTCCTCCTACTACTTCTTCTCTACCTTGAGATTCCTCATCTTGCTTTATTCCCCTTTCACCTTGAAATTACGACTTTCAGCTGTTCAGTATCATAACGATAAAGAGATTGCAGAACTTAAAGTATAAAAGCCTGGTATTCCTTTAGGCTTGTAAGATTATGGCCTGTAAAGTGTAACAAATATGCCAAGCTTGTATCTACCTTTAATATTCCCCTTGGATCCACCACCATTGAATATAGTGTAAGAGATGTTCCCGCAAGCGCTATCTACTTAATTATTGCTGAGATTGAACATGGGAGACAACACCGTATAAGCTAAATATTAACTAGTCAAGTCAACTGTACGCTTCCCACTTAGAAGGTGAAACCAAGTCTCTGAGCTGTATTATCCCTTAATTAGCTGAGCTTGGACCAGATTTTAGAAGCCTAGCTGCATGCATCATGTTATCTTAATTAATTACAGGAAATGCATGAATTAGAACACATCTTGTCTTTCTTCTAGATAATTATTCCTTAGGGCATGGATAAAATGGAATGGATAAATGCACACATACACAAATTGTTTAATTACTAACATGAAAATTTTATAACCCATGCACGCATCAAGAGGTTGCGATTTTTTAGATGCAAATTAACCAGCTCACAACACTAGCGTAAACATTTTATTTTTGAGCTCAAAACCACAATATGATAAAAAAAGGAAAATATATTTCAGTAAGATTAGTTGGGAATATTACTCGTGTAGAGTTTCAACAAAAGTAGTGCAAAAGCACTTTCAGATTAAAGTTCAAAATCTTGGACATATAGTAAGGGGCGGAGACATGACTATATGACTACAGCCTCAAGTTTCTAGATTTTCTTTTTGAAAAATAGCATTTATTTTTTTAAAAAATATTGATGAAAAAAAAAAGATATTCAAGCTTGTTGCTATTTCGAATTGTGATTTTTTTTTTTAAAGAAATTGTGAATGGGCTGCATACAAGGAGAGAAGGGAGGGAGAGAGAAAAGTATTAAAAAAAAAAGATTCTCGAAATACACCGAAACTTTGATTATGACATCGCTGGTACCATATGAAAAATCTTAACAAAATAAATCCAATGACATCAAGGAAAGTCACCAGTGATAATTCGAGTGTGTCATACTTGTTGCCTAAATTTGCAAGGAATTTCATCTTAAATATTATTTGGAATGATGTAGTAGCAAAAATTATTGTTTTACCCCGAAAGAAACCTCAATGATAATTGAGGATATTTCACATTTCTAGACCGATTCTTGACCTAGAAAACCAATGTTTGTTCATCATAGCAAACCCGTCATAGCAGGCCAGTAGAAATAGATATCATCAAACCATAGCAAAAAAAATAAAATAATGCAAATTACCCAGGTAAAGCATACTAAGGGTCTAATACCTTCCGTTTACGCAACCAGTTCATTGTCTAAAATCTTTAGAAAAAAAAACATGTTATGGTTCCTAGTAGTCATAATACTAGGTGGCGACTCCTTGACCAACCAAAAAGACCTTCTAGACTCCTGCCCGAGAAGGGTCGTCGCGAGGTCGTGCCCCCGCGATTCTAGGGTACAACAACTGGTATTATCAGAAAGATCTCGACGAGACAAATTCAATGACACCAAGAAAGGTCACCAATGGTGATCTTAGTGGGCTACACTTTCCGCTAATGGCAAGTGAGCCAAATGCTATATTTGGACGACAATTGTGACACACTTGGTTCACCGTTGGTAACCTTTCTCAATGTCATTAGATTCGTCTCGTTGAGATATTTGTGATGGTATAACTGGTGGTGTCATAACCGAAGCTTTGATGTACCTCCAAGATATTTTTCTCTTCTATCTCTCTTCTCTCATCTCTTCTCATGTGCATCATATTTTATAATCTTTTATAAAAAAATATCGTGATTTGAAATAGTAACAAGCTTGGATGCTATTTTTTTTTCTAATCACGACATGTAAAAATTATGTTATTTCATCAATTATTTTTTAAACTGTGCTATTTCATAAATATTTTTTTAAAAAATTACTAATTTTCAAAAATAGCCAGGTTTTTTTTTTATAGGAAGGAGGTGAGATCTATTCTAGTGTTAGGCACCCTTTAATTTGAAACAAACATCCAACATTCGCCCAGCTCTTATCCATCAATGTTAACTTTATTAAACCTTTCTTTCCATAATTGTACTCCATGTAACTTTAGATCCCATACTTTCATAATTGTGGTTTGAATTCTTTAATTTATTTACATTGAACGGAAAGCAAATTTATTCCTATATATGCTTAGCCAAACATAAGGGAACAAGAAATAAACAAGGAAAATCAGTTTTAATTCGTAGAAGGAAGAAAATTATAGGCTTTCAAAAGTTACTACATATATATTTGTTAAAGTTTCATGGAGATCTTGCACTTATATGATCAGACAGCAAGTCTCCTTCAACAGTGAGAACGGTGGGACATTGTAAGATTTGCAAGGTAATTATATTAATTTAAACAATAAAAAAAATCACATCTAAAAGTATTCTTTGTTATATCCAACAATAAATTATATGATTGTAATTACTTTTTAAAGTGTTTTTCACTCAAAAAAAATACTAATAATATATTTTTTTATTTTTTAAAAATCATTTTTAAAATCAGCACATTAAAATGATTTAAAAACATCAAAAACATATTAATTTGAAACAAAAAAAATTTAATTTTTTTCAAAAACATTTTTGAAACGCAGTGCAAAACGGAATAAGATATAACTTTTACTATATCACCACGTTGTTTCAATGTTTCCCACAATTTCTTTGTATTTTATTATTTTCTTTTCAAAACAAATAGCTTGTTAAGGCAAAAACTGCAGCCACATTACTTTAAAAAAAAATAGATAAAAATATGTTTGATTAAAAAAAAGATAAAAAATAATTATATTTATTGAATAAAGTTCATATCTCTACCAAGAGATTGCTTAGCTAAACTATTTGCAGACATATCTGCTTCTCTAAGTATATTAGTACAACGTATTTCCCATAATTACTCTATCAAGAATTTAAACTAAAGTATCATTAAATATGGTATAAAATTTATTCATTAATTACATATGAATCTCAAATATATATAGGATAGTAAAATTAAAGACTTTACCCTTACCATCCATTGCTTTGATGCTTTTCTTTTCTCGAATTAAAAAGTAGAATTCTAATAAAGAGATGATGGGAGAAGATGAAATTAAGCTCTATAAATCACTAAATAATATATGATTAACAAAAAACTAATAAATTGTCACACTTAATTAAGATGTAATATAGTCACTTGGCATAAGTGTAAAGTGGGAAAAAAAATGCCATGTCATCTCAGCATGTGTCAAGTCCTGGACATAATAAATATCACCGCATCTGTTTAATTTATTATATTTTAAGAGATAAGCTAAACAATTCAAACAACCTCAAAACTTTAATTCCTTTGAGAATTGGTCATTCGAACTTCTACTTTTGAGCTTGACTTTTTTTCAATTGTGATTTATTTGAAATTAGGTATGATTATTTATTAATTTGTGTTCATTTCTTTCAAGTTTTTATAGTCTCAAAAAAAATATATTCTGTATTGATTTGGTTTTGGATTTCCAAAGAAAGATTCGATTTAATTGTTGATGAAGAATTAAAAATAAAAAGACATAAATTGAAAGTGAGAGATGATGAAATGCTAGCTCTTTATTTTAAAGGAAAATTTCAAGTTTTTTTCTTTCAATTTTATATTTTTATATTGTGTTGATTAGTTATTTGACTTGATAATTTGGTTTGTGTTGCTTTCTTTGGGATTATCATAGTCTTTTGAAAATATCTCAATACTAGGTTGATTCTCTTTTTTTTTATAAAAAAAATCATTTTTGTTATTTGTAAAAAAAAAAAGAGGGGACCATAATTAAACTCTTGGTAAAATTGCAACCTTATTTTAAAAAAAAATGATGCTAGTGCCATTGAGATTTAAAATTTTATCCAAATTTATTTTTGTCCCTAGAATTTGAAATTTATATAATTTAGTCCAAAATTTCATTTTATTTACATTTTAGTCTTTGAATTTAAGAGAGAAAGAGAAAGTCATCGGATTATAGAGAATGAGAGAGAGAGTTGTAGATTGGCCTCATTTCAACAATAAAAAAAGTTTCATCATGGTATTAACAAGTTTCGTTTAATAATGAGAGTCTTAATGAGGTCTTATTAAACCTTTATCTTGCTTAGAAAAGTGGAGATCATGATTGAAAGATAACTTTATTTTCTAGTTTGATTTTGTAACTTTAAACCCTTTTGGGGGCTTTTTAGGTTGATTAATTAGTTTTAGGGGTGTTTATTAGGTGTTTTTACATGAAAATATATTTAAAAATGGATATTTTGCCTAAAAAATATTACAACCTTGATTTTTTAACCACCTCTACGGTGATGAGATTCTTGGTAGTAGACAACTCATCATCTATTTCTTTATTTTTAACAAATAAGTGAATGTTGCATTTTAATGATAAAAAAAATATTTTAGTTACATAATCTTTAGTTCAAAGATCTTATTTAGAAATGCATCTAAATCAAGGAGGTGGTGTTGAAATAGTGAGAAGCAATAAATTTGTTTAGAATAAATGATTCATTATTAACAATAACAGAATTAAGATTCATTACTTTAAAGTGAATAAGTAAGTACTTTTCTTGTTTTAATTGAAGCAGATTTTTAAGCATGTTTGTCTTGTGTTTATAGATTTAAACGTGTATAAACTCTATTTTTTTTTAGAATATTTTTTATTTAACATATCTTTGTGATGACAAACCACCAATTCATGCTAATTATTTTTAAACTATAATCTTCCTATAATAAACTAAATATATTTGCATAGTCTTCTCTATATATATATATATATATATGAAAACTTTTATCTACGTAACAATCCTAGCAAACACTAATTCAGAAGGCCCTTTCTCACCGAAAAACCTAAAAGAATTACTGCACGGACCATCTTAATAAAGGGTAATTTTCTTTTCGTAGGTTACACAAGCAAAATATTTTACGGAGGTGGTCCAAGTTTTGGAACAGTCTAAATAATTGAGCCCCACGTGTGATGCTACCATACGTTACAAGCATTTCTATATTAATTCATAAACTTACCTAACCGCTATGCCGTTATGGCCCTAAATTAAATGACAACGTGTGCCCTGTCTTCCCCCGTTAAGTCGGGGAAGGAGGAAAAATCAAATTACCCATAAATCTTCTAGAAGCCAGATTTGGGAAACCCCTTTCAATTCCCAAATTATTGTCGTCACTTGCCTCTGCGCCATTTGTGTTCATTGTTCAAAAATCCAAAAGAAGTTGTTATAAAGTGAATTGGTTAGGACTTAGGAACATGGGGCTTGTAGGCAACGAGACATCATTGATGGTTGCAAACAGCATCACTAGTTTCTCGTACGAATTAAAAGGCGGTTTGTATTAATAATTATTTTTTAAAATATTTTTATTTGAAAAAGTATAAAAATATTATTTTTTTATTTTTAAAAAATTATTTTTGATATCAACACATCAAAACGATCCAATAATATAAAAAAATTAATTTTAAATAAAAAAATAAAATTTCAAAATTTACCCAACTCCCGTTTGGAATGCAATATCAAATGAGGGCTAAGCAAAACCCGGTTACTTGAAGAGAGAGGGGTGGTTTTTTTATTTCTAAATATAAAATTAATTTAGTTATTTTATTAAAATTAATTTTTTTATTAATTAGAATGAAAAATGTAATTTTTTAAATGATAGCAATTACAATTCAAACAAAACTATAAATGCTAAAAGTAATTTTTTCAAAAAATATCATTATTAATATAGAGAGTTTATGTCTATTATTTTTCTATAGAAAGATTCGTTAGACTTCCGGGCTGTAAAAAGATGCAGCCTCTCCCATAAAATAATTAAATAAACTAAATTCATACTCGAATATACATAATTGCTAGATTATATATATTTGCATGCATAGGTTATGTCTATTCTTTCTTATAAAATATAAAGACCCATTGCTTACAAATTTCCAATTTTTATCCATTAATCTATGATATAGAAAGTGATGATATGAGCTGGCTAATACTGCAAGGATTGAATTAAAAACTTTACGAGATGAAGGATCTTATTTAATAAAACCAATAGTTTTGAGACCGTCGAATTTCTTAAGGGAGTGTTTGGGGGGGCATGGAGTAAACTCGGTGGCACATGTAACACGCAAAATAATGATGCTTAAGACCACCTCACACCAAACGGGTACCTGTGAGCTGCCACACCAACCGCACGCTCCTCCTCTAATGAATTCCGTGAAAACCATTTCTAACTTCCACCGTACCAACTCCCTCTTTTTTAACCTCACTCGCACTCAAATCATTACCCCCCCCTCCCCCCTCTCTAACCTTCGCATCCCCACGTGGCTCTCTCTAATTCGCCTAGAATCCGGCGCTTTCTCTCAACGGCCTCTTAATCCTCATAACGGCGCCGTCAATCTCCCCGTTACAGATTTCCCGTCGCTGTTAACGGACTCTGGACCACCCACCTAGAAAATTAAAAATAATAATCAATTCCATCCCTTAAATACCACCAAGTCAATCCCCTCCGTCAAGAAACACACCCACACCAACAGCAAAATATCAGAGACTGCGAAGCTCTAGCAATACTACTAGTGGCCGTAGAGAGAGCGATTGGAAAACTAGCAATGGTGAAAGTTGCTGCTGCTCAAGTTGGGGTGACAAGTAGTAGAGCTTCAGCGCAAACTTCAAAGAGAAGATCAAGGCATATCAGGATTTCTATTGAATTTAGAAGCAATGTTACTAACCACCGTCGCCGCCGCCGCCAAGACGTTATAATTAGGTCTGAAAATCCAGTTCCATGTAAACCGGATGCTAATTCCGGTGACCGGACGGTGACTGAAGAGAGATGTTCAACTTCAAGCCCTAACTTGGAAGACGACGACGACGACGACGACGACGCATTAATGTCTGCTTCTTGTTGTTCCAGTAATGGATCGTGTGATGATGAGAGGATTAAATTCACAGATCTGGAGGTGAGAATTACATCAATTCTCCCTTCTTCAATTCTTGAATTAATTTTCGGTTTCTTTTGTATTTAATATATATATTAATTATTATTTGCAGGAAGGGAGTGTTGAAGTTGAAACGTCAATGTATTATAGTAGTAGAAGTGGAGAAAGGTTTGTTTGCTGCGCTATTTATTTTCGCAACAAATATATTTTCGAAAATCATTTTAAAATTTGTTTAGTTTCAAATTCCTTCTCTCTAAGTTGGTGTGGTATTTATATACGTAAGGTCTCTTAATTTTCATCTTCCTTTTTTTGGCTGCTGAATTTATAGAGAGACAACACCGACTTCTAGCGAACTTGGAGAGGAGTCGACCTCAGAGAACATGGATTCAACGGCAAACCCACCATTGAAGAAGCCGAATCCTCATCAAAGATCAACGCCCACGGCGGGGCTGATAAGGATAGCAGATGAAGAGATTGAAAAGTTCTTCGGCGAAATACAGAAAAACATTCCACAATGCTTCAAAGACAAGTAAGGAGAAGAGATATTGTGCATGCACATGAAAACTAATCTATTCTACGAAAATTTGGCCGTAAAACTAAATGGGATTAAATTTGTTTAATTTATGTTGTTGTCCATGGCAGGTATAACTTTGATTTTGACAAAGATGAGCCGTTGGAAGGACGTTATGAATGGGCTAGATTAAATCCATGAAGAAAAAAAGAAGAAATTAACAATGGCGTTTGTTTAGGTCATGATCATAAATAATATGATCCCCTACTCTGGATTTATTAAATTTACAATTACTAATTTAGAACTACTCCACTCCTCAGTTAGGAAGATTTTTTTTATAAAAAAACTCCATCTTTGTTGTTCTATGTACAGTCTCTTCTCTATGTTTATTAGAAGCTCAGTTTCATCTGTCTTTGTACTATACGGTACTGGTAGTAGTGATCATAACAAGGAGAAGCTTCTTTCCTGTTTTTCTTCTGCTGCAAGGAAAAAAAGAAGAAAATTTGCAGGGTTTGATAGAAGAGACCCACCTGGGGAGGAGCACAGAGTGTAAATAATCAAGCTGATTGTATTAGATTCTTATTATTTCTGGGCAACTATCTATCCACTTCCTGGGAAGTCTGATACTTTCTTCTCTTTGTGGTACCGCAAAATTTTCAGCTTTTTCAGCAAGGAATTGAAAAAAAGGATTTCTTTCTTTGTCGTTATTCATTGAATTTAATTCTGATTTATGTGTTTTACAATGATAGAATTCTTTTAAAAAAATAAAAAGAAATTACAAAAAGAAAAGTATGATAGAGACATCATGTGAGAGAGAGAGAGAGAGAGAGAGAGAGAGAGAGAGAGAGATGATGGTGTGGTAATTTGGTGGGCTGGGATAAGAGGCGGCAAAGTGCACGCACCATGCCATGGAAGTTACCAACATGAGGTCAAGTACAGAAAATTTATCTTGTTCATCTTAGAGTGTTTTGTTTTGATTTTTTTTTTGTTCTAAATTCATTTGTTTTATTACTTTTTCATTATTTGAAGGTGCTTGTGAGGACATGTGATGTGAAAGAAAATATAGGAGTCTTTGATTATAAAAAAATAAAAGAAAACTGCAAGTGTGAAAGCACATTTATAAATCAATAATTGTTGTTCTCAAAAAAAAAAAAACATAATAATAAGAATAAAAATATATATAGGGTAATAGAGATATTTAGTAAATAAAACTTTTATTTAAATAAAAGTTTAGTCTCATTCATACAATATACTTAAATAACGACTAAGAGAAATATTCAATAAAAATAAAGTAATTATCTTTTAAAGTAAATAAAACTTTTATTTAAGTAAAGTCTAATCCATATCATATACCTCAAGAATTAATAAGAGATGTATATAATAAGAATAATGATAAACTACAATTTAATGAGCATAAAAGACCTTGAAAATCCACGGTCTCAGGTAATATGCTTGGACCCAAAGCCATAAGCTAAGCTAAGGGAAGAGCCCACCTCTCTTGGACTCAGTCAAGGGAAGGACCCACCTCCATTGGGCTTAACCAAAAGGAAATGACCTATCTCCTTTCAGTCCAGCCTAAGAGAAGAACTCAACTCCACAACCTTCTAAGAAAGGGATGAGCTTAGTCTTCCTAGTGCGATTGCACAATTTACCTTGAATGGATGAATTTAAAGCTCTTTAGTGCGATTACATAACTCTTCAAAGATGAAATTGACACGGAGGCTCTCTAGGGAAATAACCCCACAACTCTTCAAAGGATTGATATTATATCTTAGGGAAATAGCCTCATAACTCTTTATGGGATGAACTTAGACTCCTTAGTGTAATAGCACCACTCTCCAAGGAACCCACAGTCACTTCGAAATTTTTGAAGTATGGGCTTCATCCTTTAATGAGAGTCCTCCAAAGAGAGTTAAGTTACTCCAATGAGTTCAGAGATGTGAGTTCCTCCAAAAGAAGTTTCTCCAAATAGAGTTCCTCTAAAGGGAGTTGAGTTCCTCAAAGGGGAGTTGAGTTTTTCCAATGAGTTCAGAGATGAGAGTTCTTTCAATGTAACTTAGTTTATTTTCTTTGAATTTTTCCATCTTTTTAGAATGTACGTAAATAAATAACGAGTAAAATCTTAGGCTGTTTGGTTATTGATTTATGAATATATGATGTTTTAATCCAATGAGATCATAGTCTTTTAAAGTCCAAAATTTGTATTAGAATCCATTAATTTGTAGTATAGGTGAGCAATTATTGGCATGAGGATCATAACAAACAAAACACATAAAAAATGAAAATGTCGATGGAAATGCTGATATAATAATCTTCCCAATGCCAATGAAATATTTTGTCAGCAATTTCTTTGGTGTTTTCTAATGTCGATAGAATTGTTGAAAAAATAGAAAACCTTAATAGGAAAATCTTTAGGATAGCATTCCATCGCTTATTTCATCAACATTAGGGATAAATAGATTGAATTTTCATTATATGCCAATAGAATATTTTGTCGGTATTTTTCAATTTTCTAGTAATGTTTCCATTTGTGGTTTGATTTTTTCCTTATTTCTTATACAACATTTGCCTTAAGAGGACGTATGTTAGTACTTCACTAGGTGACAAGCTAGTTTCTTAATGAATTGTTTAAAATGATAAGTTAATAACAACCAAAGGACCAAGAACATTTGCAAAGTTTCTCTCCCCGATGGTTGATGGCATGTCAGTGTATATTTACACCATGCTTGAACTGTTAGGTAGGAAAGCGTAAAAAATACCACAACTATCAAACACAATCTTCCCTAATAAATCATCAAACTAAGCAAGTTATCTCAATAAATCAACACCAAGAATTTTATGTTAAAAATCTTGATGTGGGAAATACTACCTTTTCTTTTTTTGTGTATTTCAGGTCACCCACTTGAAAATAAACCAAAGTTGGCTTTTTATACCTAGCCACCTATATGACCTAAAAAGACTCTTCCAATGTACAAGCACAATCTATTAAACACAATCTTCCGTTAAGATCAATGATGAACTTTTCATCTAAAAAAAAGACTCTTCCAATGTACAAGCACAATCTATTAAACACAATCTTCCGTTAAGATCAATGAGGAACTTTTCATCTAAATAATGCTAAATAGATTACACACACCTATAAGTTTTCATTATTGAAAGATTTAAGTAGCAAATTCATATAAATAGAGCATAACAATGAGATAGGAGAAATTCTATACACAAACTTTTTTTAAAAAACAATTAATGAACAATACATTAAAATAACTTAAAAAAAAATATAACATCAAGAGATAAAAAAAAACTACGTAGAGAGGTTGCCATTTCATTTTGCTATCTATTTTCCTGAAATTAGCTCTATTGAAGAAAGATGCCTAATCTATTGTTCTCAATGGTTAAGCCATCCAAATACCTATAAGAAAACAATGAACATAATTCGAAAATTAAAATATATTATCAAACACATTTTTAATTATTTATTAAGAATAAATTAAAATTAACCCTCTAACTCACAATACTTCATCACTTAACCACTTTAATTATCACTAGTAGCATCAATATTACTATCATAACAATAACCATTACCACACCACTATACCACCATCGACTCCACCACCACACCATCGTCGACTACACCATCACCACTATTTTTTGTCAATATAATCATAATTTTATCACTATCGTATCATAATTTTTCTACACCTCCATCATCAAAATAATAACCATCACCTCACTGTCACCGCCACTAGTTGCTACATCATATAACCATTATCAATATCACCATTACTAGGGGTAAGCAAAAAAACTGAAAAACCGATTAAACCGAGAAAACTAGAAAAAAATAACCAAAAAATCCGAACCGTGAAAAAAAACCGATTAAAATTTTGAAAAAACCGACAGGTTCGGTTTCGGTTTTATAAGTCTGAAATCGAAAAAACTAAACCGAACTGAACCCAAATAAAAAAAAAACTGGAAAAAAACTGAGCCAAACCAAAAAAACAGAGCCAAACCGGTTTGAACCGGTTTTTGTCAAAAAAACCGAACTGAACCGAAACCGGTCAATTTGAACCGGTTTCGGTTTTTTTTCTTTTTAAAAAATTCGGTTTGGTTACTTTTTTTTTGATAAAAACCGAACCGAACCGAAAATGATCACCCCTAATCATTACCATAACAATCATCATCATCATCATCATTATCACTAATACTATTACTATTACTACCATAACTATCACTACAAATGTTATTATCATAACTACTACCATCATCATCACTATCTCTATTATTAATATCATTAATTTTCATATTATACTATCATCAGTAAATAATAACATCAATTAATACACTAATTGTTATTAATTATTTATCAATTATTCATTATTTTTTCAATTCAAACTTATTCAGTCTAAATTAATACCTTTAATTACTATCAATCCCGCATGAAATTAATATTTTTTAAATTTTCTACTTAACCATAAAATTGACACAAAATAATCGGTAACCATTAAATTACTCATTATTCCTTCAATTTTAACACATCTAAGTTACAAAGTCAAATTTAATTTCATCAAGTGACAAATTAAATTAATTTTCCCCAAATCCCGAACAAACCCTAAAATACAAATCATATATTAATATAATAAAATTATCATTATAAAAAAAAACTAAAACACTTAAATATACAAACAAATTACAAAAACTACAAACAAATTTTAATAAATTAACTTTAAATATAAATAGAAGGTGGAGTGAAACATGACAAGAAATAAAACCAATGGAGGGAAGTTGTGTTGACGCCATTGGGTTAGGTAGAAGGATTTTACAAGGGGTTGTCAAAAATTTGAAGAAATAGGGTTAGAGTTTGAATTGAAATCAAACAAAAAGAAGAAATGAGGGAGAAGAGATAACTATGAGGTTTTAAATCCTTGATGAAATTTTTATAGGTAATTTGACATGACAAAAATGTTGATGAAATTTTATTATTATTAATTTTTTATTAAGTCACTGTTTCTGTAAAAAATTACTAATAAAATTTTGTTGTCGTAATTTTCTTCTATAAACAATGAGAGAATATTTTCCTTCGATGTTTATGTTGCTTTTTATTTATTTATTTATCAATTTTCTAGTAGTAAAAATAAGAGTATTTTTTTATGAGAATCATAATTTTATTAAATTAAAAG
>Ga0307515_10015004_pt1 | contig 14312 bp, 19 predicted proteins | sample 17_EM_MG_FD_194513 | JGI IMG/M metagenome (GOLD analysis project Ga0307515, IMG submission 194513) | Populus trichocarpa ectomycorrhiza microbial communities from riparian zone in the Pacific Northwest, United States - 17_EM | ecosystem: Host-associated > Plants > Roots > Unclassified | place...
ATGTTACGTTCATTGTTATATTTTTTTCTCGATGACAAGAAGTTTGTTAACAACACCTACCCATTTATTCTTTTGTATTTGAAAAAGAATTATCTAAGTTGAGTTCAATAAATACGTTAACATTTTTTTTTTTTTTTGCATTTATTGGCATATATTGTTCTTGATGTATTTAATTAAATGCATGCATAAAATCTCTTTTGTAAAAAAACACATTGGAGAAACTTGCATATTCACTTTTTTTTTAAAAAAAGAGAAATTATCCAACTCCTAGCGAAATGCGGGTCAAATAACTAGTAGTTTCTAATTTTACATCTATATTATTTGGTAGAAACAGTAACAACTTGAGGAACAAAGAAATTTTAAAGTATTCAATGTTTAATCACTAATAGTTGTTTTATAAACGCAACTTCATAAAAGAGATAGATATAGAGATGAAAGAATAAAACGCATCCAAACCCATAAAAATAATATGAATATTTCTACCATATATATATATATATAATCTCTCTTGTTTCTCATTTATGTTTGTAGTTACTCCTTGAGTGCTTTGAATTTTTTTATAATAACATCTTTTCAATGTAAATAATGAATCAAACCTATAAAAATAAACCATAAAATTAATGAATCATAAATCAACATAATAAAGCAATCATATATTAGCAAAACTCATTAAAGGATCCAACCAAAATTTAAGAAATTAACCACCCATAAAAGTCATAAATCCATAGCCAACAATGTTTTCTTGATTAAAACATATAAAATCAAACTTCAAACTAACAAATCCTGGCCTTATTAGTTAAAAATACACAAAATCCATAAAAAAAATCTAGCAAAAATGATGTTAAATAAGAAATAAAGGGATATAAAATAGAAAAGAATGAGTTGTTGAGGTGAAGCTCATTGAAAACCCTTGTAAACCTATCATAATCATATATTATGACAAATGCAAATCTCTTTCCTCCAAGACTTGAAACACTCATAGGACCGAATAGGTTCATATGAAGAAGTTATAGTGCTCAATTTGTGGAGACATGATTCTTGGCTTTGAAAGAGCTTTTGACTTGTTTTCTATATTGGCAAGCATCATAAATCACTTTTTTTTATACTTAAGTTTTTGAAGTCTTTTCACAAGCTTTTTCTTAGATAACTTTTGAAGTAATTCCATGTTACATATCCAACTCTTTTATGCCAAATACAAGATAAGTCTACCATATCACTAAAACACTTAACATCATAATCAATCTCATTAAAGTTAATAACATAAATGTTTCCAATTCTATTCAAATTACCAAGCAATGTAAAGATTAGAAAATAACTATATTACCTGTATTACATAATTGACTAATACTAAGCAAGTTGTACTTTAAGCTATCAACAAGTAAAACATGCTCAATAGAAGAGGAACTTCTAGTGTTACCGATACCTTTTACCTTTACTTTGGTATCATCACTAAATGTTGCATGTTCAACATTTTTTTCTTTAAAGAAAATGAATTTGGGTATGTCACCCATCATATGTCTTGAACATTCGCTGTCCAAATACCACTTGTCTTTCTTTTTATACAAGAAAAGGATCACATCATTTGATTTTTGTACCTATAATCTCATGGTTCCATTTTGGTTAGTAAATGTGTCTTTTGGCACCCAAATAATTGTTTTTAGTTGATATATTCTTATGCATGCAATGTTTTTTCATGAAAACCATTTTTTTCATAAGAATTACATAAGCTTAAAGATGTTGATGCTTTAACAAAAAATTTTAAGTTTTTTAGTTTTCATTGATTTATATCCCAAACCACTTTTCTCAACATGCATCTTTGATTATGTAGAAGTTGATCTAGGTTCTCATTTCCTTTAGTAAATTTAGTCAAAGTAGAATTTAAATCAATAACTTGAGCTTTCAATTTTTCATTTTCTTTAACTAATTTCTCATTCAAAATTTATAAATTATATACGTATTTCAAAGAATCTAGTTGCCTTTTGAAACCAATATTCATTATTAATAAGGCATCTTTTTTTTTTTGCAAAATATAAAAAATATTTTGAAAATGTATCAAGTTTGCTTTGAAAAAAATATATTCTTATGCACTCTCTTGTATTCATGATACAATTCATCGAAAGCATTTTGTGATTTTTCAAAAGTAATTTGAGGTTTAAGTTCATTTACCTCATCATCGTTGAGGAGCTAGCAACCATCAAGCAAATCTCTTCTTTGGTGGTGTCAATATTAGTCATCATTTATAATTTAGCTAATTCCCCCAATCCTAAATCATCATCATCATCTTTTGAAGAGGTTGCGCTATCATCCTCGTCATCCCAAGTAGAAGCCTTCAATGCTTCTTCTTCTTCTTTTTTTATTGAACTTTGGTCTTTTTTTGACATTTAGGCAATCTTGCTTCACATGACCTAATTTCTTGCATTCATAGTATATGATAGCATCCATATTGCTTGATTATCCCTCGTCATATTTTTCTCTTCTAAAATTTCTCTGATTTCCACCATACTTCTTATACCTATAAAATCTGGTGGATTTTCTAGCCATCATGGCTATCTCTTCATCTTCTTCTTCACCATTATATTCATCCTTGTTCTCATTGTCATTCTCCAATCTTAGAGCTAAGGATTTATTTTAATACCACTATCTTTCACCTCAAGCTCCTTAATCTTTCCTTTATGAGTTATTAAGGATCCAATGAACTCATTAAAATTAAGCGTCTTAAGATTTTTGCCCTTCTATATAGCTGTGACAATATGTCTGAAAAATTCTGGTAAAATTTTAGTCCGGTCCAACGGTCAGATTAAGAGTTATGCTCGATAGAATAAAAGTAGATAGTTGACACAATTACATTAGAATTTGAATTTTCTTGTTCAAACTCTTCTTGGATCGTATAAGTTCTCAAGCTCTAGGTAAAGATCTTAAAATTTTACCAATTATTTATTCATTGGTGATATTTTTTTCTTAGGCTAACAAGTTCACAAACAAAAGTGATGAACCTAGTATGCATTTCATAAATATTTTCATTAAGATCCATTTTAAAGAGTTTGTGTGCTCTAGTAAGGCTTACTAATCTAAACTCTTTCACTTGACTTGTTCCCTTACGGGTAACTTAAAAAATCTTTCAAAATTCAAAACTTATTTTAAAACTCTTAACCCTAGTAATCTTCACTTAATTAAGAGCACAAAAGAATGCATTCATAGCCTTAGCATTATAACTATGTGATGTGATCCAAGCAACACTAAAAGATCCATTAAACATTATAGTTGGTCTAGTGACAAAACTTAGAGCTAAAAGGTACAAAGAAGCTTTCAATAGACTTCTTTGAGACACATGGGCTTAGGTGGACTTCAAGAAGTTATAAAATAATTAAAATATCTACTAGACGAGTACTTTCTCCTCTAGCTGAAAGTGTAGCTGAAAACTCCAATGATGATAAGGATGATGATGTAGTTAAACTTGGATGGAAGTCCCGTACACACCAAAATCGCTTATATGAGACATGACCAAAGAGAGAGTTAGGTGGTAGATTTCAGCCAAATGGGAGGAATATTGATGATCATGATGATTTATATCTAATGTTTCTAAAAGTGTTTATGAGTATTTTAAGAAGATGGAAGCATCTATGATTAAAGTTAATGTTTCTGAAGATAGGAAAGCCACAATTGCTAATTTTTAAATGATTTAAATAGAGATATTTCTAATGTGGTTAAATTACAACGTTATTTAGAAATGGAAGATATAATGCATATGGCTATAAAGGTGGAAAAACAATTGAAAAGAAAAGGTAGTGCGCGACTAGGTGGTTATTTGGGTTATGAGGGTTTGAAGTTGAATTTCAGGAAAGAGAGAAATGCACAACAAAGCCAATAGCAATACCTAAAGTTGATGAACCCTTATATGTTAAAAAACAAGGGCAGCTATAGAGGAAAAAGGAAGAAATAATGTTCAGTTAATGCATAAGCAATAGATTAAGTGTTTTAGGTGTCAAGAACTTGAGCATTATACATTAGAATGTCTAAATAAAAGGATTGTGATTTTAATAGATGATGGAGAAGTAGAGTCAGCTAGTGATGAATCTGAATATGAAAGCATGTCAACACTTGAAGATGAGCAATATGAAAGCATGTCAACACTAGTGATGCTAGTAATGTTGAATATGTTATTAATGGTGAATCCTTGGTTGTAAGAAGATGTTTAAATGTTCAGGTTAGTGAAGAAGATGAGCAATAAAATGAGAATATATTTCATAATAGATGTCATAGAAAGAAATAAGGTATGTAATATGATTATTGATAATGATATTTGTACTAATGTTGCTAGCATAACTTTGGTTAGAAAGTTGAACTTGACTACTACTAAGCATGCTACACCATATAAGCTTCAATGGTTGAATGAATGTGGAGAAGTTAGGATGACTAAACAGGTTTTAATCTCATTTTCAATAAGGAGATATAAGGATAAGGTTTTATGTGATGTTGTTCCTATGCATGTTGCACCTCTATTATTGAGGAGACCTTGACAATTTGACAGGCTAGCCAAGTATGATGGTTTTAAAAATTGGTATACATTGGAAAAGGATGGGAAAACATACATGATTGCACTATTATCACCTAGACAAGTGTATGAAGATCACTTGAAGCTGAAAAAAGCAGAAGAAACCAAATAGGCCTTGTTAGAAGATAATGGTGAGGATATGAGGCTGAGTGAAAATAAGGTGAGTCGTGAGTGTGAAACACCAAAAGGTAAAGTTTTGGCCATTAAAGACAAAGTTCAAGGCTTCACCTAAAAAAAAGGGGGGGATAGGCCAAGTGTGGAGAGAAGAAAGAAAGGGTGAGAAAAGAAAGTGTGTAGGAGAGTTTATAAGCTAATCTAAAGAAGTGTGACTTTTGCATGGAGAAGATTGTTTTTCTTAGATATGTTATTAGTGCAAAAAGTATTGAGATGGATGAGGTTAAGGTTAAGATTATAAAAGAGTGGCCTACACCTAAAATTAGAATGAAAGAAGGTGATGAATGGAAAACTACTTTTAGAACTAAATATGATTTCTATGAATGGTTAGTCATGCTTTTTAGACTTACTAATACGTCTAGTATTTTTATAAGATTGATGAACCATATGTTGTGTGCATTCATTGGTAGGTTTGTAGTTATTTATTTTGATGATATATTGATTTATAATGAAGGATTATATAAGCATGTGGATCATTTAAGACAGGTACTTGATATGCTTAAAAAGGAAAGTTTGTATGCTAATCTAAAGAAGTGTGACTTTTGCATGGAAAAGACTATTTTTCATGGATATGTTGTTAGTGCAAAAGGTATTGAGATGGATGAGGTTAAAGTTAAGACTATAAAATAATGGCCTACACCTAAAAGGAATGAAAGAAGGTGATGAATGGAAAACCACTTTTAAAACTAAATATGGTTTGTATGAGTGGTTAGTCATGCTTTTTAGACTTACTAATGCGCCTAGTACTTTTATGAGATTGATGAACCATATATTGTGTGCATTCATTGGTAGGTTTGTAGTTATTTATTTTGATGATATATTGATTTACAATGAAGGATTATATATGCATGTAGATCATTTAAGACAGGTACTTGATATGCTTAGAAAGAAAAGTTCGTATGCTAATCTATAGAAGTGTGACTTTTGCATAAAAAAAACTAATTTTCATGGATATGTGTTAGTACAAAAGGTATTGAGATGAATGAGGCTAAAGTTAAGGCTATAAAAGAGTGGCCTTCACCTAAGACGGTAAGTGAGGTAAGTTTTCATGGATTGGCTAGTTTCTCTAGAAGATTTGTAAAAGATTTTAGTACAATAGTTTCTCCATTAACTAAAATTGTAAAGAAGACAATAAGTTTTAAATGAGAAATTAAACAAGAGAAAGCTTTTAATTTGTTAAAAGAAAAGCTTATTTTAACCCCATTATTGCTTTGCCTAACTTTATAAAAACTTTTGAGATTGAATGTGATACTTCAGGTATAGGTATTGCAACTGTTTTAATGCAGAATAAAAGACCCATAACCTATTTCAATGAAAAGCTTAATGATGCAACTCTAAACTATCCAACATATGATAAAGAGGTATATGCATTAGTGAGGACTTTGGAGACTTGGTAACATTACCTTTAGCCTAAAGAGTTTGTGATTCATACTGATCACCAATCTTTGAGACACTTGAAAAGTAAAGATAAGTTGAATCGTAGACATGTCATCAAATACAAGCAAAGTAAAAAAAATATAGTTTGAGATGCATTATCGTGAAAACATGTTCTTCTTAATACTTTGAATACCAAACTTTTAGGATATGATTATGTGAAAGAATTATATCTTGATGATATTGATTTCAGCGAAACTTATTTCCAATGTGAACATGCGACAACTAATGGATTTTTTAGGCATGATGGGTTTTTATTTAAAGATAAAAAGATTATACGTGTCTAATTATACGAGAAGCTCATGGTGGTAGATTAATGAGACACTTTGGGATTACAAAGATTTTAGAAGTTTCACATGAACATTTATATTGGATTAACATGAAAAGAGATGTGCAAATAATTTGTGATAGGTGCATAATATGTAAATGAGCTAAGTCTAAAGTGATGCCCTATGAGTTATATACACCTTTACTTGTTCCTAAGGAACATTGAGTTGATATTTCTATGGACTTTATTTTTGTTTACTTAGGTTAAAGAAAAGAAAAGGCTCCATATTTATTGTTGTAGATATATTTTTTAAGATGACACATTTCATACCTTGCCATAAAATTAATGATGCAACTAATATAATGGATCTATTCTTTAGGGAGGTAGTTCAATTACATGGTGTTCCAAGGAGCATTATTTCTTATTAAGATGTTAAGTTTTTTAGCTGCTTTTGGAAGGTTTTCTTGGGATAAGTTAGGAACTAAAATTTTATTTTCTACTACTTGTGATTCATAAACAAATGATCAAACTAAAGCAGTAAAAAAGAATTTAACTCAATTATTAAGATCTATCATTTAAAAAAATCTTAAAAAATAAGAAAATTGATTGTTATTTACTGAATTTTCATATAATCATAGTGTGCATTCTACTCTTGATTATTCACCATTTCAGACTGTTTATGGTTTTAATCTTTTAACATCATTAGACTTGATTTCTTTACTTGTTGATGAAAGGGTAAGTCTTAATAGTAATAAAAAAGCACGGATGATGAAAGACTTACATGCAAAGATACGACAACAGATATAGAAAAAGAATAAGCAATATGCATTCAAGATTAATAGAGGACACACATTAGTAAGGGTTGAACTGGGAGATTGGGTTTGAGTCCATATGAGGAAAGAAAGGTTTCTTGAACAAAGGAGATCAAAATTGATGCCTCAAGAATATGGTCATTTTCATATCATGGAGAGGATTAATGACAATGCTTACAAAATGGATCTACTAGGTGAATATGTTGTTAGTTATTTATTCAATGTTTCTAATCTCTCTTTATTTTATGTAGGTGATGATTTAAGGATGAATCCTTTCAAGCAAAAAGAGAATGATGTGATCCAAACAACACCAAGATATCTATTAAAGGTTGAAGTTGGTCCATAACAAGACTTAAGGCTAAGAGGTTTAAATAGACTTTCAATGGACTTTTTTAAGACACATGAGATAAGGTGAACTTCAAGAAGATATTAAATAATAAAGAACAAGCCTTCATTAATTTAATTCATGTTCAATAAGAGCTTATGGTGAGCATTCAAACATTACAAAAAGATTAGAATAAGAAGATTCAGATATGCAAGTTTAACTTTTCGATATTATTTTGGTCATAACAGAAGTTACATAAGACATTTTAATGTGATTCTAGTTGCATCAGTAAGTATATATTCATATCTTTATAGTGATATATGGCATGCCTTATAACTCATTAAGACGAGAGATAACCATGTGTTTGAAGTTAGGCTTTGATTCCACTAACAAATTATAAAAATGACTTTAGTCTTATTTAAATAAGTTGGGCTATTATTTTATTTATTTTAGTTACTATTAGGCCTTTTAGAGATATTAGAGCTTTTATTTAAATTTGGATTCATTGGATTATTATTATTTATTAGGTTTATCCATATCCATTAGGTATATCATATTAGACTTAGGATTCTTTCTAATACAAATACTCTTTTGTAGAAACCTTTTAAGGTTAGACTAATAAAGTATTAAGATCAAATCTTTATGAAATTGTAATCTAACTCAAGAATGCTAAAAATTAGTCAATAATTACAATGATGAATTTTACCAGTTAATGGCTAAGAATGACTTGGCAGAAACAGAAAAGTAGTTGATGATGAGGTATCTAAATGAGTTACAATAGTCCATCTAGGATATGTTGTGCCTACATCTTTATAGATAGTTTCAAAGACATATTAAAAGGCTTTGAGGGTAGAGAAGCAACAAGCTATTAGGATTATTAGCATAAACTTCCAAAAAGAACAAAACAACATAGAAGAGCGTAATAATAATCAAATGGCGATGACCACCCAATCCAGACTGACTCAACAAAATCCATAGATAACAAGCTAACAAGTGTTATAGATATAATGAATTAGGGCACCAAACTAACAAGTGTAGCAAACCTAAGAGTCATTTGAGAAAGAATATATTGATAGAGAAACATGCAGATGTTATGATTAATCTTATTTATGATAACTTGAATAGCAATGAGAAGATCATGTATGAAGATGGTTGTGCTCAACTAGTCATTCGAAAGAGTATATTGACTCTCAATGGTGATTCATGTAAAGATTAACGATGCACTGATATCTTTCACTCAATGTGCATTATAAAAGATAAGGTATGTAACCTAATAATAGATAGTAGTAGGTATAAGACAATGAAGAAGCAACTCCAACTAAAAATCGAAAGCCACTTTAAGCCTTATAAACTAACTTAACTAAATAAAGACATTGAGGTAATTATTGATAAACCATGCCTTTTTTTCATTTTCCATGGGGCATAAATACTTTAATAGTGCTTGGTATGATATGATGTCAATAGATATGTGCCATATTTTATTGGGTAGACCATGAAAGTTGATAAGGGTGTTATGCATGACAGGAGGAATAATACCTACACCTTTAAAATAAAAGAAAAACGTATATTATTGGCACCTATGAAGAAAGAAATGGTAAAGAAAACTAAAAAAAAGGAAAAGGCTTGTCATTGTCATAATTAATGAATGAGATAAAGGTTGCGCAAAAGATGTATGATTTAATGCCTATTAGTAATGTTATTTAGGAAAATACCGGTGATAGTCTTGAACAAGTGCGGGGTGTATTGGCAAATTTTACAGATTTGATACCAGAGTAGCTACATAAAGGATTACCTCCTATTTAAGATATCCATCACCGTATTGACTTAATTTTAGGATATAGCCTACCAAACATGCCAGCATATAGACTCAACCCTAAGAAAGTCAAAGAATTACAACAGCTGGTTGAATTATGGAGAAAGGGTAAATTCAAGAGAGCATGTAAATCTTGTGTTAAATAGTGTAATTCTCAAACGAAAAATATTAAAATAAGAGAAAACATTTTATGGCTAGGGTGAAAATCCTAAATAGTTAGTTAAAATTTCTTACTAAAAAAATATGTGAAAAATATCGATAATTGAAGATTGGACAGAAATAACATATGGGACATAGAATGAGTGATATTATTGTAAATATAAGAAAAACCCTTCTCTCCACTTTATAAGAAGGTTGATGGCTTAGAAAGAACATTAAGGCTTGAAATTTCTTCTCCTTCTTTTATTTCTCCATCATTTCTCTCAAATTAAATGGTAGGGAGAGTGTGAACTAGATAATTCCCACCTAAAACCAAATCAAACCATCAAAATACTTTGAGAGAGATTGAAAATTAGAAATTAGAAAGAGAAAGTTACAAAATTGGAAGGGAGCAAGGGACATTCTTGAAAATGATTGCAATAGGCTTATCAAGTTGAGTTAATTAGTATTGTTAATGTGTTCTTTTACAATTAAATACACTAATCTCATTGTTTTTGTTTGGGGGATTGAGAATCCCTAAATTGGAAAATTATGGTTTATGTGAAATTGTGCATGATAATGTGAAATTATTTTATTATTGGTTAATAATGTTTTATATGACTTTTTTTAGGAGTAAACTAAATAAATTAAATATCAATTATAGAATTTTAAATATTAAAGTGGTTGGCAATAATTTGATATTCGGGGTAAACTTAGAAATTTGATTAAATTGTGTTGGTTTTGGTATTTTAATGATGTTAGGAGTGTTTTAAATTTATTTTGAATGATATGATGTGGATTGCAAGAAAATTTATTTATTGTTGTTATATGTGGAAATGATGAAGATACAGAAATTGGACTAAATCTATTTATTTAAATGTTTTAAATGATGTTGGAGGAATGTTGAGATTGGTTTGGAATATTATAATGTGAAATAAATTGGTTAATCTTTCAAGAACTCGGGACCCTCAAGATGTTATGCCTTGGAAGCAAATTGAATACGCTATTACCATCTTCTTTCTATTCTATGCTTACCCATCAAGGATGTTGGTTATAAGGGTTAAATTGTGGGAAAGTTTACTAAGTTGTATAGGTGTTGTATTTTAAATGATGATATTATGCTTGAACTTGATTGCTATAATGATGAAACTGTGTTTTAATCATGGTTATGATTCATATGAGATAAAATGCTTGGATGTTGGATTATGATTGGAAATGTGGAAAAATAAAAGTATGGAAATTGATGAAATTGTACGAGTTTTGGTGTTTAAATGACGTTTTTATGTTTAAACCGATTGATATGATGATGGTTGTGTGTTATGCTTGATTTTAGTTCATGTGAAATAATTTGGGTATTGGTTTATGTTTGATAAATATAGGGAATGAGAAGTATGGAAATTAATGCAATTGTATGAGTTTTAGTGTTTAAATGATGTTGTTATGTTTAAAGATGGATTGTGAACTTGTAAATTAAATGGTTGTGTATATTGAGTTTTGGTTGACAAGTTAGTAAATTGGAAAAATAAGAAAATATATGTTGGATGCATAATGGTAATAAAAAATATGAAATTGTAAACACCCAAAAAAAAAAAGAGCTAAGCTAAAACGACTCCACCGTCGCTGTTGATTTTTAGATCTACAGTGACATAGTTTTTTATGCCGATTTCTCGGCAACGACACAGTACTTGGCTGCCAATTTTAGAATCAGTAGCAGCAAAGCTTTTGGCTGCCGATTTCTAAACAGCAACGACATAGTTTGAGGCTGCTGATTTTTGGATCGGCAACATCACAGTTTTTGTTGCCGATTTCTAGATCGGCAGTGGCACAGTACTTGGCTGCCTATTTCAGAATCGGCTGCAGCAAAGCTTTTGGCTGTCGATTTCTAAATTGGCAGCAACACAGTTTTGTTCCCGATTTCATAATCGGCAGCGGCAAAGTTTGGGGCTGCCGATTTCTGGATTGGCAGCGGCACAGTACTTGGCTGCCGATTTCAGCATCGGCAGCGGCATAGTTGTTGGCTACCGATTTCTGGATCGGCAGTGGCATAGAACTTGGCTGTCGATTTTGAAATCGGCAGCAGTAAAGCTTTTGGCTACCGATTTCTGAATTAGCAACGACGTATTTTTTCTGCTGATTTTTGAATTGGCAGTGACACAGTTTTGCTATCGATTTCTGGATCGGCAGTGGCACAGTTTTTGCTACCGATTTCTGAATTGGCAGTGGCACAGTACTTGGGTGCCGATTTCAGAATCGGCAGCAGCAAAGCTTTTGGCTACCGATTTCAGAATCGGCAGCGACACAGTTTGGAGCTGCCGATTTCTGAATCAGTTGCAGTAAAGCTTTTGGCTACCGATTTCTAGATTGGCAGCGGCACAATACTTGGCTGTCGATTTCAGCATCGCCAGCGACATAGTTTGGCTATCGATTTCTGAATCAGCAGTGGCGCAGTTCTCGCTGCCGATTTTAGAATCGGCAGCGACGCAGTTTGTGGCTGCTGATTTCTAAATCAGCAGCGACACTGTCAAACCTAATAAAAAATTATTGTTGGACCAGCCTATTCTAAGGGAGAATGGGAATAGAAACTCGTCTATGGATAGCCCAAAAGGGGGATAAAGACAGCCTTGGTCCAACGTCCAAACACCCATTTGCATTTAAGAGGGGTATAAATGCAGCAAGGAGAGAGAAAGGGGCACAATGGAAAGGGCTGCATGCTCTTACCTTCTTCCTCTCCCCGAAAATCTACCTGCAACAGCTGCATACCCAGCTGCATGCACCATCTTTGAATGCTGGAGAAGAAGGGTGACCAATGGAAAGACAGAAGTGGCCGAAGCCATGGAAGGAGAAGGAGTTCAGGCCCCTTCCCCATAATCGGCCAGCAGCTGTGACTACAACAATAGCCACCCTCTCCAAGGAGAAGACCTACCTACACCAGCTACATGTCCCCTGCCTTGAGTGTTTAACGAAGAAGAAAGCTAGGGAGTTATGTTGATGACTGAAACCATGATAAGAGAGGGAGTGTGACAGACCCGTTGTATAGAAGAGATGGAAGAGAAGGAAAAATTAAGATTGAGGAAAGAACCATGTCACCAAAACTTGCTCTAAAGTTGTAAAAAACGTGAGGTGATGTGGCCGGGATTGGACCATCGTCAGGACAAGGATAAACCGCAGGTGGATCAGGTAGGTGTTTTCCACCTTCTTCTCGTATGATATTTATGTTTTGAAATGATTTACTTATGATGATATATTATTGAATCCTTGATGAATGATGAAACAACAATGAAGTGTCCGATTGAATTCTTGAGGATTGTCGAAATGACTATGAAATGTTGATCGAGTTCTTGATGAATGTTGAGACGATGATGAAAATGTTAATGTTCTGAAATGACCTGTTTGAGGTGGATATATTATTGTGTTGCGATGAATATTAAATGGACTATGAGATGTGGATTGAGCTATTATGAATTTGGGTTGCTGACGAATGGTTGTATGAGTATTACGAAGGACCTACTGATGTATTTTATTGAATGTAATTATGACGAATGGTTGTATGAGTATTACGAAGGATCTACTGATGTATTTTATTGAATGTAATTATGATGAATGGTAGGATCTATCGTTGTATTATACTGAGTGTTAATTATCATGAACGGTTGCATGAGTATTACGAGGGATTTAGTGTTGTATTATTATATTGATCGTTAACTGTTATGAATGGTTAGATGAGTAATACAAAGGGTGTATTGTTGTGTTATACTGAATGTCAAACTGTTATGGAATGTTTGTTTGTGTATTACAAAGGATCTGTTATCGTGTTTACTGAATGTTAAACTATTACAGGACGTCTGTACGAGTATCATGAAGGGTCTACTTTTATGTTACAGTGAATGTCAAATTGTTATGAATCGTTTGAATGAGCAATTCAAAGGATATTACCATGTTATAGTGATCTCATAAACCACCTCTGGAATGTTTGATTGGTTATTGATTAGCTTCGGCTAATGGCATTCGAATAGATGTCCGGGATAAATGTTTGATTAGCTTCGGCTAATGGCATTCGAATGGATGACTGGGACAATTGATTGATTAGCTTCTGCTAATGGCATCCTAAGTGGATGACCGGGATAAATGATAATTAGCTTCGGCTAATAGCATTCGAATGGATGACCGGGATTAATGTTTGATTAGCTTCAGCTAATGACATCCGAATGGATGACCGGGACAGATGATTGATTAGCTTTGGCTAATGGCATCCTTAGTGGATGACCGAGATAAATATTGATTAACTTCGACTAATGGCATCCGAGATGGATGATTGGGACAATTAATTGATTAGCTTCGGCTAATGACATCCTAAGTGGATGACCGGGATAAATGATGATTAGCTTTAGCTAATGGCATCCGAATGGATGACCGGGACAAATGTTTGATTAGCTTCGGCTAACGGCATCCGAATGGATGGGCGGGATAAATGATGATTAGCTTCGGCTAATGGCATCCGAGATGGATGATTGGGTTGTGGTTGTTGATCAATTTCGGCTACTAGCATTCAAGATGAATGACCAGGTTGTGGTTGTTGATCAATTTTGGCTAATGGCATTCGAGATGGATGATCGGGTTGTGATTGATGATTGATGATTAGCTTTGGCTAATGGCATCCATGATGGATGACTGGGCTGCGTTTGATGATTTGCTTTGGCTAACGGAATCCGTGGTGGATGGCTGAATTGATTATAAAAAAAATATGGTTAATGGTATCTATAGGAATGACGAGGGTTAATTTTGTGATTAGTTTTTGT
>Ga0307515_10015005_pt1 | contig 14311 bp, 9 predicted proteins | sample 17_EM_MG_FD_194513 | JGI IMG/M metagenome (GOLD analysis project Ga0307515, IMG submission 194513) | Populus trichocarpa ectomycorrhiza microbial communities from riparian zone in the Pacific Northwest, United States - 17_EM | ecosystem: Host-associated > Plants > Roots > Unclassified | place...
GAGGCCAACGCCCTCGACTTCGACGACCTGATCATGACGACGGTCAACCTGCTGCGCGCCTTCCCGGACGTCGCCGAGCACTACCGCCGCCGCTTCCGGCACGTCATGGTCGACGAGTACCAGGACACCAACCACGCGCAGTACGCGCTGGTGCGCGAGCTGGTCGGCACCTCCGAGCACCCGGTCGACGTCCCGCCCAGCGAACACGACCTGCCGCCCGCCGAGTTGTGCGTCGTGGGCGACGCCGACCAGTCGATCTACGCCTTCCGGGGTGCGACGATCCGTAACATCCTCCAGTTCGAGGAGGACTACCCGAACGCGACGACGATCCTCCTGGAGCAGAACTACCGCTCCACACAGACGATCCTGAGTGCAGCCAACGCGGTCATCGAGCGCAACGAGTCCCGCCGCCCCAAGAACCTGTGGACCAACGCGGGCGCGGGCGCGCAGATCACCGGCTATGTCGCGGACACCGAGCACGACGAGGCGCAGTTCGTCGCCGAGGAGATAGACCGTCTCACCGACGCGGGTGACGCGAAGGCCGGCGATGTCGCCGTCTTCTACCGGACGAACGCCCAGTCCCGTGTCTTCGAGGAGATCTTCATCCGCGTCGGCCTGCCCTACAAGGTCGTCGGCGGCGTCCGCTTCTACGAGCGCAAGGAGGTCCGGGACGTCCTGGCCTACCTCCGCGTGCTGGCCAACCCGGAGGACGCGGTCCCGCTGCGCCGCATCCTCAACGTCCCCAAGCGCGGCATCGGCGAGCGCGCCGAGGCGATGATCGACGCCCTCTCGCAGCGCGAGAAGATCAGCTTCCCGCAGGCGTTGAAGCGCGTCGACGAGGCCTACGGCATGGCCGCGCGGTCGACGAACGCGGTCAAGAAGTTCAACACGCTGATGGAGGACCTCCGTACGATCGTCGACTCCGGCGCGGGTCCGGCGACGGTCCTGGAGGCCATCCTCGAACGCACCGGCTATCTCGCCGAGTTGCAGGCGTCCACCGACCCGCAGGACGAGACCCGCATCGAGAACCTCCAGGAACTGGCAGCCGTAGCCCTGGAGTTTGAGCAGGAGAACAGTGGCGGGGAGGGCGAGAGTGAGACGCCCGTCGGGCTCGCGGCCTTCCTGGAGCGGGTGGCGCTGGTCGCCGACTCCGACCAGATCCCCGACGAGGACGAGGACGGCTCCGGAGTCATCACGCTGATGACCCTGCACACCGCCAAGGGCCTCGAATTCCCGGTCGTCTTCCTCACCGGCATGGAGGACGGCGTCTTCCCGCACATGCGCGCCCTCGGCCAGGCCAAGGAGCTGGAGGAGGAGCGGCGCCTCGCGTACGTGGGCATCACGCGCGCGCGTGAACGCCTTTACCTGACCCGCTCGTCGCTGCGCAGCGCCTGGGGACAGCCGTCGTACAACCCGCCCTCCCGCTTCCTGGAGGAGATCCCGGCGGCGCACGTGGAGTGGAAGCGGACCGGCGCGATGGCGGCCCCGCCGTCGACGGGTCCGGCCTCGGGCATCGCGTCCTCGCTGTCCTCGTCCCGCTCGCGTTCCTCGGCGTCGGGCGCCTCGGGCTTCGCCACCCGCCGCACCTCGGAGAAGCCGGTCGTGGCACTGGCCGTCGGCGACCGGGTCACGCACGACCAGTTCGGGCTCGGCACGGTGGTCGGCGTGAAGGGCACGGGGGCGAACGCGGAGGCGACGGTCGACTTCGGGGAGCCCAAGCCGAAGCGGCTGCTACTGCGGTACGCGCCGGTGGAAAAGCTGTAACCCGTAAGGGAGTTGCCCTTAGCCGCCCTTAGTCGCCTCTAAAAGGGGCTGCCTGTAAGGGAGATTGGGGCGGCGGGAGCGGCTCAGGTCGGGTCGAGCCCGTGGCTGCGGAGCCACGGGAGCGGGTCGATCGCCGCACCGCCCGCCGGGCGCACCTCGAAGTGCAGGTGCGGGCCGGTGGAGTTGCCCGAGTTCCCGGAGTACGCGATCGGGTCGCCGGCCTTCACCGTCGTACCGGAGGCGACACGGTAGCTGGAGAGGTGGCAGTACCAGGTCTGCGTGCCGTCCTTCTCCGTGAGGATCAGCATGTTGCCGTAGGCGCTGTTCCACTTCGTGGAGACGACGCCGTCCGTCGCGGCCATCACCGAAGTGCCGTACGAGACCGGGAAGTCGATGCCCGTGTGCACGGACATCCAGTTGACGCCGGCCTGGCCGAAGTAGGCGCTGAGGCCCTTCTGCGTGACCGGCAGCACGTACTTGGGGCGCAGCCGCTCCTTGCGGGCCGCCTCCGCAGCGGCCTTCTTCTTCTCGGTCTCCTGCTGGGCCTTGAGGTCGATACGTTCCTGCGTACGGCTGGCCCGGTCGGCGAAGTCGTCGGCACCGGCCGACAGGCTCTTGATCTGGGCGTCCAGCTTGTTGTTCGCGACGGACGGCTTGACCGTGGTCGCGTCTGAGGCGGAGGCCGTGGTGTCACTGCCCCCGGTCAGCGTCCCGACGGACGCGGCGGCGATCCCGGCGACACCCATCACACACGCGGACGGCACGGCGATGGTCATCAGCGCGGACCGCTTCGGGGGCGTACGACGCCGGGAACGGCTCCCGTTGCGGGCCGCGGCGCGCGAGCCGGCCGGGGCCGCGCTCGGGGTGAACTCCTCCTGGTCGTCGAGCAGTTCGGGGTGCGGCTGGGGGGTGTCCTGTTCCGGCTCGGCCTCGTCGAGGGCGGGCAGCTCACCGGTGGCGGTCAACTCGCCGTCTTCCGGGGCGGGTTCGTCGTACGTGCCCTCGTGCGTCCCGTCGTACGACGCCTGCTCGAAGGTGGTGGTCGCGTCGGCGGGGCTGCCGTCGGCGTTCCACTGCGTGGCGTCGTAGGCGCCGGTGTCGAAGTTCTGCGTGCCCCATTCCCACTGCTGGGTCTGGTCGGCGGGAGCGGCGGCAGGCGCCGAAGTGTCCGGCTGGAGCCAGGCGTTCGCGTCCCACTGCCCGCTGATGTCGGGGGCGCCGGTCTGCGGCGGGATGGCGGACAGCTGCTGGTAGTCGGCCGACCAGGCCGTGGTCTCGTAGGCGCCCGTGTCGTAGGCGGCGTGGTGCTGGGCCGCGTACGGGTCGTAGTTCAGGGTGTGTTGGGCACCTGTGGACCAGCCGGAAGAGTCGTACGCGCCGGTGGCCTGCGAAGCCATGGGGTGCGACCCGGCGTCGTGGCCGGAGCTGTGGCCGTTGCCCGGCATGTCGCCGAAGAGGGGGTCGGTGGCGAAGCTCGCGGTGGCCTGGGCGCCGTCCGCGCCCGGATGAAAACCCGTGGTGGTGTGGTCGCCGTACGTGGTGAAGTCACCGTACTGGGCGTCCTGCCCGCCGTACGACGCGTAGTGCGCCGAGGTGGCATCGGAAGCCGGGGCCGGGGTGGTCATGGTCCCCGACGGGTGACGATCGTTCACCAACTTCTCTATTCGCCTCGACAACAGGGGCTGCCAGAGCAGTGCGGTGGACTGTACCCGGCAGTATGCGGGCACGACAATCTTCGTCAGGTTTCGCGTCAGCCGGAAACGGGCATTCGGCCGTGTTTCGGGGGACGACGGGCACGGGTTTGGCCTTGGGTTCGAATAGCGTTCGATCTTCGGGATGCTGTGAGCCCGCTGTCGGTGTCCGGTCAGGCCACGGTCAGGCCGCCGGCGCGGGTGTCCGTGTGGGCGTTGGTGTGGGCGGTGCTGTGGGTCGCAGCCGGGGTTTCCGACAGCGGGGTGTCGAGGGCCTGGCGGATGCCGGTCGCGACGGCCGGGTGGACCGGCAGAGCGAGGTGGCCGATGCCGCTGACCTGGACGTTCTGGGCGATCAGGTCGGGGTGGTCGATGCAGGCGGTCTCCAGCGGCTCCATCAGGTGATCCAGATCGCTCCAGAAACTGACGAAGTGCGTACGGCAGCCGGGCGCGGGGCGGGTCAGTTCCTCGATCACCGCCGAGTCGGGACGCATCTGGCGGACGATCGGGTGGGCGTTGGCCAGCGGGGCGACGGCGGTGCCGGAGTGCGGGGTGCCGAGCGTCACGAGCGTGCGGACCCGCAGGTCACCGCCGAGTCGCTGCACGTAGTAGCGCGCGATCAGCCCGCCGAGACTGTGCCCGACGATGTCGACCTCCCGGCTGCCGGTGCGCTCGCAGATCTCCTCGATGTGCCGGCCGAGCAGCTCGGCCGCGGTGCGGATGTCGCAGGTCAGCGGCGAGTAGTTCAGGGACTCGACCTGCCGGCGGCCGTGCTGGGCCAGGGAACGGCGCAGCAGCACGAACACCGAGCGGTTGTCGATGAACCCGTGCAGCAGCACCACCGGGGGCTTCGCCTCGGTCGGCAGCTGGGTCGCGTCCTGGGGCGAGGGCAGCTCGGGCAGGGGGCCCCGGCGTTCCTGGGCCATGCCGGAGGGATAGAGGAGAAGGTGGCCCGCGAGGATCACGATCTCCAGGGCGGTCGCTTTCAGGAGGGTCATCGAGAGGCCCGCCAGCCTGCTGGGCAGGAGGCGCTGACAGAGGGGGAGAAAGGGCAGTGCAGCCCCGGTGACCTTCATGGCCGACCTCCTGTCGGCACACGGAACGACAGCTCCGTCCCCCGTGTGCCCTCGTGGGAGGCCACGGCGAGGATCACCGACGGTGCGGCGAGGGGTGCGCGCGGCGTACCCCTCGTGCCTGTGCCGATGCGCCGTACCACCGCGCCGCGCGGTCTGCGGCGCGGCGGTACGGCGACCTCGTTGCGGCTCCCGTTGCGCTTGTTCCCGCTGGAACGCTGCGCGGCGAACGTGTCCCATCGTGTGATTTCCCCCTCGGTATCCGCCGCGAAACTGCCGGTTGCGGGATGCTGGAGATAACGTTCGTTCACTTCCCGCACTGAAGCGGGTACCGCGGTACCCGTGGGTAGGGATGAACGCAGTCGCTTCATGGAGGCAGTGATGGGTGTGGCAGCCGGTCCGATCCGCGTGGTGGTGGCCAAGCCGGGACTCGACGGCCACGATCGCGGGGCCAAGGTGATCGCGCGGGCGCTGCGCGACGCCGGTATGGAGGTCATCTACACCGGCCTCCACCAGACCCCCGACCAGATCGTCGACACCGCGATCCAGGAGGACGCCGACGCGATCGGCCTCTCCATCCTCTCCGGCGCCCACAACACCCTCTTCGCCGCGGTCATCGACCTCCTCAAGCAGCGCGAGGCGGAGGACATCCTCGTCTTCGGCGGCGGAATCATCCCCGAGGCGGATATCGCCCCGCTCAAGGAGAAGGGCGTCGCGGAGATCTTCACGCCCGGGGCGACCACGCAGTCGATCGTGGACTGGGTGCGGGCGAACGTACGACAGGGCTCCGCTACTGGACACCGGTGACATTTCAGCCCGTCCGGCGTTTGAGGACGAGGCCGTTCAGGCCGAAGGGGGGTTTGGGGGCGCAGCCCCCAAGCTTCTACGGCGCTTCCAGCCCCCGCCGCTTCTACGGCGACTGCAACTCCCCCAACTCCTCCGCCATCGCCGCGCGCAACCGCAACGTAGTAACCAGTCTCTGAAATGCCTCCGCCCAATAGCCCCCGGCTCCGGGCGCCGCATCCTCCGACTCGTCCGGTACCGCCAGCAACCCGTCCAGCCGACTCGCCTCGGCGGGGTCGAGACACCGCTCGGCCAGCCCCATCACCCCACTGAAACTCCACGGATAACTCCCTGCGTCCCGCGCGATGTTGAGCGCGTCCACGACAGCCCGCCCAAGCGGCGCAGCCCACGGCACCGCACACACCCCGAGCAGCTGAAACGCCTCGGACAACCCCTGTACTCCGATGAACCCGGCGACCCACTCGGCCCGTTCGCCCCCGCCCAGCGTGCTGAGCAGCTTGGCGCGCTCGGCCAGGGACACCGCCCCCGGCCCGCCCGCCTCCGGCGCCGACGGCGTCCCCAGCAGCGCCCTTGACCACTCGGCGTTCCGCTGCCGCACCGCCGCCCGGCACCACGCGGCGTGCAGTTCGCTCCGCCAGTCGTCCGCCACCGGGAGCGCCACGATCTCCGCGGGCGTACGCCCGCCGAGCCGCCGCTCCCAGGTCCCGAGCGGAGTCGCCTCCACCAACTGGCCGAGCCACCACGAGCGTTCACCCCGTCCCGCCGGAGCCTTGGCCACCACACCGTCCCGTTCCATGCCCGAGTCGCACTCGTGCGGTGCCTCGACCACCAGCCCCGGTTCCTCGCGCGTACGGTCGACGGCCACGCAGGCCGATGCCCGTACCGCCATCCGCGCGGCGAGCGCCGAATCCGGGAGCGCCGACAGCAACTCGGCCGCCGTAGCGCGTACGTTGCGGCTGCGGTCGGCCAACGCCTGCTCCAGGAACGGCTCGTCCTCGGCCGCGAGACCCATCCGCAGCGAGTCGAGGAACATCAGCCGGTCCTCCGCCCGCTCCGTCGCCCAGGTCGTGACGAGCAACTCGCGTGCGGCGGCGGGTCGTTGCGCGCGTATCGCCGCGAGCAGGGCGACCCGCTCGGCGAACAGTCCTTCCTGCCACAGCAGTTGGACCTGGTCGGGGTCGTCGAGATCTGGCAGGGCGGTGCCGCCGCCCGGTGTCGCGCGCAGGGCGAACCGCCAGTCCGGGTTCAGCCGGGCCAGCCACAACGCGCGCGGGCCCGCGAACTCCAGCGCCGCCGGCCGCAGATCCGTACGCCCCCGGGCCGCGTCCAGCAGCGCGGGCAACGCCTGGACGGGCGCGGCGAATCCGCGCGCGTTGGCCGCCGTCAGCCACTGGGGCAGCAACTCCATGAGATCCGGAGAGGTGCCCCTACGACCCCCACCGCCCGTACCGGGACGGTCGGTCAGCAGCATCGCCAGCCTGCGGGCCGCCGCGGTGGGCAGCGCCGGACGCGCGTCGGGTGCGGCCGGCTCGGGGCGCTGTGCCGCCCTCGCGGGACTCAGGCCCGCCCGCCGTCGTACGGTCTCCACGGCCGCCGCGTCCAGCAGTGCCACGGGTGCGTCCTGGCCCGGCGCGCACCCCGGAGGTGTACGGCGGTCCGTGCCGAGCAGGGCCGTGGTGACCAGCTCCTCCCAGTCGCCCGCAGTGGGCGCCGGTGAGGGGGTGGTGTTCATGCGGTGCCTTCCGTCGAGTTGGTGAGTGGGCTCAGCACAGCGACACCGGCTCTCCCGCCCCCTCCGGCCAGGCCGTCAGCGGGGTGAAGCCGCGGTGGCCCAGCTCGCCGAAGACCTTGACCGGGGCGCCGCCGGAGAGCGCGACGAGCCGCCACAGGCCGGGGCGGGAACGGGCGGTGGACGTGAGGGGGAGCGCCAAGTCCGCGCCTGCGTCGGCCAGTTGCCAGGAGTCGCCGTCCGGGGTGGGGATGACCCGGTCCAGCGTCACCGGGACGGAATCCAGCCAGGGGTCGTGCCGTAGGGCCTCTCCGTAGTGGACGGCGGCTTGCGCCGTCGTCACCCCCTGCGGCCGTTCCGTCGTAGGCGAAGGTGCTGCGAACTGCTCACCCAGGGCCGCCCGGAGCTGTCCGGCGCCCGGGAACGCGGACACCTCCGCGTCCAGGGCGAGCCCCATGGGCAGGGCCAATTCGGGGGCGCGGCCCCCGGCGCCGTAGGAGAGGACGAGGGAGGTGCGGCCCGAGGCCGTGCCGTACAGCCAGATTCTTCGGGTCGTCAGTTTCGGGTCCGTCGTGTCGTACTGGGCGAGGACCAGCCAGTGGTCGCGCAGGGGTGGGCCGTCCGGTGCGGCGGGCAGGCCGACGCGGGAGCGGACCGTGGCCGCCAGGTCGTCGGGCAGGCGCTCGCGGCGCAGCCAGGCCTGGTCGAGGAGGTGGAGCAGCGCGCACTCCTCCAGCAGGCGCACCGGCCAACCGGGGCCCGAGGACGGGATCGCCCCCAACTCCCTTGCCCGCGCGGCCAGTCCGGGGGCCTGGGCGTCGACCATGCGGGCCGCGGTCTCCTCCCACAGCCCGTACCCCGCCTGCTCCGCCGAGGCCAGGCCGGTGCGCAGCAGGTCCGTCAGCCGCTGCTCCAACTCGCCCGCGCCCGCGCTGATCCGCTCGGCCCGGCGCTCCGCCCTGCGCCGTGCCGCCTCCGGATCAGCGGCGGCCGGGGAACCGGACGCCCCCGCCGTCCGCATCTCCTCCGTCCGCTTCCGCCGCCCCGCCAGCCACTCCTCGGCCCAGCCCGGCGCCTGCCCCGACGGCACCGCACCGTCCTCGCCCGCCCACAGCAGCAGCAGTCCCAGCGCGTGCTTGCACGGGAACTTGCGGGTCGGACAACTGCACTTGTACGCGGGCCCCGCCGTGTCCGCGATGTCGATGACCGTCTGATACGGCTTGCTGCCACTGCCCTTGCACAGCCCCCACACCGTCCCCTCGTCAGAACTGCCCGCCTCGGACCACGGCCCCGCCGCCCCGAGCTTGCTTCCCGCTTTGCGTGACGCTGCGTCAGGCGCCAGTGCCAGCACCTGATCAGCCGTCCAGCGCACCCCCTGCTGAGTCATGTCATCGAAGGTAGATCCCAGCACTGACAATCGGTCCGTCAGCGATCCGGCCGTCGGCTTCGCGAACGCGTTTTCGCAGGTCGGAACGCGTTGTCAGTGGGGTCGTGCAAGGTGGACACCAGATCCGAACCGGCCGAGCTGGAGGGGGCCTCAGCCATGACTGTGTCTGTAGAAACCACGCCTGAGCAAGCGAACGAGAAGCCGTCGGACGAGGCGTTGCGGCCGCATGCCGAGGACGCCTTCGCCGACGAACTCGCCGCGCTGGCCGCGCAGGACGACCGGCCGCGTCCGGTCCGCTGGAAGATGTCGCCGTGGGCGGTCGCCACCTATCTGCTCGGCGGCACGCTGCCGGACGGCACGGTGATCACGCCGAAGTACGTCGGCCCGCGCCGCATCGTCGAGGTCGCCGTCACCACCCTCGCCACCGACCGCGCCCTGCTCCTGCTCGGCGTGCCCGGCACCGCCAAGACCTGGGTGTCCGAGCACCTCGCGGCGGCGGTCAGCGGCGACTCGACCCTCATCGTGCAGGGCACCGCCGGCACTCCGGAGGAGGCGATCCGCTACGGCTGGAACTACGCGCAGCTGCTCGCCAACGGCCCGAGCCGTGACGCCCTCGTGCCCAGTCCCGTCATGCGGGCCATGGCCGAGGGGATGACGGCGCGGGTCGAGGAGTTGACCCGTATCCCGGCCGACGTACAGGACTCGCTGATCACGATCCTGTCGGAAAAGACGCTGCCGATACCGGAGTTGGGGCAGGAGGTGCAGGCGGTCCGCGGCTTCAACCTGATCGCCACGGCCAACGACCGCGACCGCGGGGTCAACGACCTCTCCAGCGCGCTGCGCCGCCGTTTCAACACGGTGGTGCTGCCGCTGCCGGAGAGCGCGGACGCCGAGGTCGAGATCGTCGCCCGACGCGTCGACCAGATCGGCCGCTCCCTCGACCTGCCCGCGGTGCCCGAGGGCGTCGACGAGATCCGCCGGGTGGTGACCGTCTTCCGCGAACTGCGCGACGGGATCACGGCGGACGGCCGGACGAAGCTCAAGTCGCCCAGCGGCACGCTGTCCACGGCCGAGGCGATCTCCGTCGTCACCAATGGGCTTGCCCTGGCCGCCCACTTCGGTGACGGGCTGCTGCGGCCGAGCGATGTCGCCGCGGGCATCCTCGGCGCCGTGGTCCGAGATCCGGCGGCCGACCGGGTCATCTGGCAGGAGTACCTGGAGGCGGTCGTCCGGGAGCGCGACGGCTGGAAGGACTTCTACCGGGCCTGCCGGGAGGTGAGCGCGTGAGCGACTCCAGGGGGATGGTCGACGACGACTCCGCGTGGAGTTGGTGCGGGAGCGGGAGCGGGAGTGAGAGTGGGATCCGGAGGGGAGGGGGACGACGTGGCGGGTACTGAGGGGGGCGGGGGCCGGGGTGCCGGGCCGCTGCTGCTCGGGGTGCGGCATCACGGGCCCGGTTCGGCGCGGGCCGTGCGGGCGGCGTTGGACGCGGCCCAACCGCGGGTCGTACTGATCGAAGGGCCGCCGGAGGCCGACGCGTTGATCCCGCTGGCCGCCGACGAGGACATGCGGCCGCCGGTCGCGCTCCTCGCCCACGCCGTGGACGAACCGGGTCGCTCGGCCTTCTGGCCGCTGGCCGAGTTCTCCCCGGAGTGGGTCGCCATCCGCTGGGCCCTGGAGCACCAGGTCCCGGCCCGCTTCATCGACCTCCCGGCGACGCACACGCTGGCGTGGGAGAAGGACGACGGCGAGGGCGAGTTGACGGGGGAGGAGCAGCCACCGGACCCGACTGACGAGACCCCGACTGCCGGGACTCCGTCCAGCGAGCCCCCTTCTGCCCCGGAGCCTTCCGGCCCGGATCTCCGCGTAGATCCCCTCGCCGTCCTCGCCGAGACTGCCGGTTACGACGATCCCGAGCGTTGGTGGGAGGACGTCGTCGAGCACCGGGGTGTGGGGGAGCGGGACGCGTTCGCGCCGTTCACCGCACTGGAGGAGGCGATGGGGGCGCTGCGCGAGACGTACGGGGTCGGCGGGCACGAGCGGGATCTCGTGCGGGAGGCGTATATGCGGCTCCAAGTGCGGGCGGCGCAGCGGGAGTTCGAGGACGACGTGGCCGTGGTGTGCGGGGCCTGGCATGTGCCCGCGCTGCGGCAGAAGGCGGGCGTGGCCGCGGACCGCGCGCTGCTGAAGGGGCTGCCCAAGGTCAAGGCCGATCTGACCTGGGTGCCGTGGACGCATCGCCGGCTGTCGCGGGCCAGCGGCTACGGCGCGGGCATCGACTCGCCGGGCTGGTACGGCCATCTGTTCGGCGCACCGGACCGGCCGGTCGAGCGGTGGATGACCAAGGTCGCGGGGCTGTTCCGGGAGGAGGACCGGATCGTCTCCCCGGCCCATGTCATCGAGGCCGTACGGCTGGCGGAGACGCTTGCCGTGATGCGCGGCCGTCCGCTGCCGGGGCTCGGGGAGACCACCGACGCGGTGCGCGCGGTGATGTGCGAGGGCTCGGACGTCCCGCTGGCGCTGGTGCACGACCGGCTCGTCGTCGGTGATGTGCTGGGCGAGGTGCCGCCGGGTGCGCCCGCCGTGCCGTTGCAGCGCGACCTCGACCGCTTGCAGCGCAAACTGCGGATCAAACCGGAGGCGCTGGAGCGGGAGTTGGAGCTCGACCTGCGCAAGGAGACCGACGCCGGGCGCAGCAGGCTGTTGCATCGGCTGCGGCTGCTGCGGATCGAGTGGGGTGAGCCGGTCGCGTCGCGGGGGAGCACGGGTACGTTCCGGGAGACCTGGCGGCTGCGCTGGGAACCGGAGTTGGCGGTACGGGTCGCCGAGGCGGGGGTGTGGGGGACCACCGTGCTCGCGGCGGCGACCGCGAAGGCGGAGGGGGACGCGATCGGGGCGCAGAGCCTCGCCGACGTCACCGCACTCGCCGAGCGCTGTCTGCTGGCCGAACTGCCGGACGCGCTCCCGGTGGTGATGAAGGTTCTCGCCGACCGCGCGGCCCTCGACACGGACGTCGGCCATCTCGCCCAGGCGCTGCCCGCGTTGGTCCGTTCGCTGCGCTACGGCGACGTTCGCGGCACCGACACCGGCGCGCTGACGGAGGTCGCGGCGGGCCTCGCCGAGCGGGTTTTCGTCGGCCTGCCCCCGGCCTGCGCGGCCCTCGACGCGGATGCCGCGGAGCAGATGCGGCGGCATGTGGACGCGGTGCATGGGGCGGTGGCGCTGTTGGGCGACGCCTCTGGACACGGACATGGTGACACCTCCGCACCGGGGCAGGGCGATGGACCTGGCCCCGGACCCGGGCACGGTGACCTGCGGGACCGTTGGCGCGCGGTGCTGCGGACGCTCTCCGCGCGGGACACCGTGCCGGGTGTCATCCGGGGGCGGGCCGTACGACTCCTGCTGGACGAGGGGGAGTTGGGGTCGGACGAGGCGGCCCGGCTGATGGGGCTGGTGCTCTCGCCGGGGACGCCGCCGGCGGACGCGGCCGCGTGGATCGAGGGGTTCGTCGGTGGTGGGGGCGGGCTGCTGCTCGTGCACGATGAACGGCTGCTCGGGTTGGTGGATGAGTGGCTGACCCGGGTGCCGGCGGAGGCGTTCACGGACGTACTGCCTTTGCTGAGGCGAACGTTCTCGTCGTACGAACCCGGAGTGCGCCGAACACTCGGGGAGTTGGTGCGGCGCGGGCCGGGGAAGCAGGTGGGTACGGCGGCGACGGCGGCCGGGATACCCGGGTTCGGGGCGGAGTTGGACGCCGGGCGCGCGGATGCGGTCGTGCCGGTGCTGCGGCTGCTGTTGGGGCTGGACGACGCGGTGGACAACGGCGACAACGAGCTTGTGGGGGTGGCGGGATGACGAGCGGCAACGGCAGGCAGGGCAAGGGAAGGCCGGGGGAGAGAGGTCAACTGGCCCGTGCCGGTGGGGGCGTGGACCGCCCGGTGACGGCCGTGCGGGTCGTGCCGCTGTGGGAAGGGCTGCGTACGGCGGGGGTGCGCGGATGACGGCCGAGGCGGTCGCGGTCGGCGGGGTCGCGGACCCCGGGCAGGAGCGGTTGCGGCGGTGGCGGCTGGTGCTCGGGGGCGGCGCGGCCGACGGCACCGGGTGCGAGCTGTCCGGGCAGGACGCGGCGATGGACGGGGCGTTGGCCGCGCTGTACGGCAGGGAGGACAAGGGGCGGGCGGCGAAGGACCGTTCGGCGGGGCTCGGGGCGTCGGCGCCGTCCGTCGCGCGCTGGCTCGGGGACATCCGGACGTACTTCCCGTCCTCCGTCGTCCAGGTCATGCAGCGCGACGCCATCGACCGGCTCGGGCTGTCCGCGCTGCTCCTCGAACCGGAGATGCTGGAGGCGGTCGAGGCCGACGTGCACCTGGTCGGCACGCTGCTCTCCCTCAACAAGGCGATGCCGGAGACCACGAAGGAAACGGCGCGGGCGGTGGTCCGCAAGGTCGTCCAGGACCTGGAGAAGCGGCTCGCCTCCCGCACCCGGGCCACCCTCACCGGCGCGCTCGACCGCAGCGCCCGTATCAACCGGCCGCGCCACCACGACATCGACTGGAACCGCACGATCGCGGTCAACCTGAAGCACTACCTGCCCGAGTACCGGACGATCGTGCCGGAGCGGCTGATCGGATACGGGCGGGCGTCCCAGTCCGTGAAGAAGGAGGTCATCCTCTGCATCGACCAGTCCGGTTCGATGGCGGCGTCCGTCGTCTACGCCTCCGTGTTCGGGGCGGTGCTGGCGTCGATGCGGTCGATCAACACCCGGCTCGTCGTCTTCGACACGGCGGTCGTCGACCTCACCGACCAGCTCGACGACCCGGTGGACGTGCTCTTCGGGACCCAGCTCGGCGGCGGCACGGACATCAACAGGGCGCTTGCGTACTGCCAGTCGCAGATCACCCGACCCGCCGAGACGGTGGTCGTGCTGATCAGCGACCTCTACGAAGGGGGCATCCGGAACGAGATGCTGAAGCGGGTCGCGGCGATGAAGGCGTCGGGGGTGCAGTTCGTGACGCTGCTCGCGCTGTCCGACGAGGGCACGCCCGCCTACGACCGCGAACACGCCGCCGCGCTGGGCGCGTTGGGGGCGCCGGCCTTCGCCTGTACGCCCGATCTGTTCCCGGAGGTGATGGCGGCGGCGATCGAGAAACGGCCGTTGCCGATACCGGACACCGCGTGACGAACTGGCTTGGGGGACAGGGGGGTTGCGCGCTCTAGGGCGGCCCGTGCAAGGATCGTCGCCTCATGAACTGGCCCGCCGCGTTGTCCGGTGCCGCCCTGCGCGTGATGCGTACGGCGGTTGGGCGACGTGTGCGTCAACGGGTGTTGCAAGTCGCCCTGTTGGGAGGCGGGTTGTTCGTGCTCGGCGTTGTCTTCGGGGGACAGGCGCAGGCGGCGGACGGGGTCACGGGGCAGCGGCCGGTGATTCCGGTGGTGGCTTCGGTTTCCACCGAGGTGGTCAAGCCAGGTCCCGTTCCGGTTCCGGCTTCGGTTCCTGTTCTCGCTCCGGTGCCGGCTCCGGTGCTGGCTCCGGTCTTGGACACCGTGGAGCGGGTCGTGCGGCCCGTGAGTGACGTGGTGACGAAGACGGTGACCGAGGTGTTGACCGAGGCGCCTTCGTTGCCCACGCTGCCTACCTTGCCCGTGCTGCCCTCGCTCCCCGCAGTGCCGAGTCAGCCGGTGATTCCGGTGCAGACGCCTCCGGCGCACACCGTGCCCGCGCCGGTGTCGGTGCCGACGCCCGTCCGGTCGGTCCCGCGGCCTTCGAGCGGTGGGCATCGTTCGGATGCGAGGCCTGCCGAGGTGACGGTGGGCGTAGGCGCCACGTACGGGCCGCGCTTCGTCGCGGATACCGCCGCTGCGT
>Ga0307515_10015006_pt1 | contig 14310 bp, 2 predicted proteins | sample 17_EM_MG_FD_194513 | JGI IMG/M metagenome (GOLD analysis project Ga0307515, IMG submission 194513) | Populus trichocarpa ectomycorrhiza microbial communities from riparian zone in the Pacific Northwest, United States - 17_EM | ecosystem: Host-associated > Plants > Roots > Unclassified | place...
TTCTTCATTGCATTTGCCTTTCAGTAATCTTGAGTCACTGGCAAATATAAACTGAAAATAATAACAACAATAATAATACCATAATTAATGTCAAATTTTGAGTCTCAAAAGCTGAAGTGTAAATGGACCAAAGCATAGATATATAATATTGTAATCATAGACCTATACAACTACATCAATAATTCTTGTAAAAACCACCGTCCACCATGCAACAACAATAGCAAATAAGCTAGAATACAATATTGTTCTTCACATTTCTCTCCATCTATGATTATGAGTCGGTGCACAGCAACATAGGTGTCCAGGTTGCTTCTGAGGTGATAGTTTTTAAGCAAATAAAGAAATCAGAAGAGATTAAAAGACTGCAAGAATAAGTGGTGATCTTCGTTTTAATCCCCCCCAATCACTGTAAAAAAAACAATGCAACCTTAAGTTTTGACTACTCTAAAACTGAACACCAAAGCTAATAGTTTTTAGAATTCGTTTAGCTGCTCTTAAATATATTTCACTTGGACAATACATGAAACGGGATAGAAGACTTGAAGCATAGGCAACCAATCATGCTTTTGAACTGTTTTTCATTAAATCTATTGGTTCCATCTTCTTTGCTAAATTTTTTCTTTTGATTTATTGGAGTAGTTGTTGGTTTGCAATTCTCTATATAAAAGTTCTTCAGATTTTCATTTGCATACTTCTTCTAGCAAATAAATATTTCATTTTTACTTTGCTTGATTTCCATTCCAATAAAATATGTTATAAGGCCAAGATCAATCATTTAAAAAGTTTGCATTATTTTCTGTTTGAATTCTTCAACTTGTTGTACATCCCTTCACGTCATTAGAAGGTCATCAATATAGAAGGATATGATAAGAATATTATTATTATTTTTCTTTACATAGAGAGTTGTCTTAGAAAAACTTTTCTGAAAGCCAAAGCTTATAATATAATCATTAATTCTGCTATATCAGGTTTTAGGTGTTTGCTTTAATTTATATAGAATTTTCTTTAACAAGTAGACTTTATTTTTTTTTTCACAAATCATCTCACTGGAATACTTTCTAGTTCTTGTGTGCAGTAAGAGCAAAAGATATATTTTAATCAAAAGTTAAGATTTTTAACCCATCTCATGACTATACTGACACGCACGGGATCCTTTCCATGCTTCACTCTTGTTTTTTTTGACAAGGAAGAAATTCCTGGGAACAACTCAAAAACACTGATAGTTCCAATGGCTACAAAAAGAAAAATGCAGGGCATTTTGCTTTTCAAGCTGCTTCTCTTAAAACTTCATTGTTGCAAAGCTTCTATTTGGACCGCCTGGGCAATCTATCAAATTAATAACACAACAGCATTCTCTTGTTGGTTACAACGATGCCTCTTATTCAATAAGAATATGATATGTAGCGAGACCATGCCAGTCTCAGGATCAATGAGATTGAATTCTAGTTTGAATGAAAGTGTAACAGAGATTGTTTTTTAAAGTGGTTTTTGTTTGGAAATGTATCAAAATAATATTTTTAAAAAAATTTATTTTATAAAAAGTTCAAGATTTTTTTTCTGTATATTTTTTTTATATTTTCAGATCGTTTAAATATTTTGATATTAAAAAAAAATTAAACAAAAAATCAAAGCTGCAAAATGACTTGCTTCCCGTCACTGCTTTCATTCCTGAGCAAACGGAAAAAAGGCCAGATGATCACATAATTAGGATCAATTTTCCTTTGTCTTGCTTTGGTTGTCACATACAGTACTGCCAACCAAGCAATAAAACCACATCTAGGAATATGTACGAGTGTCCGGAGACGAGTTTAAACTTTAAACTTCTATCAACCCTGCCTTTTCTACTCGTATTTTTCCCAAAGGCTTCTACATGAGAGCATTTTTATCTCCAATGAACAGTGTCTTCATCCAGATAATTAATACAAATCATCCTACGGAGCAATTTGAACGCTTATCATGTTAATCTGATCTGGGATTGTATAGCACAAGTCATTATATTCTCATATTAACGACAGAACCATTGCGGTATCCGATAGCCCAGATTCCATTACAATTCTTCCACAAAGGACTTAATTGGTGCCTATTATCCCCCACCATAACGATGTACTTCCATTCCCCACTTTCAAACTACACCTCCATGTTTCAAAATTTTCCGTCCTTCAATCATGTAGCCATACTTGCTGATTCTGAAAGAAACAGTTCTTGATGGTCGTTACAGACATCAATGACGAGAAAATCAACACCAAAGCCATATAAACTTAACGCTCGGCACATGAAAAAACAACAAACAAACATCATCAATTCCTAGAGTTCAGATGACAAAATAGTCACACACATTCATTGACATAATGCTTTGACAGTTTGGAACAACGTTTTTTTACACAAGTGACCAAGATAAATCAGCTCGATTCAGCAGGAGGCTTCTCTTTTGGATGTTTGGAGGCATAATGATCACCTAGTTGATTACTATTCGCCAGCTGAACCTGAAAGTCAAAAGGCAACTTGTGTTTAGTATAAACCAAATCTATGAACCAAAAACACAAAGATCAACAATAACTACCATAAAAGGATTAGCAAAAACCTTACAAATTGCTTGTAATAAAGAAATTTGTAAAGGATTGATGTGCAAAAGAATGTTCTCATGAAGAACTGCTAATGGGGCAATTATACCGTCCCTCAAAACAACCAAAACACAATCTCAGGTTGATCACTGAAAATGAACTCCCGAAACTACACATGTGAGATTAAACCTTGTCTAAATTTCTTATCATCTCTGTTGAAGATATGACCAATAATATGAACCTGCCATTACCTGTTGGCTGTTCTCCTTAAATTGTAGTTTGAGTAAAAGGCAAGTCTTCTTCCATAAAGGGCATCATGACCCCACCAACACGTAGTTAATTGAATAAAAAGAGCGAGATTCATATGTACCAAAATGAGATATATGCAGGCATTTCTAGACAAGAACACACTTCGTGCGTGTGTTTTGTACTGTGGTACACGGTACTTTTCAAAAGTGTTTTTTACTTGAAAATACATCAAAATGATTTTTTTTTCAGATTTGTTTTTCATTTTTGACATTAGCACATCAAAACCATCAAATAGCACTAAAAGAAAGCATCAATTTGATGATTTTTCAAGTGAAACACGCTTTTGAAACGCACCCAAAAGCAGAAGCTAACGCACTCCTAAACACTCATTTCTTAATTTAGCAAGTCCATGTTAGGGATTGTGGTTCAGTTTTTCAAGTTAAAATGCAGGCTCATAATCCCAAATGGGTCATTCTAAAAACCATAGTTCGGAATTTCAAGCCACTTAAAACCATTGCTTTCAAAACCCAATCCAAAACATTCCTTTAAGTTCCTCAGATATCATAATTTTTAAAGCCTCAATCCTTGATGGTTGCATTCTAAACAAGAAATTAAAACCTTTAAAATATTTAACTATTGCTTATCTCAATTTCTTATTACAGTTTTGTGCTCTTGGAAGTGAATTTATGCTTTTTTTAAGACAAGTTTTTAGCCAAGTCTGTTTGCACATGGATTATTCAATTTTTGTTAAACATTACTATATGAGTTGCTTTATATTAATGAATTATATTCAAAATATTAAAAAAAAAATATAACATCCATAGCTTAAAATACTTAAAAATTAAAAAAAAAATCAAAGTCTTTTATTTCTAATAGCTAAAAATATTATGGAAATGATAGAAGCCCTTTTTTAAAATTATAGAGGGGCTGCTGAGCAATGTATTCTTCTTTTTATTGTTTATTGAATCGAATATAATAAGTGGAAGCCATAAAATTTGGTGAATAAAGAAAAAAAGGGTTTTCCTAACATGGATTAAGGAAAAAAAAAGATTCTATGATGTTTTGATGCACGCTTAAAATCAAAGGTTCTACTACAAAAGTGCTCGGGAAAAAAAGTTTATGGTGTTATAAAAAAGGCATATTGAATGTGTTATATAGAAACACGAGATCGGATACTAAATTCAAAAAGGAAAAGGAATATAGGAAACATGGTATAATTAGAAAAACAGGAAAAAAAAATATATAGGAAACACAAATTAGAAAAAAGAAAAATAAATAGAAAACACATATTCAAAAAGTAATATAGAAATATATATGTATTAAATCAAATGTATATAAAAGGCATTTAAAGGTATTATAGACTTTCAAAAGTATTTAAGGGTAACATAGTTAATCAAAAGTTTTTATGCACCTTGTGCCTTTATATATAGTTATAGATACATGCAAAAATATGTAAAAGAAAAGCATTAGGAGATTATTGATCATTGAAATCTTAAGAAATTAGTGGAAATAAGTTGTTCAACAAATTCTATTCTTTTTTTTGGGTAAATCTCACTAAAACACAAGGTAGTTTCAACTAGTGAAGTGAGAGCAGTTTATAGCACCCAATTTCACAAATGTTGGCCAATACAGTACTTGGAATGGGAACAAGGTATAAAGGTGGCATTTGGATCTTAGCTCGTGAAGTGACTGTTTATAATGAAGTAATATGAAAAAAAAAAGTGACATAAGAGTTTACAAAAGGTTATGGTGAGAGAGTAATGGCACTGTGTTTTTACTTTAAAAACTTGCGTTAATAGTTAAAAAGGATTACAGTCAGAGTAAAACCACAACGTTTTTAGTTTGGAATGGCAAACTTTGGTTTTGAAGGAAAGATAAACATACAAACCACGCCATATCCAGATTGAAAACATAACAATCAAGTGGTAACTCTAAATAGACCACCATAACTTTGATCCACAATTAAATTTTACAATGACATATACGTTGCAGCTTCTTCATTGTTTTCTGCTACATGTGTATATAATTTGCTGCACTGAGCAGCACTACAAGCAAGCATCAATTTCAGAAAGAACCCACATCAGTTTTTATGTGAAATCAACATGTAAATCATCAAAGTCCCTGTGTAAAATAGTGCATCTCACAGTCCAAAGTGTGAATCATATTCAAAATCTTGTCTGGACCATCTGGTTTATTGACTAACCAAAGACAAGCTTGTAAGAGGATTTTCAACTTAAAGCTTCCAGAACAAGTAAAACCCTCGTGAATGAGCAATAACCTTACTGAAAAAGGTCGTCTTAAATAAGAATGCCGTCAGGCAGACCTCAAATTCTCAACTTCTAATTGAGAAACTAAATACACAGAGAAATCAAAGCCGTACCAAGAAAAAATGTTACATAACCTAATGACACAAAAACAACAGGACAAATAACCTAATACAATCATATCTCTTCAAGTTCGTCTCTATACCCTCCAAGTGTTTTTTGGTAAACAACAACAACATGGGAGCTCTCTATCGGATAATAGGTTTACAATATCACCAATCTCCTCCCCCTCCACTATATTAATACTCAATAAATATAATTTCAAACCCACACCATGTTATCTGAAAACGCACCATATTGAAAAGGACACTCACAGTCTTAAACGACAGAGAAAGAGGGGAAAAGAACCCAAAATTTATCAAGAGTTAATTTCACGATTTATAATCATTCCAACAATAAAAAAAAAAAAGCAGATCAGATTGAAAAAATAAAAGTGTATGATAATACGAAAGAAAAGAAAAGAAAAGGAGAGAGTAAAGTAGTGATAACCTTACAGATGGAGCAGGTAACCTTGAGAGCAACAGCTCGGGCTTCAAACTGAGATCCCTTAGATTTCTGATTCCTTTCTGCGTTTTTCCTCTGGGCTTCGATCTTCTGCTTTCCTCGAGTCATTTTCTCTCTTCTTCACAATCTATTCTTCTGGTTTGATTCGATCTGTTATTAAGGAAAAATAAAGAGAATGCTGTGTGGTGGGTCCTCTCGCTTTGTTTATGTGACTCTGCGCGCGTGGGCGGCCATTGGTTTTTTCTGGCTTTTTGCCTAGCCATGCCATGTGTATATATATGGGCAGGATAGCTGTGCCTTTTTCTTCGTTTTGAAACATAACACTCGAAATATTTTTTAAAATCTATTTTTTATTTAATTATATAATAAAAAAATTTAAAAAAATTTAAAAAAAGTATATTTTATATTCTAAATTATCTTTTTTATTTATATAATTTTTATTTTATTTTAACAATAATATTTTTTTCATTATCAACATAGTTTATTGAATAAAAAATAATAATAATCAAAAACATATTTGTAAAATATTTTTTTCTTATTCATGTATTTTTTGTCTTGATAAAAAATATTTTTTTAATTAAAAATTTATTATCATCATAAAAATAAATCTTAACTAAACAATAAAAAAAATATGAATTGATGATTTGGATGCACCTAAAAAATATAAATATAAAAAAAATCATGTAAAAATTATAATAAAAGAATATTTTATTCTCTCAAAATTAATGAGAATATTTTTTAAAAAAAATATATACATGTCACATAATTATTTATAAAATAATTTTTAATATCATTATTGAAAGTTTTAACCTTGACATAATTGGACAATCTCTTATATACTCAATTTTCTTAGCACAAAAAAATTATATAGGTGTTGCTAATATTTTTTCTAGCAAAAACAAAAACATATAGGGGTTGATTCGGTCAACTTAGCGAGTCCAAAAATAATTCAAATGACTCATAAAAACATAATTCGACTAAAAACATTCAAGAAGACATCTTAAAAAAAAAATTGAGATAAAAACATATTACATAATCCTAGGTCAACTTGTAAAATCCATAACTTTGGTCATAAGACCATGATTATTTTTTTGGTTGAAATCAGGTCTAAACACCCAATTAAATTAAACACGGCAGAGTTAATCCAATCATATCATAATACAAGCTACAGTAAAGACTTGTAGAAGGGTCATTAAGGGAAATAGAAGATCTATCACAAGAGCTCCTGGTTAAACCATAATTGGCTAGCCAATCTACCACTGAAAATGCTTATTTGAGACATGGATCACCTAAATATCCCAATTTTTTGCTAATAAATATCTCGCCTACATGATTAGGTTATAATTTTTGTCAATGATAATCTTAGCTTTAGTGATTAAATCAACTCGGATTCCAAATTACGGAATCCTTTGGACCAAGCTAATTGCAAGCCATTAGTAATTGCCCATAATTCAGCACTTATTGACGTGCAAATCGTGATATTAATAGCGAAACCAACAATCCATCTGCCCATAGCATCCCTAATGAGACCATGATAACCCTACAGAAAATAAATCAAAATAAATTATGAAGTCTAATTCTCAATCAACTCAATGTTGAATAAACAAATTTAAAAAAGAATAAAGTACTAAAAAATACTAAAAAAATGACTTGAGTCAACCCTAGTTAACCTATCAAACTTGCGACCTAGTTCATGAGACCAAGATAACCCCATAGAAATCAAATAAAAAAAAATATGAAATTCAATTATTAATCAATCCAATGTTAAATGATAAAATTTAAAAAAATCAATTAAAAATGACATAAAAAAACTCAAGTTAAGATAGGTTATAAGATCAAGATAACCTCATAGAAATCAAATAAAAAAAATATGAAATTCAATTATCAATCAATCCAATGTTGAATGATAAAATTTAAAAAAATCAATTAAAAATGACATAAAAAACTCAAGTTAAGATAGGTTATAAGACCAAGATAACCCCATAAAAAACAAACAAAAAAAAAACAATTTAGGCCAACTTACCAAATCCTAGACTTGGGGCATGAGGCCAGTATAACTCTATATAAAGAAAATTGAGATACATTATGAAACATGATTCCTAATAAATCCAATGTTGAATGATAAGATTAAAAAAAAAGAAACATCAATTTAAAATGGGACTAAAAAAATAACTTGAGCTAACCCGGATTAACCCACAAAACTTGTGACTTGAGTCATTAAACGGGATAACATCATAAAAAAAAATAAAAAAAATTATAAAACCTAATTCCGAGTCAATAAAAAGTTGAATGATGAAATTGAAAAAAAATAGTCAATTAAAAAAAGAAAAAAAACTTGAGTCAACCGAGTTAACACCATATAAAAAAAATTAAAACAAATCATGAAACTCAATCTCTAGCAAATCAAATATTGAATGATGAAATTAAAATTAAAAAAAAATACATAGATAAAAAAAAAACAAAGGACTATTGAAATAAATAGTGCTTTGTAAGGTAGTGTATGGTAAAAGCATCACCTTTCAAGTGTTTTGTAAATTTTAATAAATTTATTTAAAGAGAATTTTATTCCAGTTGTTTTAGAAAAAAAACACTTAAGAGATATTTAACGAAAATTTCAAGCGCACCTAGGCCTTAAAGGATGGGTATGTGAGTTTGGACTTAAAAATAAAGCCCATGCACGTATAGGCCTGTAAGACCCGCATGTTATTTTTTTTAATGGATCCTAATTTATCAATAAAACAAACGATGCATCATTTTCTAGCTCAAATTTTGGTCCTCTCTTATGGCTGAAAACTTAGGTTCCAAGTTTTTGGACTTTAGAAGTCTAATTTTGAACTTGTTTTCACCAAAAACATCCCATAAACATAATAGAAAACTTAATCAATCAATTTTTAACCCCTAATACATCCTATAATTACTCTCAAAACAAAAAATCCAATCGAAACAAAATAAATTTATAGTCCCAATCTTTTTTTCCAACATGTTTTAAGAGAAAAGCCATCTTTATTGAACTTTTATCTTCAATACAAACTCATTGACATCAAAATCAATTTTTTGTGATCGAAATGTGGTTAATCGAATCTTTTCTCTCACTTTTCCTTTTTTTAGCTCCTTTTGCTATCATCTCTCATCATTCAAGGACTAAAACATTAAAAAACAAATTAAGGATTGAAATGTACAATGCTAAAACAACATGGATAAAATTTTAAAAATAAAAAAATTAGGGTTATACTAAATTTTTTGCATCCTATGATTAATAATAATAATAAAAGGTTTATGTTTTTTTTTAATGTTAGCTTTGGTCCTTGTTATTTTTTTTAAAATAACCTAAAATTCTATTTTGTAATATCGACTTTTAATTTAATATTTTGATGTTTCACAGCACCTCAAATATACCAAAGTAAAAAACCAAAAACTTAAAATCATGCCAACATAACATGGGAGGATGAAAGTAAAAGAAATAAAGTCCAACTATTGTTTACTATATAATTTTAAATTATTTATTATGGCCCCTCTTAGGATATAAGTCCTATATAATAATGTTGGAGTATACTCACTCGCCAAAAAGGGTTAGTGGCATAATTGAAAACAAATGATATAACAAAGTATGTTATAAGTCAAAACTCTTAAAGATTAAGAGTATTATAACTATGAGAAGACACTCAAAATATTTAATTTTTAATTCATTAAAGTCTCACTTGTGAAAGGGCTATCACAACTCTTTTTATATAGAAAAAAAAAACATAAAACCCCTTTTTATTTTAAATGGAAAAATAAAATAGGAAAAAGTTTTCCCTTTAAATAGGAAAACTAAAAAAAGCCTAAAATTACTAAATATATATATATATAAAACTTTTAAATTGAATAAAAAGAAATAAAAAGCAAAACCTCATCAGTAAAAAATCATCTTTCACTTTGAACGCATCCTTTACGACCTTCAACCATGATAATTATAGAGCTTAGTTATTGAATGTAATGCTTTTGAAGCAGAACCTCCGCATTTGAAAACCACCTCCTTTACTATGAACATGTTTCCTCTGCTTTAATACTAATTGATGTTGTAAAAAATAAAGGATAACGAAGTTTGTTATAAATCAAAACCCTCAATTGAAAATTATCCTCCTCCACCACAAACATGTTCTCCTGCTTTGATATCAATTTACATTGTAAAATTAGGGCGGATCGAGGATAATTTTCTAAGGAGGGCCGAAACTAATATAACAAGACATGTAAATTTGTTTCTAATATATCATACATGAGTTATAAACACAAAAAGACTGCATGATTTAGTTTTGTGCCAAGAAAAACATAGAAAGATACAAAGTTTACTACAAACAAGATAAATAATATAAAAACTTACTAAAAATATAGAACGACATTTGTATGGGCTAAGAGGCTAAAAGAAATACCAAATTGAATCAAAGCTATGAATTAATTTAATTTTCATAATGCATCTACCACTTTAATTTTGTTAGTCTTCATACCATCAAATATAAACATACAAAGTCTATAAAAAACATTATCTAAAATAAAGCATTATTTTTGTTACCTAAATTTTTGGAAATAAAGTACAATAACAATAAAATAATAAAGAAAATTTTTTACATATCTATTTTAATTGTCTTCGTTGCTCTCTCATAGAACAGAAGTCATTGATTATCATATTTATTGAGTATTTTTCGGCAATCTCTTTTTTTATATATAAACAATCAAATAATCTGCAAGAAAATCATCATCCATTAGATTACTTGTTTTAACAATCTTTATTGCTGAAAAATCTCATTTAGTGGTTTTTGTTGAAATAGAAAGAGTCAAAATAAACCAAATTAATCTATCAATTAGTGGATAAATTATTGATTTTCCACTTTTTACCAATCTCTAGCATAAATTAGAAATTGGTGATAAATTATTTAACTCTAGATGATTGGTACTTTAAGCTGATAATGTTGCTACTAGAATCTCTATTTATTTATTTTTTATCAGAAAAATCTTCAGGATAGAACTTATTAACAAGCCTACATATATCTTCAATATTGAATAGTTTGTAGGCATCCAAAGTTGCGCTTAACATAATAAGCTCGTATGTTTGCTCACTAAATCTATTATTTAGCTCTTATAGTTATTGATCAATGATAGTTAAAAATATATTAACTCAATAGTAATACTCAATTGTTACTAAATTTTTTTTACGATGAGATCATTCCACAATAGAAAAACAAGCATCCATATTAGAAACTTCAATATCTTAATGCTTACAAAATGATGTCACTTTTAAAAGAGTTTCCTAACTATCACCTCTTAATTTTTGAATCAACATCTTTGTGGTATACACCAAATGTATAACATTTAAAATGTCTTGGGATTTTTGCTACAAGGCTTGGTAAAATAGATTAGTAATTCCGATAGCATTCTTCATTACATGTAAGATGAATGAAAAATCAATTTTTTTAACAACTTAACTGCAAAATTTGCATCACCATGTTGAGAATAAATAGATGCATCTGAAACAATTTTCTCAAGAATCAAGCAAGTTACCCCATATATTTTTAATAGATTATAAATCGATTTGAAGTGTGAACTTCATCTACTATCTCTGGGTCACTACAAACCACTTACTTGATTAACTCTTTTACCCATTTCAATCTCACTAATAACAATTAAATGTTCAATTTAAGCTACTTGAAAAACCTGTAATTTATCATTGCGCTTGCAAGAAGCACTAACAATGATGACAATAAAAATTAAATTCTAAAAGAAAGTGTGAACATCAAATACTTCTTTAGCTGCAAGAATAAGAGCAAATTATAATTAATAGGTTAGACAATGCATGTAATATGCATAACAATAATCTTTAATGAGTAAAGCTTGCAAATCATTCCACTCTCCATGCATATTACTAGCATCGTCGTAACTCTATCCTATAATATTTTAAATATCAAGATTATGATTAGATGAAGCATAGGAAATCTCTACCTGAAGAGTTAAAACAATTGTATCTTTGACATGTATGATATCCAAAAACCATTCTTGTATAAATTCACTTCTATAAACAAATTCAATAACAAGGGTCATTTGTTTTCTTTTGGATTCATCTTGAGCCTTATCAATATTAAATTTTTACATCACCAATCTCATGATGAATTAAAGGCCAAACTTGTAAAAATTCCTTTTGAGTTTGTTGTGAAGTGGGTGATGTGTATTTAGCTTTGCATAGAGCATTACCCAAAACAAGAGCACCTATTTATTCATTGTATAATGCTTAAAGTTCCATCATTTCAAGAAAATTATCCTAGTTTTTTTTTTTATTATTATGGTCATTCATCATGTTCTCTAAAATCACTTGCTTAAAATATGAGTCAACAAATAATATCTATTGAAGCTTTAATACACAATCGATTATTTAGAATTTCTTGAGAAGTTTGCCTTTCAATCACCTTCTCACTATGACATGACTGGTTTTTTATATTCTCCAAGCATCTAACATCAAATCTATAAGTTGAGTTTGAATCTTTTTTTCATACGAGTAAAAAAACACATTGTTTCTCATCATTAACTTTCTTCCAATAATTTAATTCTTTAAAAGTAAATATGGTTGATCATGGCTTTCTAGTTGGTTTACTTGAAAATAAATAGCAATGAAAACAAAATATAATATTTTTCTCTGTATATTCCAGCTAAAAAAACCCTTGAACCAATGAAACTGAAATTAATGAGGATGTTTTTTAGTAGTCAACGAATATTTAGACATTAAAGGTTGACCTTATATTAATATATGACCTTTAAAATTTTATCTTTTTTATTAATTAGGTATTTCTAAATTTATGATCGATTATCTAGATCTTGAATTAAATGAGAAATGCCAATATTTTCATGTTTAGTTTTTATAATTCTAGTAGAAAATTGTTCAAAAATCAATGCAGGTTCTTTGTAAACTGAAGTAGGTTGGGGCTACTTAACCACCGATTCAACATTACACACTAGATTTGGTTCTTAAGCTATAAATTATTAATATTTTTCATTATTTTTCTAAAAATAATAATTTCTTATTGTTTTGTTCATGGTTTAACTTGAAATCAAAACATTAACATGAAATAATAAAAAAAAAATTCACTACTTCCTCTAACTAGGTTTAAAGAATCCAGACTATTCCGCTCCAAAATCTCTACCAAGATATATTGATTTTTAAAATATGTTGATGCTTTTTCAGCTTATTTTAAATGATTTAGATATCAATTTTATAAAAGACCTCTCAGCCCCTAGTTCCACTATGGATTGTAAAAAATGAAGGATAAAAAAGTTTGTTATAAATTAAAATATTTAATTTTTATTCATTCTAGTTTTACTAGTCAAAAAGCTATTACAGACCTTTATATATAGAAAAAAATATAAAATCTGAACAGAAAAACAAAATAGAAAAAATATTTTTTTAATAGACTAAAAAAGTGTAATAATATTGAATAAAAAAAAATTCTTAAGTTAAACAAGAATAAATAAAAATAACAAAAATATATTTATTTTTTAAAAAAAGTCTCATATTTGTCACACCAATTGACGTTAAAGACACATTAATAACCTTGTTTGGAAAGAAACTTTTTAATAGAAAGGAAAGGGAATAGAGGTTAATTTGTAACCTTCATTATCCTCCAAGTCTTGTCCCAAAATTTATAATTTTTTCACATTAACTTACTATTTTAACTTTATTTTTAGAAAAATCCAATCTTATTCTTTTAATAATTACATCCTTTCAACTTTGTTTATGACTTCATCCCCGTTCAACCAAAAAGACATTAATGATATTTAATATTTATTACTCTCCATTCTCTTTTCTATCCAAATAAAAAAAAAATATTTATCCTTCATTCCTCATTCTTTTTTTATTTATTTATTCAAACAAAATATGATAAAACTTTTCTCACCACATCCCTTCCCCCACACTCTTATCACAATTTCCCCCACCAAAAAAAAATGTAAATCTTTTATCAAATTATATATAATAGCTTATAGATAAATGAGTGATTCAATCATAATATTTAATGATAAACCACTAATTTATCAATATGAAAAAAGTATAATTTTAAAAGAGAATTAATTTTTTTAAAAAAATTTAAAATTAGCATTAGTGATTCGAACATTTGTTTGTCATAATATCAAAAGGAAATATAAGTTTTAACTTTCTTCAATAATGATAAATTCATATCTAATTATTATTTAACTAGTTGCTACTAAATATATATTTGAAAATTTAGTAATGTTTGCTTTTAGTTACTTTTTAAAAGTATATTTATTTTAAAAACATTAAATTAATATTTTTTTAATATTTTTTGATAATTTTAATATCCTGTTATTAAAAATATAAATATATATATAAATTATTTAATATATTTTTAAATAAATATTTTAAAAAATATTTTACATCACAATAGTAAACACGCAAATGTTTAAAGAAAAAAAAGAGAAAAATTCTTGAAATTTGTAGCCTTAAACTTTATCTGGGCTTCTATCTGATCAGTAACGGGCCAAGTCTCTCATTCCTAAAGGGTTTTGCCCATCTCTCCATCTCCTTTCTTTCTTTCTGAACGCAAAAAACACAGAATTACGCCACATTCTCTCGAAAGGAGTGGGAAAGATCAAGAAGAATCCCTTGACCAGCAAAGAGCACCATGACGGATCCA
>Ga0307515_10015007_pt1 | contig 14310 bp, 13 predicted proteins | sample 17_EM_MG_FD_194513 | JGI IMG/M metagenome (GOLD analysis project Ga0307515, IMG submission 194513) | Populus trichocarpa ectomycorrhiza microbial communities from riparian zone in the Pacific Northwest, United States - 17_EM | ecosystem: Host-associated > Plants > Roots > Unclassified | place...
TGTCGCGGCGGGGATCACCCCGGAGCGCATGAAGTCCTTCCAAGTCGCCCTGATCAGCGCCGAAACCGTGAAAAGCCCGGACCTAATGACCAGCGGAGCCGCGTTCACGCCTGACGGCCCCATGCTGGGACCCGCCTACCCTTGATGAGATCGACGCTAAGGTCTGTCGTCAGGCGATCAAACATTTCGCGGCAAGGGAATGAGCGAAGAGTAGATGGCACGCGGGGTTACTGGGCGGCGAGGACGCGTCGAAGAATCCCTCCAACGCTACTGCAAAGCGTCTGCTTGACGAGGTGGATGTGACTCACGCTGGCTTATTTCTCCCACTCGAGTTGGGTTTTCTGCGATGCGGCTGACGTCGGTGGTGTGGTAGGGCCTGGGTTATGAAGGGTGAAATCCCCCGATGGATCGGTACGGGAAGATCTCTGTTCATGAGAGGTGAGGTGGAACTATTGCTATCGCATCTTTTATCTAATATGTTGTAATCTGTTTCTAAGGGGTTTAAAGATCTGTAGTTTTCTTGGTTTCTAAGTTCTGCCTTTGCACTACTTGTTTTAATAAAAGGAAGCGCCTCTATTACTGTCGTACAGCCAACGGGATTGAAGAAAGAAAAGAATGTATCATCGTTGGTTTCGAGCTGCCGGGGTTGGTGATTAGAGCACCAAGCGTTACAGCACCAGTTGGGCCAGGTGGTTGTTTCTGTGAGCAACTTTTGGGAACTACAGTACATAGTGTATATATCAGTTGAGCCAGGGAGTAGTTCTTAATTTGAATATTCGGGGAGCTGGCAGTTAATTTATTGTTTAATGCATACAGTGGAGGGAGCTGGGGAATCTGCTAACGTCAGGAAAGAGAAAACTATGCTACTTTGTAGTGAATATGGAGCGAACTACTGAAGATTTCGTCGAGGTTTTGGTTCATCGCGGGTTTATTCTCCACCAGCTTCGCCTCCTCTTTTCTATCGTCACTATGGTTCGAATTCTTCAGTAATAGATGGTAGCTTAGGTGGTGCTATAAACAAGGATCGAAACCCCAGGTTGGTGCAGTAAACACATGCATGATGTAGTTACACCACCAGGGGTATAGTCAGAATCATACTGATCCGGGTATGATAGTTGAAGCCCTGGCGCGATTACGCGTATACATGGTTTTGTGATCCTAGCCCATCAAAAACAATTAAGTACTGCAGGTTTTAAAGCTTGGTGTTTATTGCACCCGAGCGTTCGTAACGCCATTACATTCTAGCTGAGCCAGGAACTGTTTCTTGTTTACCTGGTGGCCACAAGGGATCGTGATCCTGTCATTAACCTCGCATATTACCTAGTGCAGATCAGTGCCAGGGGTGATTTGGACGCAACCGTTCTCATCACAGGCCCCAGACTAGTACAACACTGCAACGGCAAGACGGGCTTTGCCAACAGTATTACATGTAGTATTCATGTAGTAATATCGGAATCACCGAACCAGCAGCAAGAAGCGACATCCCAGCCTCCCCGAGAGAGCACGTTTCAAAGAAACTCTAGGGTATAGGTTTGAATCCTGCCGAGCGAAACTTGTGCTTTACACACCCAAAGCCCAACCAGGTTGGAGATCAGTGATTGGTAAATCTGCTCGATCCCGGCTGCTAGAGAGAAAGTACTCAAACCAGCTTTGTCTTGGTGTACAGTGTGGCCGGAAGCTACTAGCACAGCGGCAAAAAGAGTGATCACTGCAGGTTTTGAGTCGGCGAGCTTTGTGATTAGTGCAACTTGGCGTTTGTAGCACCAGCTGGGCTAGGTAGCGATATTTTGTTAATTCAATGAGCTGAAGAGGATTGACTTGCTGAACCCACTGATTCTCTGATTCCACCTCAAGGTCTGGGATTGAACCCGGGTATATATAAACCCCGGTCGTGGTGTTGAAACCGGGGATGTGTTGGACCTATCCTGGCGCAGAGGGAAGCGTACGTCGACTTATGGTGCAGCTGCCAAATTGGTGATGCGTATATTGACTTGTCTATTCATCTATTTGACACGTACACATATAAAGTGAATGCGGCTCCGCCGCTCAACCTTAACCTAATGCCACGTGATGACCGCACTCAAAGTCCATGTTGAAATAGTGATGCTAGAGAAGCTTTATTGTATATTATCTAAGAGTGCCACAAGGCCATATATATATGAGTACAAGTGTGAATGCGTGCGTACGCATCTATGTACAGACTTATCAGGCCGACAGTAATCTCCGGCCATACGAGACTCATCTCTAGCCATACGAGACTCATCTCTAGCCATACGAGACTCATCTCTGGCCACAGAAGACAGAGACCTATCATGCAATAGTCCACTCAACAGGATGCTCACTGTTTTCGTTCCCCTTGGCCCCGGTGCGGCATGGTGGGATCAGCGTATGTATGGTACAAGAGCTAATCACTTGGTTTGTCTGGTGCTATAAACATCGGCAGTTGTACACGCCGGGTTCGAACCAGCATCAACGCAACGAGTTCATGGTATAAACACCAGGGGTTAAAACGCCACGCGGGTCAAGGATTGGGATCTGCAGTGTTCACGCTTTTGCTCTTTTGAGGGATAGGTTCGACTCCGAAGAATTGAGTCTTTAGTGTTTTTGAATAGGGCAATACTACGAACGAGTGATGCAGGGTGAATAACTGGTCACGGATAAGTTGTGTACTGGTCTTTGTGGTTAGTATGTCAGCATTCAGAAGGTAGTGAATCGTTTATATTGCATATTGGTTGCATATTGACCATTCGGGGATCGGACAAAACTGTCAACACAAAATGTGTGTAACTTGGATCAACCTTTTTCTGGAGCGCGACAGTGATGTTCCTTCAACCCCACCAGCTACCACCAGCTCTTATCCCTTATGCCTCCTTACACTGTATCCATCCGACGCGTCAGATTGATCCACACTACTGGGCCCCTAAAGCCCGCCAACCAACACCGCTCCCCAAGAACCGCCGGCCAAATATGTGTTCGAACTCTGCATTACCTATATTATAATCAAGTAGATCGATACCCCAACGCCGACAGCCATCTTCATGGCCCGCTCTCTGTCGTCAAACTCTTGCATCTGACGAAGTTTCTCGCGCTCCACCAAAATCCTGCGCTGTTCTTCCAGCAATAGCTCCACTTCCTTTCCACCCGACCATTCCACTAACTGTTGTAATGTTGTGTAAGGTGTGTACGTTGTCGGGGGTGATGAAGGGATATCAGTTGAGCGCGACGGATTCTTCGCTCCACCGTCGAGTTCCGGGATCAACTTCCACGGCCTGAGCTGAGCTCCGTTAGTTATGGAGGGAGCAGGACGGCCAATACCTGGAGTCCCTTCGAGTCCAGTTCACCAGGCACGGTACTACTAGGTCCTCCGCATCCGGAGTGTCGTACTGCTGCTAGCGCGGCTATCGAGCGTCAGAGGTCACTACCTAGCGTTATGTGTAGACAGCTCACCGCGACGCTTTTTTATAATGTATATAAGCAAGGCTACTCCGCCAGCTACGAAACAAACGAAAGGAATTGCGATAATAAGTCCTGTGGAGACTTTGGAACCCATTTCCTGCGACGCCGACTGGGCTCGGGGCAGTATAGAGGGGCTTGGGATTTAGGGTAGACTTTTTTCTGCTAAGTGGTTTCCGCAAGAAACATACGATCGCGATCGATTGGGATGCGATAAACTGAGGGATGAAGCTGGGATCGGTTTTTGAGCGGTATTTCAGGTTAGATGTAACTTCATAATAACGGATTTGTGTGTGGCTGCAGAAGAACTGATTCGTGTTAGTGTCTGGAAAGTATCATCGAAGTTTAAGCTGGCCACTGTGGGGCAATGGCTTAGGGTTTAGGGTGTTGTCGCAAACCGTGCTGCGTGTTCTAGATCTACTGTTGGTTTCCACTAAAAATCTTGTCTCGTGCTTGGACTTTGACGCTTGCTCCGCTTAGGAAGGGGATGGTTTACGAGATCACTGCTTGGGTTAACTAAGTTATAAAGTGACAAAGTGGAAACTTTGAAACTTGCTAAATGTTTAATCAGTAGTTCTTTGTTTTTTCGTTGTGTTCTTTCTAGGAATTTAATACTTCTAGTTCTCTGACCATCAGATGTCCTATCGAAGAGTGAACTCCAGAGTTTCTAAGCAGTCCTACAGTTTGCAGCTGCGACGGCGATAGATGGCGGGCTTGGTCACTTTGTACTGACAAGTAAAGGTATCGTGGGAATCACATAAAGTCCAGGAGGACTGACCAACTGTGCTGCGATCACGAACGTCCAGACCATTTGGCACTTTGCAAACAGGTCAACCAGTTACAAAGCGGGCTCTTAGCCAACAGACAGCCCGCTTGGTAAGTAAGCCTGCTTCTTGACAAAGTAATCTACCTAACAACGGGGTCGGAACCCATCTCTCTGCCTTTTGGAAGTGAAAGTGATCTATATTTTGAACCGGCAACCAGTACTCAAACGAAAGTTGTCTATAGATCGGTGCTAACTACAATATACAATAAATAAAAAGAAACTAGATAAGCATTTCCCTCTAGTATATCTTCTAACTCTTTTGGGCTCAAAATTCGGCAGACCTAGGTCATGGCTCGCTCGCGGCTGCCGGCTTCTTCGCCTTAACGCTTTTCCACTCCAATCCGAACCCTGCCACAAGCGCCATACAAAAGACGCCCAAAGCTACATGCTACAACAGTCAGCAACCTTCCACTCCCATCACGTGATACCATACTTACAAAGGTACCAGTCAACGCGTGATTATACGCCTTCAACACCCCATGAATCTCAGAGTGCGAAACCAACTTTCGAACACCCGCCGTTGCTCCAGCTCTGATAATCTTATGCGAATCGACAGTCGGTGCATACGCCTTCAGAGAGGAAACCAGGAGATTTATAAACGCGGTCTGGCCAAGAGCAACCATGAGGGATCCGCCGAAGAATTGGCTAAAGATCACGAGCGCGGTACCGACCGGGATTTGCGCGGGTGGGAGAACGGTTTGTACGGCGATGATCGGCTGGGCTATGGTTAGCTATGCATGTGGGTGGTTTCGGGGGAGTTGAACCATTTGCATCAGCATCCCGCGCCCGCAACCGGCGATTATTTGATATCCGATCCATTTTCCGGCAGTGGTGCTGACGGTGAACGTGCACATGAGCCCTGTACCGATGACGGTGGTGGCGGCGCCGGCAATGACCCAGGGGGTGAAGTATCCTAATTTCGTGACTGGGATTCGTTGTTAATGGGGATTTCTCCTAAAATGGTCGGATACTTACGCAGAACTCCACAAATGATCGACATCAAGAGCTGCGCCAAAATGGTCGGAAGTATCATAACACCACTAGCGCTCGGGCTTGCGCCTTTAACAACCTGGAACCATATCGGGAGGTAGTACGTCATCAGCAGCGAACCGCCCATCTGGAAGAACATCGTGATACAGCTTGCTGCGAAGGTTCGCTGCTTGAACATTCGGAGCGGGATCATTGCTTCGGTACCCTTGTGGTGTTCCCAGGCAAGGAAGACACCGAACAACGGCACGCAGCCGCAGAGGAGTCCGATTACCTCCCGGGATTTCCAGGGGTAGTTGTTTCCGCCCCATTGAATCCCGAGGAGAAGCATAATGCATGGAGGCACGAAGAATAAACAGCCAATTAAGTCAAGTTTTTGGAGTTTGTAGAAGGTCGTTGAGGCGGCCAACTTGTTCTCTTTGGGCTGGAATACGGTTACGAGGAGGAGGGCGGTTATGGCGCCGCAGGGTAGGTTGATGTAGAAGCACCAGCGCCACGAGGCATGTTGCGTCAGTACTCCTCCGAGCAAGGGGCCTATGACAGTTGCGACTCCGAACATTGACGACAAGCCGCCTATGAATGCTGCGCTTGGTTAGGTGGGTTTAATAGTCAGGCATGGCAAGCTTACCGGCCCGTTTTTGCAGCGAAATGGCTACGGCCATGATATTGAGGGCCCCGGAAAAGAGCCCGGAGGATCCCAGACCTGCAATGGCCCGGCCAACAATCAAAGATTTGGAGTTTGGTGCCAAGCCACAGATCAAAGACCCGAACTCGAAGAAAAACAGAAAGACGAGAAATGCCCACTATTATGGTCAGAATTGGGTTCGACGCATGGCACGGAGAGACGAGCTTTCATGGAGTATTGCGAATATATCTTGCCAGTCAATGGCTGAAATGAACATGTGGCCAACAGATAAACACTACCGTACCAGCCAACATCGCCGATTGAGTTGAACTCAGCTGTGATGGTGGGAATTGCCTAGGTTGTTGTTAGATTCGGATCTAAAAATTGGGCTGTAGAATCGCTTACTGTTGAGATTATTGCGTTGTCTAAAGCTACCAAAAAAACCGCGAGGGAGAGACCTAGAAGAATCATGTACAGCTTAAATCCGTAGAGATATCCATCATCCACTAGTGGAGTCACGACTACATCTTGGTTCCCGGCTATGTTCGGTACCTTCTCCCAGACTGCGTCTAACGTCGTATCTGAAATCGGGTTGGACAGCACTGAGGATGCATCATCCTGGCCTGGCATTGGATTTCCTGATTTGAAGGAATGTACGGTAAATGAAAAATCCAGTGCCAACGTCGATGAATTGGTGGAATTCACTTATAATGATGGTAATGACAGGATCTCACATAGAGCTTCTAAACTATACCGCAACGAAAATCATCGGTTATTTATTGCGGTAATAGATCACGTGTTCGGGCGGACGCGGAGTTTTCGCACATCCGGGTTTGCGCTAATACTGCGTTAACCTCCGTCTCCGTATGACTCTTACAAAGTTCGGATTCTGCGGAATTCGAGTTACCGTACCTCACTACACGCCATAGAAGAACGCAATTGGTTCATCTAAACCGAAGTTGGTCAATCGCAATGCGGGCGCCGATTCCGTTGGATTTCGGAGAATTGATTTCGCAATATGCGGGGAGTGGCATCATCCATGCTTCCCAAGCAATGCGTGACAGGGGTGGAACGGACCGCTTCCTCCCAACTGCAGTGGTTCGTCGCTAGTACGACGAGTTCGAAACGCTAGAATGTGTTGGAACGGGGAGAAGCGACAACTGGAACGGAGCCGCGTCCTTGGACTGCACGCGGCAGGGTGGCTCTATCAAGTCCGCTGCCGACGCTGGCGGCGCAGTTGTGTTTGTATGGGAGACCGTTGCAAATGCGTGCGATAGTTCAAACTCTCCCTGGTTGTATGAAAATTCAGGCGTGCGAAGGTTACAGGACTCAGATTATATATTAAAAACCTTTGCGTAGTATCTATTAGAACGGCTGCCTTCTCCATTCGAATTATTCTTATGCGTCTAGCTGGAATTTGAACGCAAATGCGAATGGCAATTTCGGAGATCTCTGAATACGGGTTAGAGCGGACCAAACGAGAACAATTGAATGTCTGTTCTGCGGAAGATTTGCTGAGTGAATCGAAGAGACTAGAGGGTTGTCGGCGGCCAGCTGTGAGGCTCAGAGGAAGCTCTCAAAGTTGTTGCCAGCAGGGAATTGAACCGTGGTCTCCCGTGTTGTGCGGTGTGTGTAGCGAACTTAGGGCTAGTTGTTTAGGGCTAGCAGGAGTAGTCTTGCAGTACTTTCTGGCGGGGTTCAACCTAGACCTTTACAATTCACACAGTTTTATCTGTACACACGTGAGATTACGCCCTACATCCCGCAGACATGCGGAAATGTTAGCCACTACACTAGCGGCGAGCTTGACATCTATACTGGCCAAAGCAAGTATTTAACAAACGCTTATGCCACTAGGCTTGCCGCCTCTCATTTCTGAATCTTCCTTCAGAAAGCAATTAGAAACATCCGCCGCATATAAACCCATTCAAATGTACCTGAATGGTTACATACCTTCAACGACCGTCCGCTCTGCTCGGAAACAATTTCTGGAACAAATCCCAGGAGCAAGAAGATTAGATTTGTGGGCCCTACTGGCCCGGAGAAGAGATGGATTAGATTAGGATCGCTGGCGTAGAGGATCGACGCTTTAGCCTACAGTCGTGACTTCGATCCTTCACAGGCACCGACAGACGATTTCGCTCTACAATCTACTAGCCGGGCTACCGCCCCGCTTCGTTTGACAATCCGCTTTGAATGTTATCGTGACTCGACCGGCGAAACTCACACGACAAACCGCACATCGCAATCTTCGGCAAGCCTCCTACATGCGCGCGCCCAACCATCTTCCACCACAGCTCCAGAACTCGATTATGCTTCGACTCTTACCAAAGCCTAATATGGCTCTCTGTTACGGGCAGCTGCGCCGGTCTTATTCGGCGCCAACCCTAGGATACCTTCAGGGAGAGCAGGGGAACCCGTCGACCCGTCGCGACCAGCTGTCCACGTTAGCAATAATGTTCTTACTAGCTCTCACTCGCCAAAAGCAGCCTAATTGTAAAATACAACTTAAACCTGTATCTATTCTTGCTAAGCAAGAAAATGTTTTTGACTTTCTCGGAGTGTACAAAGACGCGAGTCTTACGCGGGCCGCCGATCTACTTGCTTATGAAATCGTGCTAAGGCTAAGGGAGGCTGGACATATGAAGAAGTGGGGTTGGACGACGATAAAGAGGCGGCTTGTAAAAGAGATGCTGAAGACTTCATCCCGGAGCTGTACCAAGGTCTGGAAGCCGGAATCTTAGCTCCTAGTTAGAAACCAATTCCTCCCAACACCGGCACAATTTGGTGCTGATGTGTGAATGTAGGCGTCTAGTGCCGCGAAGATCGGATGCCTTCCAGTAAGTTTGTCCGGTCTTCGCGGTAGCGTTTCTTTTATCTTAGATCCATTAATATAGTCTTTCCTAACGATTTATACATTACTTTCTATAGAAGTTTTAAGTACCACCTCGACAGCTGTTTACTCAAGGAGGGTTTTGATGACGGACAGAAAGTGTTGCTGAATCTGGCGAGGGCATTCAATCGCCAAGTGCTCAATTACCCACGAGCTACTAGCCGAATACTGGAGGCCGCCAAATTCTATCCGCCCGGAGGACCTACCAGTATCTGACATGGGTCTCGAAGAGTACATCCAGGGTGTTGAACAGTTTAGTATGGGATACCGTTTGCACCTTGTTGTTCCAGGATTGGCCGAATTTCTCTGGCTAAACGCAACGATAACCGAGCTAAAGGCGACCTCTGTAGGGAGATGAGGCTAGGTATCAGCACGCTAAAGAAAGACCATCAGGACCTGCGACATATTTACATGGCGGGTGTGTATAACACAATTGTGCTCACCGGAGACGGCCAGATTGTAAATAGAGTTACTTGCGCAATGAATGGCATCAAAGCTGTCGAACCTAGGGCCAGCGATATTGAGGAAGCACTGGAATGGAGTAGGATAACACTTAGGAAATAGCTAACTCGACTGAATAGCTGGAGCGGTAGGCAGAATTGTACCGCGGAGTGACTCCCTCAGCCCACGAACGAGCATGTAAAATTAGCGAATCAATTGACCGGTGATGAGGTTCGTTCGTATCTTAATGCCCACTACAGTATTAGTTGTGGAAAACTCCTCACGGGAGATGTTTTTAGCGGGAATTTGCAAAACAAGATCGTCAGGACAGATATTGGCAAGCTTTGCCGCACCTTGGTCGGATACCAGCTGCTCATAGTTGGAGGGCTTTATGTTGTATCGAGAGAAGTGGGGAGAAATGATGTGAATTCTCCTCCTGTAGGGCAGACTTTGAGTGCGGTCATCACGTGGTGTTAGGGTTGAGCGACGGAGCCGCATTCACTCTACTTTTTGTGTACGTGTCAAATAGATAAATAGACAAGTCAATATACGCATCACCAATTTGGCAGCTGCACCATAAGTCGACGTACGCTTCCCTCTGCACCAGGATTGGTCCAACACCTCCGAGTCTGGCCTCTATCCGTGAATTTCGGTACCTGCTCTGCCAACAGATCCTACGCTATCTGATCTAATCCGCCTCTCATCAAGCAATATTTTTCCATGAATCGATCTCTATTTCTCTAGTCGTATGACACTTCAGATGTGCGAAAGCTGAAGGAACCAGATTATCACTTCCTGTAGGATAGGTCCTAGATGCTTGTTCGAATTGCTTTTATTCTTCTCATTGGAATGCGTAAAGCTGGTGCGAAATGCAATTTCGGAGTTTTCCGAGGACGGTTAGAACGGGAAAAATAGAACAATCTGTTCTGCAGGAAGATCTGCTGGGTAAAGAGTTCCGAACTCGCTTTTGGCTCATTTGGGTGTAGATTGGAACTTTAAACTTTCGCGTCCGTTCCGTCTCCGTTTCTTGGGATTTATGTCAGAAGTTAACTCTAGTGTCTAGACTAGTGCTTGGTAGGGGTCCCACGTGCCCGGAGCCGCACGTTAAAGTCACCAACTCGCCGCCAACATACCTCCTACATGAATTCACGAATGCTCTCTGTTCCGGTATTTTGGCGGATCCAGCCCTTTTGCGAACCGCTTGGGATCTGTGAATCATCCGCCACTCGGGAATAAGCTGAATGAGCTGAATGCGAGGCTGTATATACGAATTGTTTGCTTTGGGCGAACCCCCTTACGCAATTACATCCACATCATACTTTCAACAAAGCGGCGATAGCCGACTGGAAAACAAGGTAGCCAGAATTGAATACAACGCAAGGATGTACACGGTACAGGCCTTCGGAGTGACAACCGCATGTATACTTTTGACGTATCGTTTGAAGTAACAATCACCAGAGGATACCTGATCTTTGGCGCCTGTATTGCTATTCCAAACCCCTGTACTGAGTACTGGTACGGTGCTAATCGTGGTCACCGGAGCCAATGCAGAGAAAAGGGCTGCAATGGTGTCACTGCAATTGATGGTCCTAAAAGTTACTGGGAATACGCGGTGCTGCCGTGCCTGACAGATATCAATATGAAACCGTAATGTTTTGACAACCTGTGGGGCATTTTTAAACCGCACTCGCCTGCGCACAGCAGCATCGCCTCATTGCTACAGTTTTCTATCTGGGTACTCCTCGGCCCTCCACGCTCATCGCTAGAAAGCCTGTGCATTTAAAATTCGCGAGGAAGGACGGCCCATACAGGACGCCTCGAACGCCCTGAGTCATATGCGAATTAATTGACCGAATCTGGCCCGTAAACGTTTTTTATGTATATAGTACCTCTTCTCCGTCCATCTTGCACTATTTAGCATTGGTTGAGAAACGGTTTAGAGATAGAGTACTGCAGTCGCAGAACTAAGCAACCCATTAGCATAGTTAGTTCTAAGGCGGCTGACTTGACAACTATCAGCTGGCTGAGAGATCAAGTCATCCGTCTGGCATCACCACAGCTCATGGTTAGTTGTCTCAGGCCAGACGCCTCTCGGCTCGGGTTCCCACGTTGCATCTTTCTTGCTTTTGCCAGGCAGTGTGAAGCTGTCTTGATCAATAGTCGACGTAACTATTTCATCTAAAAATATCGAGGCTGATCTGTGATCTGTTGTACGGTGTCCGGTGTCCTGTGTCCTGAATCTCTCTATTGACCTAAACTCACTGACTGTCTCGCTAAGTCTAATTGACACGTACACAAGAACTAAAGTGCATGCGGCTCCGCCGCGCTCAACCCTAAACCAGCCCACGTGATGACCGCACTCAAATCCGTCCCCACACTACTCCAGGGCGGTATCACGACCGTAGTGCTAAACTCCAAAGAAAACGAAGATAGAGCTTTGCCTGAAGCTCCTCCCAAACGACACCAAGCCCAGAATTCCTCCCAAACAATTAACCGTGCCTGGAGCTCCTCCGAAGAAATCATCCTCTCACTCGATATCTCTTACCTGCAAACTTCACATCCAGCCGGAATAACCCTCCAATCTGGCGTGCCACGCCCACAAGACTTCCTCGACCTCGACCTCGAGCACTGTCCTCTGCCGGCGATTTGTCGTATATCTTGATTCCGTAGTCATTGACTGGGACAATCCGCAATCCCTGGTCCATAAGCCGCGATTGTGAGAGCGAGTTGTGTGCTCCTTCCACATGCAAGACATTTCTCACAACTACTTCGTGTATGCGGTGGCGGCCTCCAGGTAACCGAAGCCTCAGCCGTACATCTCCATGCCCGATGGCTTTACCAGCTACCCTTCCCGCAAAGTCGCGAATCTCCCGCCCATCTCTTTTGGTGCACTCCGTGTACCGTTCAAACTTTCGCCAATCTCCGCAAACGTGAGAAGTTGTGGCACAATCCAAGTACCAGCCCTCGTTCTCAGGGGATCTGCCAGTGACCGTCATCCAATAGTTCTCAATAGATGTCGTTGTCGTCGCTGCGACTGCGGCTGTCTCTGTCGGTGCTGCTGCCGCTACCTCTGTCGATGCTCCGATCTCCATCAGTGCAGTGCTTCGACAATACCATGCAATGTGCCCCACCTTATGGCATCTGTAGCACTCCTGAGTATGCCTGCGGCGATGCTTCTCACTCTCCGAACTACTACCATCGCTCTCACTGCCACTACCACGAGACTTCTGGGACTTCCGAGAGTGCTTTGAATTCCGCTTCTCACACTTCGTCCGCAACTTTGACAACATGGCTGCCACCTCCGAATCGTCGTCCTTCTGTAATCGCGCTTCGTGGGCTTTCATCTTCACAATAACCACCTCCGGTTTGTCGGCCAGGGTGTCAATCTTGTCATACATCAACTGGGTGAAAACCCTCAAATCATCATCCTTCGGTACACCCTTCATCAGGTAATAGGTGTGCTCGCTCTTCGGCATCGTACCACTACCAGTACTTGAGCTATCGGTATCGGCGCAAAGATTGAAGTCATTCACATAACTCTGAATCTTCGATGCGTACTCCTGTACATTCTCGCAATCGCTCAATCTCACAGCTGACATCTCATCTCGCAAAGCCCACACATTCAGCTTCACCTTCGACTTGTAGTCCTCCTTCAGCTGATCCCACAGCGCCTTTGCATCTTTCTGAACACCATACTGCTGCTGCAAAGACCTCTCCATCGCGAGGAGAATGGTCGACCGCGCGATTCCGTGCTGCTTCTTCCATGCTTTAAACTCAGTCGCGTCCTTCGCATTCTTCGCATCCGGTGCTTCCTCTGTGCCGTCGACAATGCCGAGAACCTGCTTCTGCTCCAAGAGTATTTCAACTTCCAAACTCCAGCTCTTGTAGTCCGTACCATCAAACTTCTTAATCGAGATCGCTGTCGATTCGGCCATCTTGTCGTCCGTACACGTGTCGAGTCTGTCTGACTCCTCCGAGACCGTGTCGATGATGCGTTCGAGGCTCTCGCAAGTATGCACGTAGCTAACTTCTAATTATTGTACGATGAGCTAATAGAAACTAGTATTTATGAGTTTAGCTTCGTTGATATTTCCCAAACTGATACAGCACTCGATGCAGGGGGAAAATACAGCAACGTAGGCACCACCGCCATAGTAGAGAAAGTACTACTTGAAAAAATGGGGCGTTTTTTTGACTGAGTATCTCGTTTATCCTATGGAATGGTTGTCAAATTGTTTGAGAAGCATTGGAAATTTGGGGAACGGTTGGGGAACGGTTTCTTGATAGCTAGTAACTTCAAGCCGCTGCAATCTGCTTTATAAAATACCCCATTTTTCACGTAGTATCTCTTCAGTGCTTGGGCTCCAGGTTTCACCTCGCTCGCGTTCGCGTTTTCCCGAAGCGGAAAGAACGTCGGTGGTTAAGTAAATGAAAGTATCTCTGTAGGGGCTGTGGTAGCTAGGATATACTTCGAAAATGTTTAGTACCTTGCCATAATTGAGTACTCGCCGACCTACACTATGTTATATATCTTGATCAGAAATTAGCTACGGCTGAGCACGTGGGCGCACTGATAATAATATAGAATGGGAAGCTCGCACGAGGATACTTAGTACTTAAGTAGGTTTGTTTGTTTGTAATCATTTTGCATTCACCCCCGAAGGGAGGTGCCCAGCTAAGTTACCATAAGCCGGCCGACCACTAGTGGTCATGGCATTTTAAACCCCATCCCGGAACTTCCTCGGTCTTCAGTCCGCGGAGGGCACAAGGCCGCTGACCCACCTACCTCTCTCCTAGGCAAAGTTGTCCCTCCTACTTCCCGCTACCCAAGGGAGGGCACAAGGCCACTAACCCCCCAAAGTCCACCCCACAAAACAAAAACGCACCAAAACAGCAAACTAAAACAAAAGAGAATCGTAAAGTACATTCTTGCCCTGCAGGATCCTCAAACAATATAGGCGCGATCTAAACTGCAAACTCTTCCGACACCGGGAAAAATGACCTTACGCGACGCGTAACTCATAGAGAAGCTGTTTTTGGGCCGGTAATCCATAGCATATTTGACGCGTGGCACTATGAGGTCCT
>Ga0307515_10015008_pt1 | contig 14309 bp, 11 predicted proteins | sample 17_EM_MG_FD_194513 | JGI IMG/M metagenome (GOLD analysis project Ga0307515, IMG submission 194513) | Populus trichocarpa ectomycorrhiza microbial communities from riparian zone in the Pacific Northwest, United States - 17_EM | ecosystem: Host-associated > Plants > Roots > Unclassified | place...
GCAATTCATAATGCCGTAGTATTCAAAATACTCTCGTTGACATCTCAAATGCATTCTTTATTATTTTATAAAATATGCGGGTAAATTTAATTGTAAGATTGCAAGTATTATCAATATTCTTTTTAATAGGCACTCGTAAACAAAGTAATATTAGTTCAGCTTGTTTGCTGGAAAGTAGGTTTTTTTAGAAAATAAATTCTAGAAAAGTAAATTCTGGAAAAGTATTTTCTGATGTTTGGTAGTGTAATGGAAAATAAGTTGGAAAACACTTTCCAGTGTTTGGTTATGTCGTGGAAAATAATTTATTAATATTTTATTTTTCTCAAGTTTATTAAAATAATGAGAAACAAATCTTACAAATTAAAAAGTTAAATGAGAATGAAATTGAAAAAAAAATATAATTTCATAAATTATCTCAAATAAAATAAATAATAATCAAAATAAAATAAATAATTTCATAAATTAATTTCTTTCCAAATTTTCATTTGATTGGAAAGTATTTTCTGTTGACCAACTTTTCTAATGACAAAACAGGAAAGTTTGGAAAGTGATTTTCCGGAAACTACTTTTCGGAAAACAAACACAGTCAAAAGAAAAAACACTTTCCTGGAAACCAAACCAAATTTTTCTTTGACTGGAGAGTGTTTTTCGTTAACCGGAAAGTATTTTCCGTTAACCAATTTTCCTAGTGACAAATAAATACAGGAAAGTTTGGAAAGTGGTTTTCCAGAAACTACTTTTCACGAAACAAACATGACATTAGATAATTAAGATTTTCTTTTCAAAAAGGGGTTGTCATTACTATATACTAACACCTAAAAAATTATAGGAGGGCGGCCGTTCTCCTCGCTTGTTGTTATTGGATTGAAAATGTTATTTTTTTAAATAAATAATTATTTTATATTTTTAAATTATTTTGATGTATTGATATGAAAAATAAAATTTAAAAAATAATAAAAAATATTATTTTAATATATTTTTAAATAAAAAATATTTTTTAAAATCCAATAATATCAAATATGCTATCAATATACATGATTGTCTACCATAATAATAAAAAAAATCACTATAACAATCTATGATAATTTATTTCTTCCTGTCCAATAGCTCGGAAACTTTTCCCACGTCTTTTAAAATATTTCTTAATTAATAAACAAAGGATGAATTTCCTTGTAAGAAACTAGACGGTCACATTAAAAAAAAATCCAAAGTATAATAATAAAAGATCAAAGAGGGTGATCATGTCCTTTCTGATTTTCCATAATTTCCCTCCAACACGTTTCGATGTAAGAGAGGGTGAGAAGAATAGGGGTGACGTGTACAAGCGGAGCATATTAAGAGGCCCCACTCGCTTTCTTTCTCTTGGACCTCCTCTCTTTTTGCTTGACCACCGGGTTTCCGTTGGATTTTTTTCATCTCTTCCCAAAAACAAATTGCGAGAGAAAAAAAGAAAAAGAAATCAGCTTCACCACCATCACAGCACCGTGGGCGACGAAAGATCCCTGCTCCCTTCTTCACGCTTCCTTCTCCTTCTCTCTCTCGCTCGCTCCACATCTTGTATGCTTTCCCTTTCCTTTTTCATTTAATTGATAACAAGGTACATTATGTGATTTCGTGATTCTTGGATGATTAAGTGATGACTACCAACAAAAACACAGAGTCTTCTAAGGTATGTATATTTACGAAATTATTTTTGCGTTCTTTCATTTTCTGGTTCACAATGTGATTTAAAATGACGTACTTATTTGTATGATGCTATGAAGGGAGATGGCGGTCCTCCGCCTCCACCTCCACCTCCAGCACCAGGACAGCTTGAAAATCTGCGTTTTCACGGTGGCAATGCGGTGATTTTTCTTTCCTTTTTTTCACGCTTTTATTTTTCACATGATTAACATTATAATGATGATGATCAATTACTAGATCATCGTCACCATTACTGATCAGGTCGGTTATTCAGACCATATCAGTTTGTAGTTTGGTTTCATGGATCAGACCCTGTTTCTTCTTTTGTTGTAACAATCTGTGTTGCAGATTTTCAAGAGCGGGCCGCTTTTTATTTCATCCAAAGGTATGCATGTCCTTACGGTTTTTCTTATGCTTAATGACAAATTAGCGAGATATAATAAAATATTGGTGACTTGTAGTGGCCATGTGTTTAAGGTGACCGTCTTTTTCTGATTCTAGTATCATCCCAGTAGGAGTTGGTTTGTTTTTGGTCAACACTAGAAAGAAATAATAATGCACACAGAGAGAGAAGGTTGGGTTGGAGTTGTTTTTATCTAAGAGGCATTTCTTAACATACTTGATTAGGCACTGCAGATAATAAAATTGCCACTTCTTTTGATGATCCAGTCAAGAAAACGAAGTATCTGTTCCGTGAGCATTTAAATACGCGTTTCTCTCTGATATTGTTAGGAATTGGATGGACATCCTGGAAAAAAAGGTGGTTTATTCTGACACGGACATCACTGGTTTTCTTCAGGAGCGATCCGGTTGGTAGTTTTACGTATGATAGATATTGTTTCTTGTAATTTGCGTTGGTGGTAAATACCACAATTAAGGAACTTTAGCCCCCACCCTCCCAGCATAGTTGCGCCTTCGTTTACCATGTAAACTTCACACTCTGTATTTTTTACTTTATCAGAGTGCTATTCCTCAAAAAGGGAGTGAAGTGAACCTGACCCTTGGTGGTATTGACCTCAACAATTCAGGCAGGTTGGCTTGCTTTTTCAAATTAGACATTGTTAATCTGGCTGTCTTCTCATTGTTGTTCACAACCGGAAGTAATTTACTAACTTTGTAGTACTTCTTTTGGAATTTTATAGTGTGGTTGTCAAAGCAGAGAAAAAGCTCTTGACTGTTCTCTTTCCTGATGGCCGTGATGGACGGGCATTCACTCTCAAGGTGATTTTTCATTTTTCTTGCTTCGTTGCGGTCTCCTTTGACATTTCTTTTGCTTGCATTTTTGCATATTTTTCACGTATAATTTCTCCAGGCAACAAAGAGTTAAGCTTAAGGGTATTAGCTTGGTCGGAGCTTGACCTGGGCTGTGACTTGGCAAAGAAGTTCAAGCTCTCCAGCTTAGTGTCTAGCTTATTTTGCATTTAATTATTCATTCTTTTTTCACTATTAATTTGAGAATGCATCAAGCTATTTCACCACACATGATCTCAAAACACAAGCAGGTTTGATCGGTCATTTCTGTAGGTCACAATTGTAATTTTATCAGATGTCCCTAGGTGACAAGGTCACAATTCTAATGCCTTTTGTAAGCTCTATCCATCCCTCTACTACCTCATCCTGAGCATTCTTATTTTTCCACAGTGGCTGTAACCGATATCTTTTCTCAACTTGAAAATCCTATGGCTTCAGTGAGAATTGGGTGCTCTTTTCTGTGTTCTGTTTTGGTCTCTTTTTGCAATCTTGATAACTTATTTGTGGTTCCTTTGAATTGATGCCACAGGCCGAATCTTCTGAAGATTTATATGAATGGAAGACTGCTCTTGAGAATGCCCTGGCACAGGCACCAAGTGCTTCTCTTGTGATGGGGCAAAATGGTTTCTTCCAGAATGACCAGGCTGATGGAGCTGATGGTTCCTTGGAACAGTGTTAGTATACATCCTTTTTGGTTGACATCAGTATTTTGTGTTTATTCGGTGTAGTTCTTTAGAACAGTGTCAGAAACTTTGTCTTCATTTTTCAGTTCCTTTTGACATTTGACTGTTTTCCCTGTAGCGAAGGATAAGCAGCCAGTAAAATCCCTGGTCATTGGCAGACCAATTTTACTTGCTTTAGAAGATGTTGATGGATCTCCATCTTTTCTGGAGAAGGCTTTAAGGTTTATAGAAGACCATGGTGGGTTTCCTTTACCATTACTGTCATTATTTCCTTTTCCTTGTCCACATCTCTGAAATACTTTCTTTTCCTATTTCATCAATGAATTCCCTTATCTCGAGGTTGAGAGTTAAGAGAGAATACTGGCAATACCTAGGACAGCATAGTTCCTGATTTTTTCTTCTATGGTACACGAGGATATGATTGTTTACCTTACCAATAGTGAATGAATTTGCATATGCTTATGGATGTGATTTAAAGATGTTTGTTTTATTTATAGTGAACTAATTTACATGCGCATACGAATATGGATTTGGCACTATACCATAGTTCATAGTCTGCCTATTTTCCGGTGCAACTGTAAAGAAAAGGTCTGACTACCATCTATACTTCACCCGGTGCTTTCTTGTGGAGTGTTGTTATAGGGACTTCTGATGCGGAGTATAAGGTGGATAAAGGGCTCTCAAGCGGTTAGAGACTTAAGCTTGGAGAAATTTAGAGAATAATCTCTAGTATTTTATAAAATCTGAATGATAATCTGATTCTTCTCAAAATAAACTAGATATCTCTATTTATATTAGTTCTAGACCTAAAATTCTTTACAGTAAATAATTCCTAATTAAAACTTACCTAACTAATAGAATTTTTAACTAGGGTTAGGATTTCTAACTAGTAAAATGCTTATTAAATTAGAAGTCATAATCTAAATAGAAAAAAAAAATCCAAATACAACAAGGTAAATAAAGACAATCCCGCAATAAATAAAGACAATCCTGCACAGTAACTTCCGTCTCTTATTTGAAGACCTTTCTGATCTCTGATCACTATAAAATTTTAACGGTAGTGTTGTCAAAGGAGAAAGACGCTAAGAAGCACCAAGCTTGGAAAATACTCGAGGCGCTAGGGGCACGTCTAGGCGCTTGCCCGAATGAACCAAGACACTCAACTTGTATGATATAAAAAAATTACATGTACAATATTATAAATGATATAACTTAGTAGAAATTTCGGCAGCATAATAGAAGAGAGAGAATGAATAACATGGAGAGAGAGAGAAAATTAAAGAAGAGAGAAATTAAGAAACAAAAAGATGAAATGACAGAAGAAAAAAAGTTAAAGGAATGCCTCTATTGTTCTTCAGTCTTCACTCTTGACTCTTCTTTCTCTTCTTTTCTGGTGGTGTTTCATGTTTGTTTTTGTTCTTGTTTCAACTTTCACGTATGCTTCTCTTCTTCTTTAACTTTCACGTCTTCTCTCTCCTTTTTTTAACCCTAATATATGTTTTTTACAAAACTACCCTTAAATTTTTTCTTGTATAAGACCAAAAAAAAAGAGACAAACAAGACAAAACATTAGTCCTTTTTTAAAAAAACCAGAAATCAAAGAGACGCCTCTTCAAACCAATCCTCAGTGTTAGTGTTAGATAATTTTCTTCAGGTGCTCGCCTGGATGACACCCCTTCAAACTCCATCGCCTCAGGCTAAGAAAGGCGCCTTGGCCTTGCCTTGCCTCACCTCCGACGCTTAAGCGAGTGCTTGGGTGCCTTGTGACAACATTTTTTAATGGGCCTTCAGAATAATCTATCAAAATTACAACTCGATTCAACACAGTTGAATTAAAAGTCATGCTTTATTTACCAAACTATGTCTTAGAGTCTTCTTAAACTCCTCAAAACCTAAAAACCTTAACTATTAATGAAATAATGCAATAAACATTATTATTTCAAGATAATGAAGAAAGTTCTCCAAGTCAGATACTTCTAAAAAACTCACCCTTTGAACTTGACCACTCCAAATAAATAGATACTTTGACTATAGCATTGTCACCAATGTATGTATGAGATAACTTGTTTTAAATATCTTAAATCTAATTTCAACAAAGATATATTCATGTAGAATTTTTGAATCTAGACAAAACTTCTCAAGACCCAAAAAACAAGCTTGCATAAAACCATCTTTTGTGATGATGACAACTTTAGTTGACGAGTTTGGTCATTCCTAACAATGTCTTGACCCCAGTTGAATGGGTAATTTTAGAAGATTGATTCAACGTAGATACGTTTGGTTTGGACAACACGTCCACATTTAATTCCTTTTTGATGTTAACTTTAGCCTCTTCAACAATTCCAACAACTTGTTCTGACTTTTCTTTTAGGTCTTCAAGACCTTGAGAATCGCTACATAATACTAATTTAGGATCTTTGATTTCTTCTTCACTATTAGTAGATGAAACGTCAACAAGTAGAGTAGTATTTGCAACAATATTATTGTTGTTGTCACTGTTGTGATGTTAAGACTGTCTACTTTGAAGAGACAACACCTTCTTTATATTTTTCTTCCTTGCTATTCGAGAAGGTTAAAAAAAAGGCAAATAATAACAATCTATTCACTTATCTACCCAATATAAAATATCTTCATAATCATTTTGCATGAACTTCAAAATTAATGATTGTCTCAAATCTTTCTATGATAGAGTTAGAGGCATACCTATACATGTTATATATTCTAGAACTCCAAACCACCATTCTTTGACACCACACAAAAGTTTTTATACAACAAACCATAGTTTTTTATAACAAGGAATCTTGTTGAAATAAAAGTAAGCTTCCAACTTTGTCAACCAGTTAATAAATCTTTTCTTCAAAAATCTTCCATCATAGAAAGGATTTTCATTGAATTCAGGAATAGGTCTAAGTTAGGTCTGCCCCGAGGTAAGTCTCTATGCAAGTTCCTCTTCTCTTCATGATCCCTATTTGCATCTTTCGTTAGCCAAGCTAGACCTGCTATGGTTTGCTCCAATCGATCAAACCTTTGTTCCCAAAGATCTAGTTTCTACTTTTGAGCCTAAATAGTGTCCCAAAGGCCCTCTATTCTTGTATTGCGGCATGAGTTGCTACCGTTTCCGTCCATCAAAGAGTTTAACCTGCTCTGATATCGATTGACATGACTATAACATTGATAAAAGCTAGGGTTCTAAAACCCTAAGATTACAGAACTAAGTTGCAGAGAAATTTATAGAATAATCTCCGATATTTTATAAATAATAGTCTAAATCTTCTCATGATAAAACATCCTTATTTATAGAAGTTCTAGACCTAAAATCTTTTATAGGAAAGGATTCCTAATTAAAATTTACCTAATTAATAAAATCCATCTAGCATTACGATTACCAACTAGTAAAATACTAATTAATTTAAAAGTCCTAATCTAAATAGGAAAAAAAAATCAAAATACAACAAAGTAAATAAAGACAATTCTGCACAATAACTTACTTATTTGATGACCTTTTCAATATCTGATCATCATGAAATTTTAACCTAATGTGAAACATGGCCTTCAGAATATGGTCGGATTAAAACTTATGTTTGAATTACTAAACTGCCTCTTGGATTTCTTAAACTCCTCAAAATCTAAAAACCTTAACTATTAATCATTAATAGTTTAATGCAATAAACATTATTATGACAAGAATAATTAAGAAAGTTCCCCACTTCAACTTCAATTAGCTATGAGCACTGTACTGAATGAGGGAAGTTTTGTTCTGGCTGACTGGTTGAAATGTGCCCTTTCCAAATCTCAGCTCTTATGTTTCTCAGTGCCCCTTTATGAATAGTATTTTCCCATCATATATAATGGTGGTGGTCTCTAGGTCACTGGATATCCCATAACCAGGACCAAAAATGGAAAAAATAGCTTGCTTTGCAAGTTGTAAGTACTTTCCTGGGTTATCTGCTTTTAAACTGTCTCATAAGACATACACATGATTTGTTAGTTGTGGAGCGACTAAAGATTACTTTCTTCAAGTGTTATAGGCTATTATGACTTTGAAATGCCCTATCTTAGACAAATATAATATCTCTTCTACTCTCTCTCCCACACAAATAACAAAAGAAATATTTTTGTTAATCTACATGAGTTTTAGAGTTTGGAAGACTTCTACAATTAACATGGATCGATTGGAAGACTTCTTCAATTTTTTGTTTAAATATGTACTGATATTTTTGTTTTTTCAAACTTGTCCGAATGTGATTGACTGAAATTGGTTAACAGGAATAAAGGTGGAAGGCATCTTGCGGCAAGCTGCAGATGTTGATGATGTTGAGCATCGAATTAAGGAATTTGGACAGGGTTAGTTTATTGAGATATATTTTGTCCTCAGTAAACCTTTGCACTTTTTATTTACTGTGAAACTCAGGTCCGGATGGTTGTCTTTTCTAATTTTTCACATTTTAGCGCAAACACAGTTTTAAAGTTCAGATGTCCATTTCTTTGACTTCAGTTTTAACAGTTGCTCACGAAAAATCAAATTGTCAAGAAAATATAAGAATTGAGACCCTCTTTACTAATAAAGCAGTACAGACTAGGAAATCAGTTGCATTGATGTTTCTTAGTTATGTTTTCATTTTTTGAGTTACTCAAAATAATGGTTTTTGGTGTGCCTTAGGAAAAACTGAGTTCTCTCCGAAGGAGGATGCACATGTCATTGCTGATTGTGTCAAGGTATTTCTCTTTCCTGCTGCAATAAAGTTTTGATTCCTGTGAATAACAAATTTCACAAGCAATCATTACGTTTCTTTATGAAATGTCCTTGCAATATGACAGTATTTCCTTCGAGAGTTGCCATCATCTCCAGTCCCCACATCATGCTGCAATGCACTGCTAGAAGCATGTAGTAAGTCTGTTCCTCGATTGTGTGTTTTATTATATTCATCTATTCCTGTGCTGCCTTATGCTATAGTTACAAAATTTATAATGAACTGGACGAGTGCATTAAATATTGTGTTAATGCCCAACCATTATCTTTCATATAAAATTCATCACTCACAATCTTTACATCCAATTACACAGCTTGCTCCACAAATTGTTTTTCCGTTGCCATGTTTGTAGAGTTTTTGAAAACTAAAAAGGTACCGTGACGTTGCTTGTCTGTTGAATTAAATGGAAAACAAGCATACATGTGTAAAGCATGAGCATATATATTCCAATTTCATTCCAACCATGTACTTTCATAGTTGTCAGCACTATCTTCTGCATGTACATGTTCTAGGTATGCACGTTGCAAGTGTTGATTATTTAGTTTCCTTTATGTTTACCACTGCATTAATCTGGTTATGCTTTTTTCACAAATGGGTTTCTTGTTCTACTTCAGAAGAAATTTTATGCCTGGATGTTAAATATTGGTAATGATGGTGACTGGTAGATGGAGTTTGAAATCCATTAGAAGCTTTATTTACTGTTTGTCATTAATAAACTGGTCTGCTTTAAGGTTAATAAACAATTTTGTGGATTAATGGCTATGTTACTGACTTGGGTCAAAGATTGAGTCTTTTCCCAATTCCATGGCATCTTTAAGTATCTGTAGATATGCTGTAAATAATGAAATTTGAAAATTTAATGGTAATCGTCCCGTGGAATTATGTTCAACATTTTTTTTTGTACCATAAAATTTTTTTAGCACTCTCCATAATTCATTAGGTTTCTGATTTTCCATTATTTGATGATTTAATAATGTTTAGGAACTGATCGTGGCAGTAGGGTAAATGCCATGCGGGTTGCAATATGTGAAACGTTCCCGGAGCCAAATCGTCGCTTATTGCAGAGGTAGATGATTTTCTCTTACTTCTGACTTGAATGTTGGAATTTGACACTTGGTAAAAAGGATTATTAGGATTTGAAGACGGAACAGAATATAAATGAGATTTGTTGACTGAACTTTTTTTCAGTCTTGTTGATTTGGAGCATCAAACTATCTTGTTTGTGTTTTCTTTACCTATTGTCTTTCTGACCGGAGGACTAAATGTTACCCATCTGCTCTGCACTTCTTGCATTGTTTTGTATCACTTTGCTTCATTTCCCTTTTTTGTTCAGAATTCTTTTAATGATGCAAACTGTGGCTTCTCACAAAGCTGCAAACCGAATGAGCACATCTGCTGTGGCTGCTTGTATGGCTCCCTTGCTTCTTCGTCCCCTTCTGGCTGGTGACTGTGAAATTGAATCCAATTTTAATGTGGGTGGTGATGGTTCCATCCAGCTTCTGAAAGCAGCTGCTGCAGCTAATCATGCACAAGCCATTGTTATAACATTATTGGAAGAGTATGAAAAAATATTCAGTGTAAGCTGCAAGTCTCTGTTGTTGTTTTAACTCGAGTACGGTATGGCTTTGTGTAATACAGACACTGGATGTTTAAATTAGGAATCTCTTCTTCCTGATCAGGTTTGGAGCTGCATATTAACTAGGTTCAAAACACTTTCTGTTTACTCTGGAGTCTAAAACGAGTATGAAGTGACCAACAATTATTTGATGCACAACACAAGTTAAAGGATTGTTTCATTCACTAATGATATTCCATAAAGACCATTTAACTGCTTTGCAGTTCTGGTTATGCATGCCTTGGTATCCTTATCATCCCTACCATCAGTTTTACCAGAAACTATCCCAGAATTTCACTCTGTTTCACTTGAGGAATAAGAAGTACAAGAATAGCGTAAAGCTTCAAATGATAAGGGAACTTTATAGCACAACAGAACAGAAAATGATAGGTCATAGAGGCTGTTGTTAAATATTATTTTATGGTATAGTAAATTCAAAGCTGAATGTCTTGGCCATGCTTTCTCCATTTTATATTGTTTACTTCTTCTGGCACCAGGTTTTATTTTAATGCTTTCTTGAATTTGCTTTGTGTCTGCAGGAAGGTTCCATGTCCCCAGGACTGTACTCTGACTCAGATGAATGTGGAAGTGAGGATGAGGAGGTAACTGATGATGATGAGTCTTATGTAGATGATGCAACGGAAGAATCTGATGTATATACAGATGAAGATCATGACAATGCATCAAGTGGAACCAGCACTCAGAGTGGTGAATCTGGCGAAGATGATCCGTCTGACTATGAGGTACATCCATTGGACTTTAACCTGCATTTTTATACAAAATGATGATCTTGTTTAAACCTAGCAATTATTAAACTTACTGCAAAACTATGGATATAGATATTCTGCAATTTTAACTCTGGACTTCTTTTCAATGGCATTACAGGCCAAAGTCTAATATTTCGTTCTCCACCCATGCATCATTATAATTTGAAATGCTTCTTGTGTTGTCATCTGCTATGCCTCTGGCCCATTATTGACTTAGTTTCTTTTTATTTTTGGTCTTTCAATTGAAATTTAAGAGCAAAAATTATTCTGTGTGCCTTAAAGATGCAGGGCAGTAATGATTGTAGTTCTGGTTCCAAGTCCCCTGAACCTGAAGCAGACAATGATTTGAAAGTTGAACAAAAGCTGTCATCATGTCCAGTTCAAACCTCATCGCATCAACATGATAATGTAGAAAAGAGGGAGGATATTCCAGATCAAAGTAACAACAGTTTGACAATGCAGTCAAATAAGTCAGATGACCTGTCTGTAGATGTTTCTACCGAAACAAGTTTGAAGAATAAGACTGCTGATCACAAGGCATCCCCAGATGCTAAAAAACCTTCAACTATATCAAATGAACCTGTGCGTGGAAAGCGTCCAACTGTTTGGGGACGTACCTCTGTGAGTGCATGTTTTATAGATCTATGATTTGGCTTGCCATTTCCTTCAGTCATGCTCCCCCAAAAGTTTTTGTGACTAAATGATTTCGCTTGCCAAAGGGCATCTGACATCACACAGTCGATCATTATCTTATCTCAAAGAGGGCATATTTGTGCAATATAAGCATCACTAATTATATTTTTTTATCCCCTTTGGCATGAATTCAGGCCAAGAAGAACCTTTCCATGGAATCCATTGATTACCCTATTGAGGATGAGTAAGTATATATCTGCTCTGTATGGATCATGGTTCTGTTTACACAAGCATTCTTTTAGCCTTTTTGCATCTTTGTTTCATCAAACGTACGCACAACATTCTTGGCATTACCACTGTAGGTGGGTATTTTTCCACTTGTTATACTCTTTGCTTGTGGCTATAGGCATAAGGGATAAATGTGGAATGTGTTAAGACACAACCTTTTGTCGGTTTAAACAATGCAGTAGGTGCTAGCTACCCATGTATTTAGCGTGTCTTTCCATGGTAGAAAATATCCATTGCAAAAGCAAGACTCTACAACCAGCTGTCACTTTCTGTATGTCTGAACTAAAAAGCACAATTACCATTTTATCTTAACTGGATCAAATAGATATCACCAAATTCTGAGGAAATAACTCTAATATATGAAGTTTAGTTCTAGAAAAATATCTGTTACAAAAGCAAGGTTTTTTTATTGCCAGTGGTCACTTTCTGTATGTCTGAATTAAAGAGGACAATTACCGTAGTATGTTAGTTGGATCAAATAGATATCTACAAATTATGAGGAAGTGAACTCTAATTGATACACTGATGAAATATTTTATCTAGTAATTAGGAGAACTTTGGGTTTGAAATTGAAGGTTCCATCTAGCACTAGAAAAATTGAAACCCCGTTTATTACCCCCATTTATCTGGAAGATTGGTTTGGAGTTAGGAATTCTTAGTGTCAGGAGGTTGTTGTCTATTCTTGTCAATCAGTTCCTATGCTGACTTTAATTTTGGTGCACAGTGAAGATTTGAATGTCATGCTTCACAACTCTCTAACTTAAATCCAGCTCTTCCTTCTCATTTTCTGTACTTTAATGGTAAAAGATTTATAGCACGAATATTCTTACATAAATACACTCACAAAACAAATGGCGAAACTGTAGTGTCACCGTAATTTTGTACTTTGAAGTTTATCTTCTGTCAATTCATTTAGTCAATGCTTGGTGTGCGCTTTCCTGCTATTAATGCTTTGTTTCTTACTCATTTACAAATATTCAGGTTAGTGACATCTTTGTGATGTCTAGCTCCCATGATTTTTATTATGCTGAAGATAGCTTTATCCATAGAATGATCAATTCATCTTATTTATGGATTAAATGCTGCTGCAACTTTCATAACATGGCATGTTATGTTTCGTTTCTTGCTTTTGGAATTCACATCAAATCTTTGTGTGTCATGGACTGTTTTTTATCATCTCTAGCCATGCTGATCAGCTGACTTTTTTACTGTTTAGTGTTGAAATCCAGAAGCTGGAGGCAAGTAAAATTGAGTTGCAAAATAGAATTTCTGAAGAGGTGGGACTTAAAATAACGCCTCTTGATGTCAGTACATGGAGTTTCATGAGTTCTTTTTTCACTTCAATAATTTGCTGTATTTTCCTTCGTAGATCAAAGGTAATGCCATTCTGCAAGCCAAGTTGAAAAAACGAAAGAAGGCTTTGCACGATCATCGTCAAGCCCTCCAGCAAGATGTATGTTCCATTTCCTTTCTGTTGTTACTTTTCCCTCTGTTCCTCCCCTTTCCAGATGATTCTTCCAAGGATGTTTACATGACCTGGGCAAGCAGAGATTCATGTTAAGAGTTTGAGAGTTTAGTACAGTGGTTGTTATATTCCTTTTATACTGATAAAAGTGATGAAAAATATGCTTTTATTTCACTAACACATTCAATGTCAGAAATAGTGTCACTGATTTTGTTAAATATTTTGCTTGTGTGTGAAGCATGCTGGTGATTGTTTTTCTCTTTAATTTTAACACATACCTGAGTTCTTTTCAAGATAGTTTTACATGAAGGTGCTGGGAAGTTTTCTTTGTTTGGCGGTGTAGGGGGAAGCCCTTTCTGAAACCTTTACTTTAGGGATGCTACGACTATGCCTTTCCCCGCTTACAAATACTAGATTGATTGGTTGTTTCCTAGGGTTTTTGAACTGTGGGCATTCACTGTATTTACAGGTGGCAAGACTACAGGAACAGCTGCAAAAGGAGAGAGATAAGAGAAAAGTTCTAGAAGCAGATCTTAACACTTCTAGAGGACCCTTGCAAGTTCCAGTTACAATTGATGAAAATGTTAGTTCACCTTTTCATTAACTTGTATAATTGGTCTTGATTGTAGCATTGAGTTAATTTTATTATTGTGCTACAGATAAAGGCAGGTCTTGAGGAAATAACTCAAGCAGATGCAAATGTTGCCAATTTGAAGTGGAAGGTCAATGATCTAGGTGCACAGCTTAATCAACAGCATGAGCAACACTCTGGTTCTATGCATGGTTTGATCAATCAGCCCATGAATGATTCGTTGCATGAAGCCAAATGGTAATTTGTTTTTTTTGGTTTTCATACCCCATGTCTGACTAGTGTTTAGACATTTGTGTACAAAGCCTCTTTGGTGCTTCAAACAGATGAAGTATATGAGAAGCCCTCATTTAAAAGAAAAACCTTCCCCTTTCTTTCTTTCTGTTTTGGGGGAGGACTGGACAATCAGAAAATGATGCTTGTACGTGATAAAAAGAAACTGAATGGATGTGGTGTGTCATGGTGCTGTGGTTAATATTGTCTTGTTGCAGGAATGATGAACGGAAGGATGCTGAAGCTACTGGTACTTCTCAATTTAGACGTCCTGCAAGCAAGGTATGCACTTGCAGCACGTGGCTCGATCT
>Ga0307515_10015009_pt1 | contig 14309 bp, 12 predicted proteins | sample 17_EM_MG_FD_194513 | JGI IMG/M metagenome (GOLD analysis project Ga0307515, IMG submission 194513) | Populus trichocarpa ectomycorrhiza microbial communities from riparian zone in the Pacific Northwest, United States - 17_EM | ecosystem: Host-associated > Plants > Roots > Unclassified | place...
GAAAATTGCCTGCAACTCCAGCTCTGGCTGAGGGGTAAAGATATGCCCTCTTTGATGTTTGACAAAGTGGGTTTTAGCCTTGTTCACTATGAGAGCTGTGCGATGGGTATTGGTATCCCCCCTCTGAGCCTCAACTCTCAGGCATATTGGAGATGGAATTCCTTGTGTGTAATGATATTCGGACTTCGGAGCATATCCTTAGCACTAAGCTTGAAGGATATGTTAGGGTGTTATGGGTCGAGTTGTCCATCTGGGCTGTGCAGTGACATTTTCGAGTTTTTGAGGAGCTGATCTTGAGACAACCCTCCCAACAAAAACTGCCCTTTTTATCGGCACCCCATTCCTGTACAGTTCTTAATTTTTGCCAAAATGCTCTCAAGACATAAGAAAGTAAGTTTATAATGCTCCCAGGCCACCCCCACAGAGTTGTGGTTGGATCGCTAAATATTTGCAGGTGGGGAGTCAGTTGCCATGCTCAAACGGGCCGGGAATGCCAAAGTTACGATCCAGGGGATAACAAAATCAGAATCTCAAGTTCAAGCAGTAAGTGCTACCAACCGGCGGATGGCTACATATATCTGCACAGCCCCACATTTCCCTCATCGACCCCAGATACCTTGCACACTTGGATTCAGACTGCGCTGTAAACAGGGGAGTACTTTCACGTAAAGGAAGCTCACATTCAGCACTATCTGTTGATATCTGTAGCTGCAAACCAGTCAGATCTAGATCTCCGGGAGCTGTAAACAGTAAACTACTTGTGTCAAACTCACAGCAGACCTTAGTGTAGACCGACACCGGGCAGATGCATATATGCTAGGTTGGCCGCTTTGCTTCATTAAGCACCGCTGTGTGTCCAAGGTATGCTTCTAGAAGACTTTTGATTTAATTATGACAGCCGTCTCAAAATGAGACCTACAGGCTATTAGGGATTAGTTATACTTCTACAGAGAATTCGCTCGCATGAAGTTTCACTTAACTACGAAACTATTCATTCACCGGCTTCAAAGAGCTTGTGCTATATGAACTATCTCGCCCCACTACTCTCTGTCGCTCATGGACGATCACTCAATACGAACTTACCTTTCAACTCGAGGATACGAAGTACTGCAATCAGATAGGATGACGATACATCGTCCATTGCGGAAGGACGTTTTTGAAGTCGAGACCGCCGCCCTAATTTGCATATATAGTATGCTAAGAAGCCAACGCTGTTGAAGGTTGAAGGTTTCTGCCACCTGCTACAATCAAAGCGATACTTCTCGTCCCCATTCTCCATATCTATGAACTGACCTTTCTGCGCGCACGCCTCATCCATTAAGACGCCAGAAACTGTATACATACAAAACAAGCTACAATGGAGCCATGAAATTTCACGACTCCTCCCACCTACTTATACAACATCCCCGCACTTACCTTTACCGTGAACAGTCGTGATATACTTACATTGGCCGTCGTCGTCTCTGCTATTACCGCCAGCTCCAACATCAACAACAATAACCCCAACCCATTACATCGAAAAAGAAAAAAACAACCAGCAACTCAACTTCTCTAAAGCGGCCACAAATATACAATACAATTCAATGTACAGGTAGGAACGTAATATTGAAATGAGGTGCTCGCTCGCAAAAGTAAAAACTGCAAAAGAGGACAAGAATCAGAGGTTCCATGATATAGAAGCAGTCCTTAACTGTCTTCGTCGGCATTTTCCGCCTCTCTACACCGTGGACAAACCCAGCTCTTCAACCACCTCTCTTCCACTTCCATACAAGAGCGATGAAACCATCGTGTATCACAGCTCTATGCATTTGTATTAGATTTCTTCATCTTGAACGGTATCTGGGGAACTCACCAGTCCATCACACCGCAACATATCACTTCTCATCCATCCACCCCTGCAAATACAGATGCCATATCCCTCTCTCTCGGGCGGCGTAATCATCTCTACATCGTTCTGCTCCCTTTTCGGTGCGATAAGTGGTTCATCAATATCCATCTTATCGCTAGTAGGTGCCTTTCCTGCCTTCCGGGCGCTAGAACGTCGCCTGGTCTCTGTCGGTGACGAAGGCGCGGATGGGGTAAGTTCATCTAGCACAAGAGGACCATAAAGTCCTATGCCCCATTGAGTCTTCTGGTACGAAGACCAATTGTCTTTCCCGCCTTTTACAACTTCCATAACTACACGAAGGACCTCGGTATCGATGGTGCGGAATTGTAAGTGGTTAAGACAGTGTTTCCAGAATTCGACCAGTAAAGGACCCTCGCGAAGGCGGTGCGCATGTTTTTTGGCGAAGCGGTAGAGCGAAGGGCCGACGTGGCAGAAACTTATAATTCTTTTTTCCTGGAATTAGACAGGGGTTTGGAAATCGGGGGGAAATTACAGCTTACCGTTCTTCAAACATGTGCCTATCCCAGAGTTTCAGAAACTCATGCTCATTGGTTGCGATATCCTCAAAATCGCAGATAGTCTACAACCAAAGTCAAGATGGTTAGCCTTAAGGACGGAAGAAAAACAATGATGGCTCTACAGGGGAAATCTGTAGACATATTCTGCCACTGCCACTCAATCTCCCAACCGTAGATCAGAGTGACATTTGGTGTACATTGCGTCAAATTAACATCATGGCTAACCGAGAGTGCAATTTTGGGCAATTTTACGATAACTACTGTAACGGTACCCACCTCTTCGTGCTTCCGTATCAGCCACTCTTCGTCCACATCGTTATCACTATCACTTAACTCTTCCCCAACCTCCACATATCGTTTCGATTGTGTGCGAACATAAATCTTCCCCGTCAGATGTGACCTCGGTTTTGGAACCTTTATTCTTCTTCGGGGCCTTTGCGGCATGTCGGGAATATTATTCCAGTCAATTTTCTCGCGTGCCGGCGGCGTTGGTCCTTCGTCTGTACTTCCAGTCCGGCGGTAACCCAATGCCGTTATTCCCTTCTTTTCGTTGAGCCAACTCCAATCTCCTTTCACAATTCTCTGCGGATCAAAATCTTTGACTGGTTTGATCCAGGTGCAAGTTCTAGGGTCGGGGACGTCATTGCTGGCTCTAGGCACAACGGTTTCCTTCGATAAATCGACCAAAACCTCGATGATCTGATCGTAACTTTCATCTCCGCTGCGTAACCCGGACATGGGTTTCCGCGGCCGCACTTTGAAGTGAAACAGCTCATGGGCTGTCGCAAAATGAAACTTCAAAAAATTGCAGCTAGGGAACTGCCGTCCATCGCAAAAGACGCAGGAAAAGCCGCGCACACAGAAGGAGTGCTGTCCCTTAGGATCCGGGGGACCAAACCAGCTGTGGTATTTAGGTTTCTCGATGGCCGTGAGGAATGTGTAAGCTGTTAGAGTTGTAAGACCATTTGAACCCTCCAACTCGCGACTCTCAGAGCTAGGGGTTGGAAGTCGAAATGATTCAAACCTGCTGGGAGTTGCAAGTTCTGATAACTGTGGGTAGGCCCATTTGTGATCTATATCTAAACTGAGGTTCGATCGCTGTCGTTTACTGCCGAGCTTGTAGAAGTATACTTTATGCTCAGACGTACTGGGCATCCTCGAACCCTGAATATCAACAGTGGCAACAAGGCTGACATTCGAGAGATCACCCCATCCAGGAATAGACGAAACAAGGGGTGGCCATGGTTTATCAGAGTCTACTCGCAACAGGCGCAGCTCAAATCGGTAGCCGTCAGCAAATCTGAATTCCTGCTTCGGACCATCTTCTGGTTGAAACACGAAAAGTTTGCCTGCTTTGATGATAAAGTAATCATCCATATCTATGGTTGCTGGAGAATCGTCCGAATCCGGGTTGTATGTAATTGTGCAAAGTTCATTTTCTTGAACCATCAGTAAGGTGTCATCGACCCCCTCGGACGCAGTTCCATTTTTTAGATACCAAATCTTCAGTTGAACACGACACCGTAACGTTACAGGTTGGCGGTTTCCTGCCAAGCCAAATTGACTAGATTAGCAATCACGCCATCTCGATAGAGAGTGGCCGGTATTTTCTATACATACGGGTAGACTTGGTCGGGACTTGGCGTGGTGATGGATGAGGATTCCACTTGAGGGTTTTGACATCAATTTTCAGGCGTGATTCTTCGTAACTACCAGGTGTTGGCTTGTGGGGTTGTAAACTATTCAAAATCTGTTGTATCGTCTTCTTTGGCCGCCGGCGCTGCGGGGTACGAGTTGTGCGCTCCTCATTTGTACCGTTCGCTCGAGGGACTTTCGATGATTTGTGTATCGCCAATTCCGATTGCCGTAACCTGGCAGCTTCGTTCGCTTCGAGGACGGTATTAATGTTCCGAGGTAGAAACACTCTTGCACGATAACGGTATTGATGGAGGTAGAACCCGGCGTTGCCTGTAAACTTTGTTCGTCCATTTTCTCCGAGGGCTAATGGTGCCATACCGAGCGTAGGCGGGGGCGACGCGCTGATGTAGGAACGAAAAGATCAACCCGGCGCGTGACGTCTAGAGCCGCGTCAAGTCAGTCAAAGTCTTAACCAAAGCCATCGACGACACACTGAGACTCCAGCTCTGCGGGTATATCACAAGGTGGTCGAACCTAAGGGTGTTGGTGCTCCACAATTACAATCTCGATAATGCCGAGCGATTGATGGAGTTGAAGCAAAACGTGGAGGTAGGAGAGGGCGATGCGACGGACTGGTCGGGTGCAGGAAACGACTGAGGAAGAGGAGAAGTAAGTGTAAGGGCGATGTTACCTCGACGGCTGTTGTGGTCGCGCGCTGACAAGGAGTCGTGGTCTTAGTGACACCTGTCGGGGGTGCCGCCAAATTTAGCAGCGAAAACCACAAGCCACATTCCTCCCATGAAAAGGCAAAGAACGGCTGCGACCACAACCGCCCACCAGCAGCTGGCCACCCTATAATTCTGATAAATGTAGACTTAAATATTAGAAGGGATTCCAAAGTCGATGTCCTGAGTTTGGGCTTTTTTCTACGGACCCCTTTTCACAACGTTCACTGGCTGACGATTACTGGAGCGAAATGAAATCTCATCAACGAACAACTAAGGTATCGCAAGGAGGTATTACGACTGAGCAGATTGTAATTGCTGGTATGCACATGTACCTCCCATGGGGGTGGTACTATGGGGCATTCGGCCCCAGGAAAAGTATCCGGAATGGCTATAAAACTGCCAATAACTGCTGCATGCATGCATGCATTCATTTTCAGTCCACGGGGCAGTGGTGGCGCACCTAACCTAGCCATTCTCTCATATAAATATCATACCTAAATCCTAAAAGAAGGTGACGGGGCCCGCTGCGCACTTTCCGTTTGGTCTTTATTTCTCTGGGTCGTGCAGCGCTCGCCTCGGTCATCAACTGTAGACCTTGCTAGATTGATGCAATGTTAAAGCTGCGGCGATTGTTATTTCTGACACAAGGACTCAAAAACATTCCTCTATGTCTGCAGTTTATAGATATCAGCAACTTCAGTCTTAACCAGACAGGCGACACCGGCAGGGGCCAGTGGCCCCCAACGGCAACTCGTAAACAAAGCTAATGACAACACGATCAACTCTAGAACGAGCCAGTTCAGAGTCTCGGTTACCTCAACATCAATCTATAGTACCCTTTGCAATAGAGTTTGCAGGAACATGGTCACTGAAGTTCGTATCTGGAAGTATTTCTTCCATTTTTAGCAGTTATGAGTGTCATTAACAATGCAACCTAACGAGCCAGGCATTCATGAGACGATATACCTACTCCTTTGTAAGTAGGGTTCACTGCCTATCGGCTGTCTCCGGGAAAAGAAAATTGATTTTACGCGTAACCTCGCTCCTCGCCGCCTAAAACCACCTGGTGTATCAAAAAATGTTCGATCAATAAGGTAACGCTGGGATACATCTTGCAGAGTGCTCCAAGCCCATTAGTTATGATACTATGCGGCAGACACATGATCCGGCGTTTATAGGACGACAATATCTTGGGGTTAGTTTTGCTCCTTCAGATGAGCAGTAAATGAATCCCAAACTAGGTTCTGTGAAGATAAGTGGGTATCGTGTCGCTATATGGGGCGCATATAACGCTGTGTACATGTTGCTCATGCGATTGGCTGAATTCCAAATCCTACCACTTGCCCATAAACTCTTACTCGTGTGCGTATAAGTAGATAACCTACCTTACCGGACGACTCTGGGCGTGGCCCATGTCCCGTCACACGCATAGATGAATAGTTGTGAGGAAGTTCTCTATCTTTAACCAAATGGAACAACTCGCCTCATAAGGCCATCATTCGACAACCGAAAGGCCTCTAACTCTCGAGAACAGTAGTTCTTAGTCCAGCTTAGAGCCAACTCTCATCCGGGCAGGATGGGCTTGGTCGACCTACTAAACACAGTGTTTTCGTTGAGATGCCTAGCTCATGCTGCCAGCGTACGCCGTCAGCTACATCTGATACCTGAGAGTTGAACCACTGCCCACAAACATTGACAGGTGTCGCCCACCATCTGGATATGCGGATCTTGCCCCATACCGGCGGTGATGTTGGGCTCATGAGGGGACTCTAACGATGCCTTGTGTAAAGTTCTTGATTTACGCCATATGTTACATATATGTCACTAATCTGCCCTATGTGAGTGGTGACTGGCCTGTGTCCCTAGCTCTAATATATCTGAACAGTAGGAGAGAGCATAGGCAGTTCTTCTATTTGTGCATGTGGTTGGCACACATTTCCTAGCGGGTTCTGGATGTGCTATAGCCCTAAATGCTGTTTAGATCGTAGTTTCTGTAGAGTGAGTTTGATCAAGTCAAACATCAAGATATTCGACGGTCAGTTGCGTGTATCTATATTTATCTCTTGAAGCCACATTAATTTATTGCAAGTTTTTAGGTATCTAAGGTTGTCTTGGATCGAGCAAACGTAGTAGGTGCTGTAAATGTGGTGCGGTGGTAGTTAGTTATAGCTGTTAGAACCCCTGTACTGATTCGACAAGTTGACAATTTTCAAAGGTACGTGATGATTTCAGGGGCCGATGAGCCCACAGTGAATATGAGCGGTTGAATGATTCAGGATGAGTGACCTCAGGTACAGAGGATAGTGAATGCTCCCGAAATGGCAGCTGAAGGACCGGCTGCTTCTGGCATGGCCGGATACCTGATGTGGCGACTGGCACGGGGGATTTCCAGGTGCAATTAGTGTCAAATGTTTTCCTAAGTCGTTTGCTGAAGGAAAATTGCTTAAATAGGCTGTGAATTTTGATCAACCTGGGATGTTTTTGGCAAAAACCAATGCCGAATAAGAACCTGCCCTACTAGGTGCCTAGTATGTCCTCAAGCAAATATCGGCCATCATAGCGCTGCCACTCAAGAAACACCCGAAAGAACTGCCCAGTTTGACACATTTGCGGGTTCGACAGCATTCCTCGCCAGCTCTGCTCGACCCACGAACAGGATGGTAGCACAGCAAGTAGTCTGGTAGACCACATGCACGGCACTGCTTACGAAATGACTGGGGCATTATATCGCCTTCAGATCTCCCAGGCACAGTAGTATGGCACCCTGGCTTCTTGTTTGTCGCAATTGGTGTTAAATAAGTACTCTGCTTATATTAAACGGGAACCCCTCATCACGGGGTCTGTCGATCCCCTCACACTGATGGCCGTTCAAACGTCTGTCATTGTAGTTTCGATGACCATCGACAATGTCCTAAGGAACGGCGGTTGCTGATCAGTATTATGCACTATCGCACGAAACACCAGCGACTGTCTGTCGAATGTGTGCTACGTTGCTATTTGACGAGGCTCTAGAAGCAAGTTAATAGTGCGGTGTAGGTGTGAGAGGTGGTGATGGAGACAAAGTTGCTTTAGGGAACAGCAGAGATTAACGTGTGAGGGTTGGTGTTGGAGGGTATCGATTGGTTGATCGCGAGAGATCGGGGTGTCCTTCATCCGAGCTCGGCCCAACAGCACACGTTGCCAAGACCCTTGTGGCATCACATGTTGCCCGGCTTGCTTAACCCTGAACCCTAGAGGATCAAGTTTCGCAGGTCCTCTACTTCAACCAATATTACCTAAGTACTTACTTAAGTAGGTATTAACGAGTCATGGGCGACACGCCGCAGCGACTAATAAGGTCAGGCACAACAAATAAAGATCTACTAACGGAACGCAATTATGCTCGCAGTGAGGCTTCCGAGAGCTCGAGATGTCTAGACTATAAGGATGGCAGTCTTTATCTCTAGAAAACGGATTCCGACTGCTAGCTGACCTCACTTGCCAAGCCCAGCCAATTATTTCTTACCTCGTACACAGACTGCGAAAAGTCTGAGCACGAGAGCAACTGCTAGCTATCATTTGCGCCATGCCCAGGCTTTTACCATGGTTGGCACCGAGCGAGGCAAAATCTGGTTTGCAAGAGAGAGCACTATCTATATACCACTTGATTGTTACTCTGTGCAGGGAGAAAAGTTTTGAGATGCATGATCCTCATCCGCAGTTGAACGAAGTAAGATAGGAGAAACAAGGCAAAGAGACCAAAGTGCCTACCTTTTTTCAAGCCTGCTTATATTTATTGCCAAATTCTATTGTGAAATAGGATAAAACATGCTGACAATATTTGACCTTGAACGTGGGCTTTGGGCTCTTGTGGACCACCGGATGTCCGTGGATTAGAGTAGTTCTATATTACTGAAGGTACTTCGCTCGCATTGCAACCATTGCAGATGGCGGTGGCTATGCATCTCAAAACTGTTCCCTACCTACTCCGAGTACCTGCGCAGGCTGCACTTGCCTTGCACCTGCACTTGTGACTTGGATAACTACTCTCAAAGTCCTCCCTCCATCTCTCTTTACATCGTTCTGTGAACACGTGGTTCTTCGCATAGCCAGTGCTCGGTAAGTAGTATAACCGATACGCCAGATCACCAAACGATAGGTGCTGCCATCAAGGTCGGTCTATAGATCTATAGATTGATAGACCTACCAGGTGGTACACAGGCTGACACTGGATCGGCCTGCAGGTATCCATAAAATTCTGCAGGGGACTACCGATATTCTAATTGTACGCGTCCTGCATATGCACGATCGATCTGGGTATTTTTGACAGCAACACCATCGAGTCTAGATCTCTGCAGTTGCCGACATCGAATCCGGCCGCTCGCCCCACGATAGAATTCGGCAGGGTTGGGCTACTATTGAATATAACGGCGGCAATTCCCACGGGATATTACGATTTGTTCGGATGGGCTGTTGTGAAGATACAAACACTGCTAGAGCCGAAGTATCGAAACGTAATAGTTCTACAGTCAAGCCGAAATCGGTTGAAGCAGCTGCTCGATGTAGCATACATTACTGTACTGACATCTGAAAATGTCATATTATTTTGCACCTAAAGTGTAGGAGTGAAATGGCGGTGTTGTTTGACGGACCGAAGTAAAATTACAACAGTTTGGGACAAGTGATGAGCTGATGTTGCACTCACCACGGCCAGTGCACATAGGTAGAAAATTTGCTTAGAAACTATCTACTAAAGTACTTATAGCTTTAGACATTGTCAAATATAATCTCGTAGCACAAAAAATCGTTCATATGCATGTCATACGCGATCGCTTGAAATATAGTCAATGCGGGATGACGCAAGACGCTCCCAGTACATGTACATGGCGGTGCCTCTTCAGTAACAGGGCGTGAAGTCGGTTGTGCTCCAAAGCATGGAAACTACCGTCGCTCAGGAACGTGGGCTCATCTTTCATTCGTCAATTCTTGGGATACTATTGGGCTGAAAACACACATTTTGATCTCGAGGTGTGGTCAGTGTTCCTAAGCGACCGGGCCTGATCTTCGCTAGTGCAGGCCTAGAAATTGAAGCCTATCCAGCCGCCAGATAGCCTACAAGCCGCCAAATCTTATGCAGGCCTCGAAGATATATTCAAAGATATACGCAGGCCAGCCGCCGCATCTCAGGCCGGACCAGGCTACTGCAGGTCTTAAAGATATATGCAGGCCGGCCGATCCGCTTAGCAACACTGGGTTTCCGAGACAAACACCATTCACAACCTACAATATCTCTTTGGGAAACGATTATTGACGCTCTATGTTGGAAGTTAGGGCTGGAGTATGAGTGACTGTGATCACGTTGTTCAAAGCTACAAAACGTCTTGCCCTTAATTGCCCTTCGTGACACTTTTGGTAACTGAATTAGAGATTATTGGAAAAGCCAGCAATCATCAAACGCTGAGCCAGGACCACTAGCCATAGGGGAAGTGCTCGCTGTGATATATGTAGGGTTGTTATGCGCTGGATGAGAAGGACGTAGTTCGATATTCATAGTAGGCTCTTAAGTTTCGGAAATACGGTGGCAAGATGCTGCTTCCCAGGTGAGAGCAGAAACTAACGAACCCAAAACTCTGGCTACAGGGTCCTGTGCTCGTTAAAGCAACTCAATTGCACTCTCATGGATGTGACTCGAGGAACGTAGTGCTAAGGTGTAGGATTTTGGCCTTTGCATCTATTATCACACGGAATTTAAGCGGCACATGATCGCTTGAGTACGCACCCGTACTGACATTTTCTCGCGCATCAACGACCTTCACCTACGGACCACTGTACTAAGGACGTTGATGTATTGAGATCTCATGTTGAAAGAGAAAATTTCTTTCTTCAGCGGTTGCTTTGATCGTTTCTCAGTACCTACCGCTGTAAAAAGCACTGTCGAAAAATCCGAATTCGGTGTGTACTGACGCACCGCCAGAGCCGAATTTGATTTAAATTTGGTGAATGATTTATACTGATCTTGTGGAAGAACGGTCTTGGAACATACCTACAGTGTGTATTTTGGGTACTTCGGTTCTAGCAGAGTATTCTTAACCTTAATTCTTTACCACGGTACTTAGTAGGTACTCTATGTGGGCTACGAGCATCACAAGTCGTGATAGAACACATCAGCACTACGTAGAATCACACACCAAGTTTGTTTTTGCGTCTATAGCTACCATATGAAAAAATGGGGTATTTTTTAGACGGTTACCATGTAATCATATTAGGAAAAATGACAACCAATAACCAATGTCATCAAGTTCATCAGGACAAAACAATAATTTTCACTTTGGAGGTGCTTCAAATATTGTAAATATATGAAGTAGGAGACAGTATCACTTTGGCAATGGTTAGGACTAACTGTCATTGAAACCATTGTCCAAGCATTTATACAAGTACTTAAGTACATCTCATCCGTACCTACCTTTAAGTATGAGTCACTTGTACACACCATCGCTACAGCGATGTCTAGAGAATTAATATACCACAATGATGGGCTACTGGCTGTGCACCCATGCACACACAAGAAAATCATAAGATCACTAAAATACTCGGCTGAAAAATCTACATCGGCGAAGTACTCACCCCATCTACTGAAACACCTCCGACAACACACCACACCACCTTTTAGTTTTGCCAAGACTGATTTTATCCAATCAAGTTTGACATTGCGAGAAAAATTTTGCTTCGGTTTTCAGTTGAACAGTCTTCAACCGCTTAGAAGCAGCAACGATGAGTCTCTTCGGAGCCAAAAAACAAACCCCTCCCCTTAAGGAACTCCTTGGGAGAGCTAAAGAGAATTTTGAAAAGAGAATGGCCAGTTCGGCCACCTCCAGCGGAGAAAGCAGCCATATTGGCGAGCTGATCAAGGATCGCGAGGGACCACTACCTACGGACCCGGACGGAACAGCTATGACCTCGGAGATAGCCCGAGACAAACAAGGAGATTATCTGGGAGTACAGCCACAGGCGGGGGTGGTTACTTTGACCAGGGAACGATTCAACCAAGGAGTAAGGATTCCTAATGCTGAAGTTAGGACAGCAGGACATCCAAGCCAGGCTATTGAGCCGATTTGGGGAGCGTCCCAAGTCAGTGATGAATACGGGAATAGGCACCCGCATGCCGTTCACACGATATCGAGCGATGAAGGGTCTGACATGTCCTCACCACCACCGACTACGAACTACAGGGGAAGCGAAATTTCCTTCCCAATGCAGACACCAGGGGAGAGGGTTACATCCCCTTTGCCATCTACGAATTACGAGGGAAGTCTTTTGGGACTACCTCCGAGTGCTCTCCCTGACAATCTTTTTTCGACTCCCAGGGCGAGTGCTGGAATTATTGTGCATAAGTACATTCAGTCGGAGGGAAATGTCAGCCAACACGCCGAAGAGGAGGGGGGAATGGAAAAGACCTGGAAAGTCTACACACCCATTCCGAGGAAATTCGAAGTCAGTGATAGTAGTGACAACGAAGATGATACGATGACGGAGGTGGAGTGGAGGAATGAAGAGCCTTACATGACGCCAACGAAGAAAGGAAAAAAGCGCAATAAGGGGAAGGCAGTTAAGAGGCCGGTTACGCCCGAACGACCAATCCCGAATATGCTGCAGACACCTAGCAGGAAAAAGCTTGATGTTGATTGGGCCAAGCCTGCAGAGTGCCTGACCAATGAGAATGAACCGGCGGATCTCGGAAAGTTTATAGGTGAGTATCCTAGGAACACTAATGGACTGAGGGATTTTCTGGTTGGACAGGAAAGAAATGACGCAAACTACGATATTTGGTGCCAACAGCAGAGCCAACATATCGCGGCAAGGCAGAATCATACGGATGCGGCAATCATGTCGGTAAGGAAGATATCCCACAACGTGCAGGTAGAGATGGAGTTGGAAAGAGAGCTTGCAGTGGAGAGGGTAGAGAAACTTGACGAGAGGTCGAGTAAGATTGAGAAGAAATTGGCCAAGATCGCACCAGTGAATATGGCCAAGACGATTGAAAATGCATTGAGAGGATGCATGGAGAAGATGATAGATCATCTGACGGATAGGGTGGTAAAGAGGTTTGAGGATGCAGCTGAAGAAGAGAGGAAAAAGGGAGAGATTTGAAGGGGGAAACAGGTAGAAGCCACCCCTGAGAATGAGGACATAAGTGATATAGAGTTTGAACCTGGGGCGACTTTTTCGGAGGAGGAAAATGAGAAAGTGGCGAGGGTTACTATTGAATGGATGCAGGTGGATAAGCAGGAGTTGGAGGCGTCAAAGCACACGCCAGCGATCCTACTTGGAGGAACGAAGCGGCAGTGGCCGAGGTTCACCCCGAGTGGACAGGTTACGATCCAAAAGAGACCGGCTATTGTGCCAGCAGTACCGCAACAAAAGAAGAAGGAGGGTGAAAAACCGGAGGTACAGGAGGTACCAAAGGGACCGAAGGCAGGAGAGAAGAAAAAGCCGGAGGTTAAGAAACCAGTACAACAACAGCCGGCAAAGAAGCCGGAAGAAAAGAAGAAGGAGACGTGGGCGCAGAGAGCAGCTGCACCACCACCACCAAAGAAGCAACCCGAATAGCGACAACAACAACAACAATCGGGACAGCAGCTGAAGAAGAAGGGGGATGGCTTTGTTGAAGCAAAGAGGAATGAGAAGAACGAAGAGATGAAGCTGGTCCCCCCAGGCCAACATTCGATGGAGAAAAGGAGAGTCACCTTTAAGAGGGATAACGGCCTCCCCCTTTCTCAGAAGAAGGATTTGGACATTTCGTCGGAAATGAATAGAGCACTTTTTGAGGCGAAGGTACCACATTTTGTTCGGATCCAGGGAGTTACGAAGAACACCCGAGGATGTCTTTCTACAATTACGACCCCCGCAGCAACGGCTGAAATGTTGATTCGGTATAGGGAAAAAGTGATAAAAGCGGCGAGGAAGGTGGACGCAGGAATTGTGGACATCGAGACAAATGAACTCTGGGAGAGAGTAAAAATGCACGGCGTCAATTTTGATAGGTATTTGGGAAAGAAGACGGGTGGAGGACTTTAACAATTGAGGCAAGAATTACAGGCTGAGGATGAGGGGGTGGTGTTGCCCCTCGCCATCAACTGGATTGGAGGACCGAAAGATGTGCAGAAGAAGAAGGCGGAAGGAAAGAAACCATCTTCGGTTGTGTTCGCAGTCAAGGGTAGTAAAATGGCTGAAAATGTTTTGAAGGGAGGTCTGAGGGCGGCAGGAGTGAAGTATGATGTGGAGAAGTTCGTGAATGCCGGACCAGATTCCTTTTGTGGAGTATGCAGCAGATGGGGACATGTTGAAGCGAAATGTGGATCTTTGAAGATGCCGGCGTGCATGTTGTGCGCGGGGAGACATCTAACAAAGGATCATAAGTGCAACGTGGTAGGTGTTACGGGGGTTCTTAGTCCCAATAATCAATACAACACTTTATTGAACTAAGTACAGCCGCCTATCCAAATATCTCTTTCTCTCCTCGTCTTATCCTAAGACTCAACTTCTCGTTCCTGAACAACG
>Ga0307515_10015010_pt1 | contig 14308 bp, 14 predicted proteins | sample 17_EM_MG_FD_194513 | JGI IMG/M metagenome (GOLD analysis project Ga0307515, IMG submission 194513) | Populus trichocarpa ectomycorrhiza microbial communities from riparian zone in the Pacific Northwest, United States - 17_EM | ecosystem: Host-associated > Plants > Roots > Unclassified | place...
TTCTTCCAGTCGAGCAACGCTTTTGCCAACGGCGGACTTTGTAATGCCGAGTTTGTCGGCGGCTGCGGTGAAACTCAGCAAAGTTCCCGCTTCGACAAAGCTGATGACGCCATTGAGTTGCTCCAATTGAGCCATTGTAGAAAATCCCTCTACGCAGCGTAGATTTCGAGCTGTTTATCGTCGTCGGGATTTACATTACCACACGGTCTTCGGCAACTTCACGGACGATCTTAGTTCGTTCCTAGGGCGCTAACCGAGCCGTCCGGCTCAACCCACCATGCCTGTCGTACGTGTAAGCTGGTTCAGCGGTAAAGATGCAAAGGCGAAGAAAGCCGTTGCTGCCGAAATTACCGAGAGCATCGTCAAGAACACCGGAACCGATCCGAACTACATCTACGTGATCTTTGAAGACGTTGCGCCGTCGAATTGGGCGGGTGCTGGCAAAGTGTTCGGGGAAGAGGCCGAAAATTCCTAACACCGTTTTGCTTTGTTAAGGGATACGCTTTGTTTACACGACGCGTATCCCCACCAAGCGAACAGATATTCTGGCTCACTTTTCCGACTACTCCCCCGTGTCGGCACTACGCTTCTTTACAGCGGCCGGCGATTTTGCGCGGTATATCCGGCGCCTGACAAAGATGGAAACTAGCTATGCAAAAAAGAGGTTTGGGCCGAACAGGCCTTGAGGTTTCGCCGATCATCCTCGGCGGCAATGTATTCGGCTGGACGATCGATGAAGCGACATCCTTCGGCGTTCTGGATGCGTCGTTCGACGCCGGATTGAATACGATTGACACCGCGGATGTATATTCTTCTTGGGTACCGGGCAATGTCGGAGGCGAATCCGAGGCAATCATTGGAAAATGGCTCAAGCGGGGAAATGTGTCCCGCGACAAGGTTGTTCTGATCACCAAGGTTGGCTCGGAAATGGGCGAGGGCAAGAAAGGGTTGAAAGCGGCGTATATCGCTGAGGCCGTCGAAGCATCGTTGCGCCGCCTTCAGACCGACTATCTGGATGTGTATCTTTCTCATTGGCACGATCCCGAGACGCCCTATGAAGAAACACTCGAAGTCTATGAAAAGTTGAAGGCACAGGGGAAGATCCGCTCGTTTGGCTGCTCAAATCTGGATGCACGGCAGTTGCAAGATGCGACGGACGCGGCAAAGACGAACGGCGTACCACGGTATGACGTGCTGCAGCCGGAATATAACCTTTATGATCGCGCCGGATTTGAAGGTCCTCTCGCTGACATTTGCGTTAAGGAAGAGATCGCCGTCATCACCTATTACAGCCTCGCATCCGGTTTTCTTTCCGGCAAATATAAGTCCAGGGCAGATGTCGAAGGTCGCCCACGTGGGGACGGCCTGTTGAAATATTTTGACGACAAGGGGCTCCGAATTCTTGTCGCACTCAATCAGGTGGCCGACGACGTTGGCGCAAAACCGGCAGAGGTCGCCCTGGCCTGGCTGCTCAGCAATAAAGCAGTTACCGCGCCCATAGCCAGCGCAACAAGCATCCTGCAGGTTGCCGGTTTGGCCAGTGCTGCAAGGCTTTCGCTTTCGGATGAGGCGATCACCAGGCTCGATGAGGCAGGCGCCTGACCTAGCCGGCGTTCATCCCCGGCAGCCAGTACAATGCTTAAGCACATCGGGTTGCCGGGACCTCTCCGCGCTGCGTTGAGTTTCAAACATGACATCAAACACGGACGCATAACCGATGACCTACATCACCAACGTTTTCCACATGGCCGTGGAGCCAGAGGCACTCGAGGAGTTCAAAACCCTCATCACCGAGATTGTCGCACTCTCGAACAAAGAGCCCGGTACGCTGATCTACGAATATTCGTTGGGCGAAGACGGGCGCACGGTTCATATCGTTGAGCGATATTTCACGGAAGCCGTTTTGCCGCATGTGGAAGGCACTTTCGGGCCTTTTGCCGAGCGGTTTCTCAAGCTGGCAAAAATCGAACGGCTTTATGTCTACGGTGAGCCGCCTGCGGACCTGCGGGCGAAGCTCGAGTCGTTCGGAGCTCTCTTCATGGCCCCTCTCGTCGGCTTTGCACGCCCTACCGCCGCAGCCTGACCCTGCGTCAGCCGACCCTTCCGACCGTGGGTCGGAATTGAGATCCCCGAACGCACCCTGCAGGCCTTTGGCCCGGCCGGGTGCGTCCGCTGTTGCGGTGTCAGAAAAATGCTGGATCCATGTTATGACCGGAAAATCGTTTCATTAAGGGCCAGATGCAATGGCCTCGCAGGAGATCTGATGACGGTGATGAAGGCGGTCGTGGTGCACGAAGCGGGAGGACCGGAGGTTCTCGAGCTGGAAACCCGACCGATACCCGAACCAAAGCACGGTGAGATCAGGATCGCCGTAAAGGCCTTCGGCCTCAATCGATCCGAACTCTTTACACGGCAAGGCCATTCACCAAGTGTCGTCTTTCCGCGCATTCTGGGTATCGAGGCTGTGGGCGTCGTAGACGCTGCTCCAGGCGGAGAATTTGCTCAGGGCGACATGGTTGCCACGGTCATGGGTGGAATGGGACGCCAGTTCGACGGCAGTTATGCCGAGTTCACCTGTGTTCCTGCCGGCCAAGTTCGAATGATAGCCTCGACGCTTGACTGGGAAACGTTGGGTGCGCTTCCTGAAATGCTGCAAACCGCCTGGGGAGCCCTGTTCTCTTCCTTGCATCTTGTGGCCGGGCATCGACTGCTGGTCCGGGGCGGCACGACGTCAGTTGGGATGGCGGCAATCGCGCTGGCCCGACGGGCGGGTGCTCACGTCACCGCAACAACCCGAAGGCAGGAGCGCGTCGAGCTTCTCGAGAATCTCGGCGCCGACCGGGTTCTGCTCGACAACGGAGATTTATCGAGCATCGATACCAGGTTCGACAGGGTGCTTGAACTGATTGGCGCGACAACCCTGCAGGACTCGTTGCACTGCACGGAACGTGACGGCGTCGTCTGCATGGCAGGCATCGTCGGCAATGCCTGGACCATCCCTGACTTCGCGCCTATGGATGCCATTCCGAACCGTGTGTCACTGACATCCTATAGCGGCGAACCGGAGGATTTCTTGTCGATGCCGCTACAGGCATTGGTGGAAGATGTCGCGCGCGGAAATCTCAAGGTCAAGATCGGCCGTGTGTTCGGGATAGACGACATCGTCGAAGCGCATCGCTGTATGGAGGCCAACGAAGCCGAGGGCAAGATCGTCGTTCTGGTTTGAGGGCGGCATCGATCGCCCGATCAAAACCCAACGCGCCTCCGGAAGCATTGTTGGAGCAACCTCACTGGGGGGAATGAGCGCTTTCGTTCTGTTGCGCGACCGCAGTCGTGGATCCGGCCGTGGCCTTCCGCACAGCAGGAAGCACTTCGGTTCCAAGAAGCTCGATGGCTTTGGCCACCTTGTCGAACGGGAGGCCGCCGATATCGATCTGCGCCATGAACCGATCGTGGCGGAACATCTCGTATTCGTAGAGTATCTTGTCGATGATCTGTTGCGGACTTCCGACGAACAGCGCGCCGCGCGGACTGGCGAGGCGTTCGTAATCCTGGCGCGAAACCTTCCAGCCATCATCGCCATTCGGCAGGTTATGACCGATGTATCGCGCATAATGCGGATAGAATTCGTCAAGGGCCGTCTGGCTGTCCTTCTGGACATGCAGATGGCTGGATATCCCGACCTTGATGCCAGCCGGATCGTGGCCGGCTTCGCGAAAGCTGCTCCGGTAGAGATCGATAAACGGCTGGAAACGCGCCGGTTCGCCGCCAATATTGGCAAGGTTGAGTGGAACGCCGGCCTTGCCGGCACGGATCGCGCTCTGCGGAGTTCCGCCTGCGCCAACCCAGATCGGCGGTTTTGCAACATAGGGACGGGGCGCGATCTCAGCTCTGTCGAGTGCCGGACGAAACCGCCCACGCCAGGTGATTTCGTCTCCTGCGGCGATCTTGAGGAGCAGCGCGAGTTTTTCTTCGTAGAGTGCATCGTAATCGCCGAGATCGTATCCGAACAGCGGAAAGGACTCGATAAAGGCGCCACGACCGACGGTCAGTTCCCCACGCCCGGACGACAGCAGATCGACCGTCGCCAGTTCCTCGAAGATCCGCACCGGATCGGACGAGGAAAGAATAGTGACCGCGGTGGTGATCCGGATATTCCGGGTCACTGCCGCGATCGCTCCCATCACGGCAACCGGCACGGAGATCGTGTAGTCCGGCCGGTGGTGCTCACCGATACCAAAGACGCCGAGGCCCGCCTGATCGGCAAGCTTCGCCGCTTCGACGATCTCCAGCAGACGACGGTTCGATGCTTCCGGTCCGCGGGTGCCGACGGGCAGGTCACCGAATGTATAAAGCCCGATCTCCATGATAACTACCTTCCTACTTCGACATAGCTTCAGCTAGGAAACTGCCCGCCCGGGCGGCACCTTCGGCGGAAATCGTGTGGGGCAGTCCCGGCAGGGTGAGCATCTCAACCTTGACGCCGAGGGCCTGCAGAGTGGCTGAGGCCTTGCTGCTTTCGGTCGCCGGGATCACTGGATCTGCACTCCCATGCACCAGGAGAACGGGTGTCTTCAAAGACGGTTGAAGCGGAAGCGGAGAAGCGAGGCGGCCTGAGAACCCGACCACGGCACCGACTGGCCACCGACCCGACGCGATCGCATCGAGCGCCATGATCGTGCCTTGGGAGAACCCGACAAATGCAACGCGGTCGAGTTTATCGGTAAATCCGTTATCTGCGATGATCGACGAAATCACCTTGTCGAATGATTGACGCGCATCCGCGATCCGTTCGCTACGATTGTCTTCGGTGACGCCGGTGACGCTGAACCACTGGTAACCCGAACCAAAGCTGGAAGGGGCGGGTGCATTGGGGGAGGCGAAGACGGCGCCGGGCAAGGTGCTCTTCCAGGCATTGGCAAGCGGCGCGAGATCGTTGCCGCTGGAGCCAACACCATGCAGCATGATGACGAGAATATTAGCTGCGATTGTCGACATTGGTTTCGTCCTTTATGCCTGCTCGAACGGCAGCTGCGGGCCAACCGGAACGATAGCGTTGGGATTGAGCGCCTTGATCGAGTAATAGCCGCGTTTGATGTGATCGATATTCACCGTCTCGCGGATGCCGGGTATGGTGAGGATTTGCTGCAAGTAGCGGCTGAGGCGAGGGTAGTCGGTGAGGCGACGCAGATTGCACTTGAACAGGCCGTAATAGGCGGCGTCGAACCGAACGAGGGTCACGAACAGCCGCACGTCGGCTTCCGTCAGCCGATTGCCGAACAGAAACGGCTGCTTCCTTTCCAGACGGGCTTCCAGCTCGGCGAGCATCGCAAATACATCGGCAAAGGCTTCTTCGTAAGCGTGCTGGGTCGTCGCAAAGCCGGTGCGGTAAACGCCGTTGTTGAGCTTGGGATAGATACGCTCGTTCAATGCGTCGATCTCAGCGCGCAAATCTTCCGGATAAAGATCAATGTCGCCGTCGGCGAGCGATCCAAACCCCGAATTGAGCATCCTCAATATATCCGCAGACTCGTTGTTGACGATGGTACGGCGCTCCTTGTCCCAAAGGACGGGTACTGTTGCCCGCCCGGTGTAAACCGGGTCGGCACTCGTATAGATCTGGTGCATGTAACTTGCGCCGTTGAGTGTGTCGAAATCGGAGCCGGGGTAATCGCCGAAGCGCCAGCCCTGATCAGAAAGCGCCGGCTCCACGACGGATACCGAGATCGCGCCATCGAGTTTCTTCAGGGCGCGGCCGATAAGCGTGCGGGATGCCCAGGGGCAGATGAGCGCGACATACAGGTGATACCGGCCTGCCTCGGCCTTGAAGCCGCCGGCACCGGTCGGCCCAGTGCTGCCGTCTGGTGTGATCCAGTTGCGGCAACCCGATATCTGCCGGACAAACCCGCCCTTGGCGTCGCTCGCCTGGACCGGGTGCCAGTCGGCGGTCCATTTGCCTTCTACAAGCATTGCTTACTCCTGGGGGTTCTTTTTGATCGATGCGAGGATGCTGATCTCGGTGCCCCATGGATCGCTCAAGGTCAGACTGTCTGGCTTATCGGCTGTTGAAATTCCGGCGTCTGTGGACTTCACGGTGGCGGATGCCAGGAAATCCGGGCCTGCGATAATCTCGATATTGGCAAGACCCGTACTCGGGTAGCGACGTGCGCCGGTACCGCGGCTATTCCAGATATTGGTTGCCAGATGATGGTGGTATCCGTCTGCTCCATAAAAAGTCCCGCCGGGGTAGCGCGATGTGACGCCAAAACCGAGAACGTTGCTATAGAATGTTTCTGCGGTGGGAATGGCGCCGACCTGCAGATGCACATGCCCGACTGTCGAACCCTCGGGAAAACCTTTCCATTCACTGCTGCCGCTTGCGGCGACCAGATCGTCGAGATCGAGTGGATCGCTTGGCATATGGACAAGTCCATTCGTCCACTGCCATGAGAGAACCGGTCGGTCCGAATATATCTCGACGCCGTTGCCTTCCGGATCGGAAAGATAAAGCGCTTCGCTGACGCTGTGATCGGACGCGCCCACCACCGGTGGCCGCGTCTTCATCGCGTGTGTTATCCAGCGGCCGAGATCGGCGCGGGAGGGAAGCAGAAAGGCCGTATGAAACAGCCCTGCCTCGCGGGGCGAACGGCGGCGCGCTGCCGGATCGCGCCGCAATTCCAGAAGGGTGTTTCCCTCGACGCCAAGCTCTGCTGTCGATGCATCACTGCGAAGCAGGTGGAGGCCGACGGCCTCCTGGTAGAAGCCACTCACTCGATCGAGGTCATTGACCGTCAAGCTGACTTTGCCAATACCAGTCTTCAAACTTTGTGCCGTGCTCATGGCTTCCTCCGTTCGCAAACGTTGTTGAGGTGTTACTTACGGACGGGGGTAGGGCGAAGTGCCATTGAGCCGTCGCCGATCAATGCCAGAACGATCAGGCCGATAATCCAGAAAGCCGGGAATTCCCAGCCACCGTTCGGATTATTGAAGAAGAAGCCTGCTGCGCCGTGAACAGTGAAGATTGCACCGAGCAGGATCGGAATGACCGCGATGGCAGCAAGGCGCGGCCAGATGCCCAGAATGAGCGCAACGGCGCCTGCCAGTTCCCAGAGGATGGTAACGTAGGCAAGCCAGCTGGGCAGGCCGAGAGATGCGAAGAAGCCGGCGGTGCCCGTCGGGGTAAACACGAAAATCTTCAGGCCGGCATGGGCGAGGAAAAGAAGGCCAAGTGCGACGCGCAAGATGAGTGCAGCGTGAGGAGCAGTCCTGGAGTCAATCATGATCGTTTCTCTTTTTCATTGGGTGAATTCCTGAGATGGAATATGGCCCAATTCCAGATTGATGATTATCCCGGCGAACGGAGAGTGTTTGCTTCCAAAATGGAACCAATCATTCCCAACCTTCATCCCAAATGGGCCGCGCTCGGAAGGCGTTGGCTAGGAAATCGACCAAAACCCGCACCTTCAAAGCAAGGTGCCGGGCAGGCGGATAGACAGCATAAAGACCGCGCGGTTCGTCCTCGAAACGAGCGAGGACCGGTTTGAGAGCTCCAATTCTCAACCTTGCACCGGCAACGAAGGTTGGAACACGAGCGATACCGAGGCCTGCTTCCGACGCCGCGACACAAGTTTCGGCGTTAGAGAAACGAAGACGGCCTGGAACGTCTACTGAGAGTGGCTGTTGATTATCGCCATTGGTGAACTGCCAGGAAAGCGGGTCACGAAAATTCGTGTCGATGATGCAGTCGTGATCCATCAGGTCCTTCGGGGCGATCGGCAGGCCCCGGACATCGATATAGGTTGGAGCAGCAACAAGCACGATCCGTACCGCACATAATTTCCGCGCCATAAGACTGCTGTCTGCTGGCTGACCGATCCGGATCGCAGCGTCGAAGCCTTCGTCAATGAGGTTGACGATTCGATCAGAAAAGCTGACATCGAGCTGGATGTCAGGAAAGGCGGTCGCGAACTGGATCAATACCGGCGCCAGTTGGGTTGTGCCGAAGGTGATGGGTGCGGTAATCCGTAGCCTCCCTGATGGAGCGCCCGATGCATTCCGCACCGAGGCATCGATAGCATCAAATTCCTCGATCAGTACCTTGATACGTTCGTAATAAGCGCGCCCGGCCTCCGAAAGAGACAGGGCGCGCGTCGTCCGCATGATCAGTTGCACACCGAGATTTGCCTCGAGCCGTGAGACGAGTTTTGATGCCTGCCCGGCGCTCGTACCAAGGCGGACGGCCGCTGCGGCGAAACTCCCGGTGTCGATGACCGCTGTGAACATGCGGTCGCATTCAAGGCGATCCAAATCGCTTGTCCCTTGCAAATGATGTCTTCACCGCAATAATGCCCATAGAACGCACGAATAAAAGCTCTCGATGTGGGACGAGAGCAACTCATTGCACGGAGACCCCTGTATCGCCGACGCGGAAACCATCCCAGAAACGTAACAACGATCTTCGCCGTTAGAAGTTCAACCCACCCAACGACCGGTCAAACCCTAATGCGCTTTATAGCCTCGGGCGAGGTCGATGATGAGACCTGACGCAAGCATGGTTAGAGGCCTTCTGTTTCTGGCCTCCAACTGCTCAGCATGCCTAGAGGCTGGCCACCGACGCCGCGGATTCGCCGAATCGCGCTGCCTGTGAATGACACTGACGATTTGGGAAGATTGCGGAGCGTTAAGCTCGTTCCAGCGCCACGGCAATTCCCTGACCGACCCCAGTGCACATTGTTGCGAGAGCATACTTTGCACTTCGCAATCCCAGTTCCACCGCTGCTGTGCCGGTAATTCGCGCTCCGGACATTCCAAGCGGATGGCCAAGGGCGATCGCCCCACCATTTGGGTTGACGTGCTCCGCGTCCTCGGGAATCCCGAGTTCACGGAGCACCGCGATGCCTTGGGAGGCAAAGGCTTCGTTCAGTTCGACGATGTCGAAATCCTTGGGCGACAGGCCGAGCCGGGCGCAAAGCTTCTGCGTCGCGGGCGCTGGGCCGATACCCATGATGCGTGGCGGCACACCGGCCGCCGCCCCACCCATGATGCGAGCGATCGGCGTCAAACCGTATTTCCTTACCGCCGCTTCCGAGGCGATGATAAGAGCGGCAGCCCCGTCGTTGACGCCGGAGGCGTTGCCGGCCGTTACCGTCGCGCCATCCATTCGGTTGACCGGCTTCAGCTTCCCAAGCGCGTCCGTGCTTATGGCGCGCGGGTGTTCATCCTTGTCGATAACAACGGGATCGCCTCTGCGCTGAGGTACAGTGACGGAAACGATTTCCTTTTCAAGACGCCCGCTTGCCCGCGCGGCGGCGGCCTTGTTTTGGGAGCGCACCGCAAATGCGTCCTGGTCTTCACGCGACACCTTGTAGTCGATCACCACGTTGTCACCGGTCTCGGGCATCGAGTCGACGCCGTATTGCTTTTTCATCAGCGGATTGACGAAACGCCAGCCAATCGTGGTGTCGTGGATTTCCGCGGTGCGCGAAAAGGCCGTCTCGCCCTTGGGGATAACGAAGGGAGCCCGGCTCATGCTCTCGACGCCGCCAGCGATCATGATGTCGGCTTCGCCGGCTTTGATGGCGCGGGCTGCTATGATGACCGCGTCCATGCCCGAGCCACAAAGCCGATTGACCGTCGTTCCCGAGACGGAAACCGGCATGCCGGCCAGAAGAAGCGACATGCGCGCCACATTGCGATTGTCCTCACCGGCCTGGTTCGCACATCCGAACACGACGTCTCCGAGAGCCTCCCAATCGACAGAGGTATTTCTGGAGACAAGCGCGTTCAGCGGGATCGCCCCGAGATCATCGGCGCGAATGGACGAAAGCGCTCCGCCAAAACGGCCGATCGGGGTTCGAATATAGTCGCAAATATAGGCTTCTGGCATGTTGTCCTCCTCAATTTGATCCGTGGGCGGGCGGTCCTATGCTGGACCGACTGCCGCTCCCGATGCGACCAACTGGTCGATCTCCCGGCTGTCGAGTCCGATTTCCCTGAGGACTTGGTGGGTTTCCCAACCTTTGGGCTGTGCGCAGCCTTTCGGTGCCGGGTACCCTTCCTGATCGCGGATCGTGGAGCGAATGACCGCAATCTTTCCCTCGGTCGGATGCTCTTCGCTTGAAATCAGACCTACCTCGGCAAGGTGCGGGTCATCACGAAGGGTGGCAAGGGTGTGGCAAGGCATTGCGGCGATGTCGGCACCCTGGAAGATGGAGAGCCATTCGGCGGTTGTCTTGTGCGACAGGGCCGCTCCTCTCACCTTGAACCATTCCTTGACATTCATCGATCTGGCAGCGACGGAGGCGAAGCGCTCGTCGTCAAGAAGATGATCTTGACCAACCGCCTTGAGGAATGCCCTGACTTGGGGATCCGTGTTGATCGTGACCGAGATCCAGCCATCGGCGGTTTGCAACGGTTTGTTGTGTGGGTTCAGGAGCCGCTTGTCGCCGATCGATCCGACGGGCGGATCGAACGATTCCTGCGCAAGATGCTCCTGCAACACAAACGCGGCCATCGTCTCGAACATCGGGATTTCGAGGCTGCTTCCTCCGCCACCTTCATTCCGCTTGATCACCGCTGCAAGGATCGCCCCTGCCGCGATTTCGCCGACGACGTGATCGCAAACGACCATCGGTACATAGGCGGGAGCGCCATCCCGTTCGCTAAACAGGCCGCCGATCCCGGATACGCCCTGCACGACGCTGTCATAGGTGGGTTGGCCAGCATAAGGCCCATCGGTTCCGTAACCGGTAATGAGGCAATGGATTTTTTGCGGATATTTGGCTAGGACCGAAGCGGCGTCCAAGCCAAGGCGCTCAAGTGCCTTCGGCCTCATGTTGGCAACCAGCACATCGCAACGGTCAATCAGTTTTTCGATAACGTCCTTCGCGCCGGGTTTTTTCAGATCCAGGCAGATGTTCCGCTTGCCGCGATTGAGATGCAAATAGGTGCCCGAGTGTTGTCCGGTCGGCGAAAGCCCACCTAGTCCGCGCATCAGATCACCTTCCGGCGCCTCGATCTTGATGACTTCCGCCCCGTACTGCGCGAGCCGCCACGTGCAGGTTGGCCCGACGACAACACTCGTCAGGTCGAGTATCCGCAGTTCCCCCAGAAAACCTTTTGACACCTGATAGACCCTCCCATCCTTAGCATGCGACCGTATCGAACAGTGCCGAACGGCCCCGCAAATCAGTGGTAGCCATGGTGCTCACTCTCCCTGGGGCCACCTCTGTTATGTCATGCATATTAAATTGCATATATAGAAAAGATAATTCGCTTATAAAAATAGGTCAACACTCAAAATTGCATATAAACTATTGACATCATATATGAAGTCTGTGAATTATGGATCTAGGAGTTCTGGAGGAGCTATCTCATGCTTATGAAGGAAAAGATCTGCGTCATCACAGGCGCAGCATCTTCTCAAGGTATCGGCCGTGCGACAGCGCAAATGCTGGCGGAGCATGGCGCACGTATCGCGATCCTGGATGTCAACGACAGCATTAACGACGCCGCAAATGCCTTGAACGAAAAATATCCTGCTTCGTCCTGCATCGCCTTGAAGTGCGATATCACCTCTCGGAGCGAGTGCGACGCGGCGCGCGATACGGTTCTAAAGACATTCGGCCGCGTCGATGCGCTTATCCATTCGGCCGGGCTGATGCGTCCGGCGAAGTTCAGTGAGATCACTGAGCAGGAATATAACTTGATCATGTCGGTCAACCTTGCGGGCACTTTCAACATCGTGACAGCGTTCGCACTCACCATGGCTGATCAAAAGTCTGGTTCGATCGTCAATGTTGCCTCGGTCGCCGCTCAGCGTGGGGGCGGCCTCTTTGGTGGCGCTCATTATGCGGCATCGAAGGGCGGCGTGCTCAGCATGACCAGGACTCTGGCCCGCGAACTCGGGCCGGTGGGTGTCCGCGTGAACGCCGTTTGCCCGTCGCTGATCGAGACGAATTTTGTCGCCGAGGCGATTTCGCCCGAGCGCCTTCGGGAACTGTCGATCGCCATTCCGCTTGGGCGGCCCGGACGCCCGGAAGAGGTTGCAGGGGCCTGCATGTTCCTCGCGTCCGAATTGTCAACTTACATGACCGGCGCGACGGTCGACGTTAACGGCGGCATTCACATCCACTGAAACCGGCGCTTGCTGTAGTGCCACAGATTGCCGGTGCGCAGCGCGCATTGCATCACAAGACGGAGGATCATTATGGCTACTCGTTTCCACCACGTGAACTTCACGGCGAAGGACGTAACGGACTTGGAGAACTTCTATAAGGATGTTCTCGAAATGGATCAGACTTACTACGGCGGTCACGCCGCGGACGATCAGATCAAGGACCGAGGCTACGGCGGGCACGTCACGTTTCTCACTGACGGGGTGACTGAAATGCACCTTGCCACACGTGATCTCAACGTCGCGTTCAAAACGGGCAAGGGCGTCAACCCGCTTGATCGTGGACACATCGCTTTCAGAACCGACGATATCGAAGGTATCAAAAAACGTTTGACCGATCGTGGCATTCCGTATGCTGACTATGGCCAGTGGGCCATCAAGGGATGGGACCAGATCTTTTTCCAGGATCCGGAAGGGAATGTGGTCGAAGTGCATCAGATTGATGCCGCGGCAGCCGAAAGCTGATCCAGCTTGTAGCCGCTTGTTTTGGCTGATCACAAATCGGGAAGGGCGCCAACCGCTGAAGATAATCGAGCGGCTGGTCCCTTCCAAGCCGAGCGGAGCCGCACGGGCTCCTGAGCAGGAACAGGCGAGGTGCCTGGAATCCGATTGATAACGCATATGCAAGGCTGATGCCGGCTGGTTTGTCGCGCCGGGTCAGCGTCCGCATATCACGACGGAGTTGACCAATGGGTGTGATGGGAAAAAAGGGGGTGAATCCGGTTGCCAAGTCTGTGTCTGGCAAGACTGGCCTCATCACGATCGACAATCCGCCCGACAACGCCCTTTCGTCCGACGTCAGCGCCCTTCTTATGAACGCGCTTTGCGAATTCGATCGCGACAGCTCGATCGCCGCGGTGATTATTACCGGTGTAGCCGGCTGCTTCCTGACGAACCCTCCAGATGAGGAAAGCAATCGGGAGAATGCCTCGGCATCGCTCGTTGCCGCGATCGAGGCGATGGGCAAGCCGGTTATCGCCGCAATTGCGGGGCCTGCCCTCGACATTGGCCTTGAGCTTTCTCTCGCATGCGACCTTCGCCTGGCAACGCCGTTTTCAACCGCTGGTCTGCCCGGTCTAATGCTCGGGATGGCCCCCGGTGCTGGCGCGACGCAGAGGCTACCTCGGCTGATCGGCATTGCCAATGCAATCGATCTGGTTGCAGCGTCTCGACCTCTCACCGCCAGCGAGGCCGTTGAGATCGGGCTATTCGACAGGGTCGAGGATGACGTCCTCAAAGCCGCGCTCAAGCTTGCCGAATTGATCGGCAAGAAGCCACTGTCACAACGCGCCGTGCCTCCGGGCGATGCCGATCGGGAAAAGCAGAGCCTTGACGAGGCCCTCAGGCGTGGAAAAGGCATAGCCGCGGTCATGCAGACTGCCAAGCTGATTGCCGAAGCAGCGTCTTCAAGTTTCGACGACGGACTGCAGTGCGAGCAAGAAATTCATCAGCGCTTTCGACATTCGCAAGAGGCCAAGGCACTTCAATACCTCAAGCGCGCCGAAGCATGGGCCGGCACGGTTCCTGGCTTGGAAGGCGTCGAGCCCAAAACGGTAAAGTTTACGGCCGTGGTTGGTGCCGGTACGATGGGTTCGGGTATCGCCGTTAGTCTGGCCACCGCAGGTCTTCCCGTGGCTGTTCTTGAGCAGACGGCCGAGACCGCGAAGGCCGGACGCGAGCGCATCGCCGGGATTCTGCAATCACAGCAGAAAAGCGGCCGGATTTCAGAGCTGACATCCGGCGAGATTCTGGGTCGCGTGCAGGTGACGGAGAATTGGGATGTCGTCAAGGACGCTGATCTCGTCATCGAGGCAGCCTTCGAAGATCTCTCGGTCAAGAGTTCGATCTTTCAAAAATTGAATGTCCTTGCAAGACCCGATGCCGTCCTAGCGACGAACACGTCCTATCTGGACGTCAATCTCATCGCGGAACAGGGAGGTCGCGCAGCCGACGTGGTTGGACTTCACTTTTTCTCGCCAGCGCACATCATGCGGTTGCTGGAAGTCGTTCAGGCCGACAAAACGGCTCCGGCCGTTCTCGCGACTGCGCTGGCCCTGGCGCGCAGGATTGGAAAACTGCCGATCGTTGCGCGGGTTTGCGATGGTTTCATTGGCAACAGGATTTTCGCTGTCT
>Ga0307515_10015012_pt1 | contig 14307 bp, 10 predicted proteins | sample 17_EM_MG_FD_194513 | JGI IMG/M metagenome (GOLD analysis project Ga0307515, IMG submission 194513) | Populus trichocarpa ectomycorrhiza microbial communities from riparian zone in the Pacific Northwest, United States - 17_EM | ecosystem: Host-associated > Plants > Roots > Unclassified | place...
AGCTGATGTCGCGGATGAACGAGATGTGCTCGCTGGCCACGGTCTGCCCGTTGGTGCTGGGCACGTAGAGCGCCGCGACGCCCAGGCCGCCGCCGACCAGCAACTGGCCGAGCAGCTTGCCCTTGGCGCTCAGCCCGGCCGAGTTGCGCTTGCGGACCTTGATGAAGTCGTCCAGGAAGCCGACCGCGCCGCAGAAGACGAACAGACCGAGCAGCACCAGCGCCGTCATCGTGGGCGGGACCTGGGCGATCTGCTCCGACGGCAGCGTGGTCAGGGCGATGTGCCCGGCCACGTACGCCAGCACCGTGGCGAGGATGAAGGCCACCCCGCCCATCGTGGGCGTGCCCTTCTTGCCCTGGTGGCTGGCCGGGCCGACGGACCGGATCGGCTGGCCGGCCTTCAGCGCGGTGAACACCCGGATGGCCAGCGGGGTGCCGAACAGCGAGATGATGAACGCGACCGCGGCCGCGACGATGACTGCCCTCACGGGCTTACCTCCTGCTGGGCCGCATCCACGCGCAGCGCGTCGGCCACTTCCCACGTCCGGTACCGCGAACCCTTGACCAGCACGACGTCGCCCGGCCGCAGGTCGCCCCGCAGCACCGCGACGGCCGCCGCCTGGTCGGCGGCGAGGACGGCCTCACCCTGCCAGGCGGGCACCGTTGCCGCGCCGTCGAGGATCGGGGCGGCATTGTCCGCGACCGCTATCAACCTGTCGACTCCCAGCTCGGCGGCGAGCCGGCCGACCTCCTCGTGTCCCGAAGCCTCGAACGCGCCGAGCTCGGCCATGTAGCCGAGCACGGCCGTGGTGCGCCGGCCCTGCCCCAGCGCGGCGAGAGCCCGCAGCGCCGCGGCGGTCGACGACGGATTGGCGTTGTACGAGTCGTCGATGACCGTCACGCCCTGGTTGGTGTCGAAGACGTCCATCCGCCGGCCGGAGACGATGCCGACCGTGCCCAGCGCGGCGGCCACGGCGGCCGGCGTCATCCCGGCCTCCAGCGCGACGGCCGCGGCGGCGAGCGAATTGCCGACCTGGTGGCGGCCGGTCACGGCGAGCCGCACCGGCGCCGGCCCGGCGGGGGTGAGCAGCGTGTACGCCGCCCGCCCGCGCTCGTCCAGCGTCACGTCGACGGCCCGTACGGTGGCCTCGGCGGACTCGCCCACCAGCACCACCCGGGCGACCGTGCGCGACGCCATCGCGGCGACCAGCGGGTCGTCGGCGTTGAGCACCGCGACGCCGTCCTCGCCCAGCGCCTCGACCAGCTCGCCCTTGGCCCGCGCGGTGCCCTCGACGGAGCCGAACTCGCCGATGTGCGCCGCGCCGATGTTGAGCACCACGCCGATCCGCGGCCCGGCCATGTCGGTCAGGTAGCGGATGTGCCCGATCCCCCGGGCACCCATCTCAAGCACCAGGAACCGGGTCGAGGCGCCCGCCTTCAGCACCGTGTACGGGAAGCCCAGCTCGTTGTTGAGCGAGCCGGCCGGCGCCACGGTCGCGCCGAGGTGGGCAAGCAACTGCCCGATGTAGTCCTTGGTCGTGGTCTTGCCGGACGAGCCGGTGAGCCCCACGATCGTCAGCTCCGGCAGCCGCCGCACGACGACGGTGGCCAGCGCGGCCAGCGCCCGCAGCGGGTCGTCGACGACGATGCCGGGCTGGCCGGTGTCCCGGGTGCCGAGCACCCCGACGGCGCCGGCGGCGACGGCGTTCGCGGCGAAGTCGTGGCCGTCGACCCGCTCGCCCGCGAAGGCGACGAAGAGCCCGCCGGGCCGCAGCGCCCGGGTGTCGTACTCGACCTCCCCGGTGACGGTCGCGGCCGGGTCGGCGTTGACGAGGTGGCCGGCGGTGATCGCGGCGATCTCGTCCAGGGTCATGCGGATCAAGCGGCACCGCCCACTCGTGCGGCCAGCGCCGCGGCCAGCTCGATCCGGTCGTCGAACGGCAGCACCCGGCCGTCCACCTCCTGGCCTCGTTCGTGTCCCTTGCCCAGCACAGCCACCACGTCGCCGGGACCGGCCAGGCGTACCGCCTCGTCGATCGCGGCCCGGCGGCCGGCCACCTCGATGATCTTCGCAGCGGCGGCGGCCTGCTCGGCGCCCTGCCGGACCGCCGCCCGCACGCCGGCCGGGTCCTCGGTGCGCGGGTTGTCGTCGGTGACGACGACCAGGTCCGCGCCGCGGGCCGCGGCCGCGCCCATCAGCGGGCGCTTGCCGCGGTCCCGGTCGCCGCCGGCACCGATCACGCAGATCAGGTGCCCACCCCGGGTCGTGGCCAGCTCGCGCAGCGCGGCCAGCGCCGCCACGATCGCGTCGGGCTTGTGCGCGTAGTCGACCACGCCGAACACCTCGCCGGGCGACTCGACCCGCTCCAGGCGGCCCGGCACACCCCCGCACGCGGCGATGCCGTCGGCCGCGACCTGCGCGTCCAACCCAGCGGCCACGAGGCAGGCCAGGGCGAGCAGGGCGTTCGCGATGTTGTGCCGGCCGGGCAGCGCGACGCCCGCGCGCACCGCGCCGGCCGGGCCGTACGCGACGAAGCGCTGGCCGAACGCATCGCCGGCGATCTCGCCCGCCGACCAGGTGGCCGCCCGGTCCCCGGCGGCGGAATAGCTGATCGTGGCCGGCTTGGCGAGCGGCCGCAGGGCCGGCTCGTCGGCGTTGAGCACCTCGAAGCGGCAGCGCCCGTCGAACAGCTTCGCCTTCGCCGCGAAGTAGTCGTCGGCGTCGGCGTGGAAGTCCAGGTGGTCGAGGCCGAAGTTGGTGTAGCCGCCGACGGTGAAGCGGACCCCGCCGACCCGGCCCATGGCCAGCGCGTGGCTGGACACCTCCATCACGACCGCGGTGACCCCGCGCTCCAGCGCGGTGGCCAGGATCGCGTGCAGGTCGGTGGCCTCCGGGGTGGTCCGCACGCTCTGCACCACCAGGTCGCCGAGGCGGGTCTCGACGGTGCCGATCAGCCCGGTGGTCAGCCCGGCCGCCTGCAGCCCCGACTCCACCAGGTACGCCGTCGAGGTCTTGCCGGCGGTGCCGGTGAGGCCGATGACGGTGAGCCGCTCGGTGGGATCGCCGTAGATCCGGGACGCGGCGGCGCCGAGCACCGCCCGCGGGTCGTCCACGACGAGGACCGGCAGCCCGGTGGCGACCGCGTCGGGCCGGCCGGCCGGGTCGGTCAGCACCGCGACCGCGCCCGCCTCGGCGGCGGCGCCGGCGAACTCGGCGCCGTGCCTGCGGGCGCCGGGCAGCGCGGCGTAGAGGTCGCCGGATCGCACCTCGCCGCTGGCGTGCGTGACTCCGCTGACCTCGGCGTCTGGGCCGATCAACCCGGCGCTGATCAGCGCCGCGAGGTCGGCCAGCCGGGAGAGCCGGACTGTCTGGGGACGGGGAATGCCGGACACGGCGTCAGACCCTACCCGGTGGCCGGCATCCAACTGCGAACGCCATCAGCTTGCCTACCCCTTCAATTTGAAGGTCGGCTCCGGGTTACCGGACGGCGGCACGCGGTAGTGCCGCAGCGCCGAGGACATCATCTTGCTGAACGCCGGGGCGGCCACGTCGCCGCCGGTGCCGTCCGGCACGTCGGCGAAGACCCCGATGACGAACTGCGGGTCCTCGGCCGGCGCCATGCCGATGAACGAGCCGGCGTTGTGCTTGGTGTACTGCCCCTCGACCAGCATCTTGCCGGTGCCGGTCTTGCCCGCCACCCGGTAGCCGTCCACCGCCGCCTGGGTGCCGGTCGCACCTTGGGCGTCCACGACCGACTCCATCATCTCGCGCAACTGCTGCGCGGTCGTCGCGCTCAGCACCCGGTGGGTCTCCGGCGCGCCGGCCGGCACCACCGAGCCGTCCTTGCCGGAGATGGTCGCCTTGATCAGGTGCGGCTGGATGTAGGTGCCGTCGTTGGCGATGGCGCCGTAGCCGGCCGTCATCTGGATCAGCGTGGCGTCGACGCTCATACCGATCGGCACCGAGCCGGACGCGGAGCCGCTCCACTCGTCGGGCGCCAGCAGCCGGCCGGTCGCCTCGCCCGGCATGCCCTCGTTGGTCGCCTGGCCGAGACCGAACTTCTGCTGGTACTCGTACAGCTTCTCCTTGCCCAGCTTGTCGGCGATGCGGATGGTGCCGACGTTCGACGAGTACGCGAGCACGCCCGGAATCGTCAGTTTGGTGCCCGTCGTCTGGCGGTGGCCGTCCACGAAGTCGTACCCGCCGCGCCGCAGCGCCGGTCCCACCGTGATCAGGGAATCGCGGGTGATGACACCCTCCTCCATGGCCGCGCCGATGGTGAAGGCCTTGTGCGTCGAGCCCGGGTCGGCGATGACGCTGCTGGCGACGTCGTCGCGGTCCTTGGGCTTGAAGTCGTCGGGCTTGGCCGCGTTGTAGGCCGGGTAGCTGGCCTGGGCGAGCACCTCGCCGGTCTTGGCGTTGAGCACCACGGCGGCGGCCACGGTCGCGTTGTTCTTCTCGCCCTCCTGGCTCAACACCCGCTGCACCTCGAACTGCAGGTCGCGGTTGATGGTCAGCTGGATCGAGGAACCGGGCGAGGCGTCGTCCTGCCGGTGGTAGCCGCCCGGGATCTCCTTGGCCAGGTCGCCCCGGCCGATCTCGAACACCCGCTTGCCGTCGGTGCCGCGCAGCAGCTCGTCGTAGCGGGCCTCGAGGCCCTCCAGGCCGGTGTGGTCGGCGCCGGTGAAGCCGATCAGGTTGGCCGCCAGGTCGGCGCCCGGGATGTCCCGGCGCTCGTCGCGGTCGGAGTTGATGCCGCGGATCTTCATCGCGGCGATCTTGTCCGCGACCGCGATGTCGACGCCGCGGGCGAGATATTCGAAGCGGGAGGCGCCGCCGCCGGGCCGCTTCTTCTTCGCCATGAGCTGGATCAGCTTCGACTGCGGGATGCCCAGCTCCGGCGAGAGCTTCGCGGCCGCGGCGACCGGATCCTTGATCATCTCAGGATCGGCGTAGACGTACCGCGCCTCGACGCTGTGCGCCAGCACCGCGCCGGAGCTGTCCAGGATGCTGCCGCGCGGCGCCGGGAGCACCACCTCGGTGAGGCGGTTCTGCCGCTGCTTGAGCAGGCTCTCCGCGGACGCGGCGGAGCCGCCGACCTGCAGGACGACCAGCCGCACGCCGATCGCCACGAACAGCGTCAGCGCGAGCACGGTGCCCAGCCGCAGCCGGCGGGTGCCGTTGGCGAGCCGGGGCGGCTCGGCCGGGATCAGCGGCGCGGGCCGCCGGGGGCCGGGTCGCGCGGGCGTCGCGGGCCGGCCCGCCGGGCCGCGCCGGGGCGCGGGCGGTGCCGCTACCTTGCGCTCGCGGCCGGTCCGGGTGGTCGCTTCGGTACGGGTCGCAGCGGCGCCCCGCCGCGGGTTGGCCGTCGAACGGGTCCGAGCCGTGCCCGCCGTGGCCCGGCCGCCCCGGCGTGGCGGCTCGTCCCACTCGTCCTCGTCGCCGCCGGACCGGGCGGAACGCGCCTCCCGGGACGGCTTCTCCCGCAGCCGGTCCTGCCTGTCCCGGCCGCGGTCCCGTACCCCGCGACCGCGCTCCCGCTCGCGGGCTTGGCCGGTGTCGGCCCGGCTCTGCTCACGGTCTTGCTCGCGGTCTTCTTCGTCGCGGCCGAGGTCCTGCTCGCGGTCCTGCTCGCGGTCCTTTTTGTCGCGGCCGCGGTCTTCCTTGTCACGGCCGGCCGGGCGGCCGCCGTCCAGGACCTGCAGGGCGGGACGGAACGGGTCGGTGTTGCGGCCGGTGCGCGGCGACCTGGTGCGCTGGTCGCCCTCGCGCACGGTCCGGCCGCGCGGCGTGTACGCCCGCGCGTCGCCGATGCCGCCGAAACCGCGGGTCCGGTCGTCGTCGCGACCGGTGCCGTCGGCGGGCGGCTGCTCAGGAGAAGCGCCGCGCCGGGGCTCCTGGCCCCGGCGCGGTGTCCCGTTGGCGCGGGGCGGCACGCGTTACCTCCCGGTCGCCGAGGCGGTGTCCTGCGCGGTGACGGCCACCTCGCCGCTGCCCGGCTTCGGCACCCCGAAGATCTTGCCGTCGGGCAGCCGGATGTACGCCGGGTTGTCGGCCTTGACCAGGCCCAGCCGGCGGGCGGCGGCGTCCAGGCTGCCCGGGCTGTTGTTGGCGGCGATCTCGTTCTCCAGGTCCTGCTGGGTGGAGTCCAGCTTGGCCTGCTGCTTCTGCAGCGTGTCGATCTCGAAAGAGTTCTCCGCGGTCTTGGTGTTGATCAGCAGGATGCCGATCACCCCGGCCACGACGACCGCCACCACCAGCGCGATGAACGGCGCGCGGGGCGCGTTGATCGGCGCGGGCGGCGCCACCCGCAGGCGCGGCGACGTGATCGGGGCACGCTGCTGGTCCGCGGCGAGCTTCAGAGCGGCGCTGCCCTCGGTGGCACCGGCCGTCGGGTAGTGGCGCGCCCCCCGGGCGCCACCGCCCGCCGGGGTACCGGTCGTCTTGTCGGCCGGCTTGCGCCGGCCCTTACCACTCTGCTCCGCGGTCCGGCCCCCCGACCGCGGCGCAGTGGTCATGCGCTCGCTCAATGCCCCTCCCCCTCCTGGCGTGCCCCCGGGCGTGACCGCCCTTTTCCCCCGTGCGGTGCCGACAGCCGGGGCCGTTCGCGGGCGGTCCCGGGTGCCTTGTCCTGCCGGTCGTGCTCGTCGATCCGTTCCACCGCGCGCAGCTTCACCGAAGCCGCCCGCGGGTTCTCCGCCACCTCCGCCGCGCTGGGCGGCTCCGACCCGCGGGTCAGGAGCCGCACCGAGGGGCCCGTCCCGGGCAGTTCGACCGGCAGGTCGATCGGCCCGGTGCTGCGCGCCCTCGCGGCGAAGGCGCGCTTGACGATGCGGTCCTCCAACGATTGATACGACATCACCACAAGGCGCCCGTTCGGGGCCAAATGATCCAACGCCGCCGGAACTGCCGCCTCGACCGCGGCAAGCTCCGCATTTACCTCAATTCGTAGCGCCTGAAACGTTCTCTTCGCGGGATTTCCACCCGTTCGCCGCGCGGCGGCCGGGATAGCGTCCCTGACCAGGTCGGCAAGGCTCGAGGACGAGACGATCCGTTCCTTCGCGCGCTGCTTGACGATCGCCGAGACGACGCGCGTGGCGAACTTCTCCTCGCCGTACACCCGCAGGATGCGGACGAGCTCGCCCGGCTCGTAGCCGTTGACGACCTCCTCCGCGGTGATCCCCCGCGACTGGTCCATCCGCATGTCCAGCGGCGCGTCCCGGGCGTAGGCGAACCCCCGGTCCGGCTCGTCGAGCTGCAGCGACGACACGCCGAGATCGAAAAGGCCGCTCTGGAAGACCCGGTGGCCCAGGTCCGCCAGCACCGCGGGCAACTCGTCGTAGACCGCGTGCACGAAATGCGTGCGGTCGGCGAACCGCGCCAGCCGCTGCCGGGAATGCGCGAGCGCCTCGGTGTCCCGGTCGAGTCCGATCAGGACCACCTCGGGATGCCGCTCCAGCACCGCCTCGGCGTGCCCGCCCAGGCCCAGCGTGAAGTCGACGTGCACCGCACCCGGCGCCGCCAGGGCGGGGGCGAGCAGCTCGAGGCAGCGCTCAAGCAACACCGGCACGTGTGTGCCGCGCAGCTCCCCCATGTCGACCCCCATTGCCTGCTCTTTCCGCGCTCACCCGGTCCGGCCCGCATCGATCCCCCGATGCCGGCCTACCCCGGTCGTCTGTCCGTACCGCCAGATCCCCATCCGCTCGTGCCCGTTGCCATCGGGCGCGCCCGACCGGACACACGCCTGGCACCGGGGAAGAGGCGCCAGGAGCGGGAGCGGCTGGAGATCTCGCAGTACGGCGGCAGCGACGTCCGGGCCGTTTCACAGGCCCACAGGTGCCACGCCTCACAATCCGCCGGGCAGCACCCCCTCCTCGATGTCGGCGAAGTCGTCCTCGCTCGCCGAGAGGTACTGCTCCCACGATTGCTTGTCCCAGATCTCCACCCGCGTGCTCGCCCCGATCACCACGAGCTCGCGATCCAGCGCCGCGTATTCCCGCAGGTGCGCCGGGATGGTGACGCGACCCTGCTTGTCGGGGATCTCGTCATGCGCGCTGGCGAAGAACACCCGGCTGTATGCCCGGGCGGCCTTGTGAGTGACCGGCTGTTCGCGCAGCTGGCCCGCGATCCGCTGAAACTCGGGCATCGGGAAGACGTACAGGCACCGTTCCTGCCCCTTCGTGATCACGACACCTCCCGCCAACTCGTCGCGGAACTTCGCCGGAAGGATCAGTCGGCCCTTGTCGTCCAGGCGCGGGGTATGTGTGCCGAGGAACATCGGCCCAACCCCCCTGCACCCCGGCGCCGCCGCAGAGCCAGCTCTGCTTGGACCACCTGTCGTCTGGGCCGGCAAATCCCCTCGGAATCAGCTCCTCCTCAGGCCCTGCCACTGTGCTCCACTCTACTCCACTTCCCTCCACTCGCAACAAGAATGACGGCTTCTGCGAGCCGGATTCGCGGATGTATCCGCACGTCAGAGCAGGTGGAGCGGAAGTGGAGGGCCGAGCAGCCCCACCATGGTCCACTTTCCGACATGCCGCCCACCCGGGCACGAAAGTCCCCCGATTTCGGGCGTTGGGGAAGGGTCGACTGCCCTTCAAGACCCCGCCGGGAGGAAAGTGGAGGGAAAAGTGGCGCGGACACGACAGTGGGGCGCGACCCCGTCCGGGTCGCGCCCCACTGAACTGTCGTACTGCTCTTACTAGTGCCGTCCTGCTCTACCGGCGTGCCACGCTCAGACGAGGCGTCGCACGACGTAGTTCGAGCCGTACATCTTGTGCTTGCCGACGCGGGCGCCCGTGTGCGGCGAGTCCCACATGTAGCCGTTGCCCGCGTAGATTCCCGCGTGCGTGCCGTACGAGCCGGAGCGGAAGACGATCAGGTCACCGATCTTCTTGTTGCCCTTGCTGACGGCCTTACCGTACTTCTGCTGCGCGTTGGCCTTGTGCGGCAACTTCTTGCCGGCAGCCTTCTTGTAGACGTACATGGTGTAGCCGGAGCAGTCGAACCGCTTCGGTCCCGAGGCGGCGAACTTGTAGAGCGCCCCCTTGTGCTTCGCGGCCTCGGCGAGCACCTTGGCGCCCTTGTTCTGCACGGTGATCTTCGCCTGGCCGCTGCGCACCGCGGTGAAGCCCTTGGTGCCGGCCATGACGGTCCGGTAGTACAGCGAGGAGCCGGGCTTGGTCACGAAGGTGGCCACACCCTTGGAGTTGGTCGACCTGGTCACCCAGGTCTTCCACGCCTTGTTGCCCCGGATCTGCAGCTTGACCTTGACACTGGTCACACCCTTGCCGGTCTTCGGGTTGATCAGCTTCGTGGTGACCTTGACCGTCGTCCCCGCCGAGACCGTCCTCCTGTTGTAGGAGTTCGTGATACTGGGCTTGACCTTCGCTGCCGCTGCCACTGCCGTGACCGGGACCGGCGCGGCGGAAGCCGGCGCGGTGGCGACCAACTGGCCGGCGCAGAGGCAGAGACCCAGGGACAGCGCGATGGAACCGGTGCCGGTCTTGCGGGGGCGCCGGTGCGAGGTGCGTTCGTGCACGGTAGAGATATCCCTCCGGCACGCCTGCGAGGTTAGCTGTCGGGTTCGGGCGGGAAGGTTGCCCGGCCACCGATGGTGGCTTCACCCCAAGGTCCCGGCGGCACGCCGCGAGCGGCGTGTCCCCCGTAGGACCGAATCTGGGTCCCCCGTCCCTGCCCCCGTATGCCTGTGTCGTTGTTCGCGATCACGATCGCGCCGCCCGGACCGGGGCAGGGCTCGGCGTAGTCCGAGGCGGTGCGAGCGGCGAGCGGTTGCTCACCGGCCCACCCTTGCTACCCGATTTCGAGCCGGACCGTCGGGGCCAGTTCGACTACTGAGCGTGTTTGGCACATTGAGCACTGTCCGGTTTGTAACCGCGCCGTGACAAATGCCAGCACTCGCCGTGCCTAGGTGATCACTATTCGTCGAGGGTTACGGGTGAAACACAACACACAAAAAGCCCCATCGGGGTCGATCATGGTCTGGGCCAAGGTCGGGAGAATGTGGCCGTAAACGCCCCCAGCGGCGAAAACTCGGCACCGGGCGGCGGGTTGGAGATCATCCGTTCGGTGGAGGGTGCCGCCCGGCGGTGACCCGGACCGCTCTATCCACAGCGCCACTCGACGTAGTGTCCGTTTCCGGTACCCTCGTCGCCGTGACGGACGGGAAGATGCCCCTACGGGCCAAGGTCGCGACCTCCGTGTCGCGAACCGCTGCGGCGCTCTCACGGGCGGCGGGCCGCGGCGACGGCTCGGTGATCGGCGGGTGGATAGGTCTCAAGATCGATCCTGACCTGCTGAAGAACCTGGCCGCCGGCCGCGCGATCGCGCTGGTCTCGGGGACCAACGGCAAGACGACCACGACCCGGTTCACCGCGGCCGCCCTCGGCGTGCTGGGCCCGGTCGCCACCAACTCCTTCGGCGCCAACATGCCCACCGGGCACACCTCCGCCCTGGCCAAGGCGGGTGCCACCCCGTTCGCCGTGCTCGAGGTCGACGAGCACTACCTGGCCCGGGTCATCGACGAGACCACGCCGCGGGTGGTGGCCCTGCTCAACCTCTCCCGCGACCAGCTCGACCGCGCCAAGGAAGTCGCGATGATGGCGCAGATGTGGCGGACGGCCCTGGCCGCCCACCCCGACGTGCACGTGGTCGCGAACGCCGACGACCCGATGGTGGTCTGGGCCGCCATCAACACCGAGCAGGTCGTCTGGTTCAGCGCCGGCCAGCGCTGGCACGACGACTCGTTCGTGTGCCCGGAGTGCGGCTCGCCCATCGAGCGCGCCAACGGCGACTGGCGGTGCACCGGCTGCCCGCTGCGCCGTCCACGGGCCCAGTGGACCGTCGAGGACGACGGCGTCATCGACCCCCGGGGCGACTGGCACCTGGTCAAGCTGCAGCTGCCCGGCCACGTCAACGTCGGCAACGCCGCCACCGCGCTGGCCGTCGCCGCAGAGTTCGGCGTCCGGCCGATAGAGGCCGTCCCCCGGCTGGCCGGGGTCGCCTCGGTGGCCGGCCGCTACGCCCAGGTCGATCGGGACGGGCGCAACATCCGGCTGCTGCTGGCGAAAAACCCGGCAAGCTGGCTCGAGGCGTTCGACATGGCCGAGGTCGCGCCGACCCTGCTGTCCATCAACGCCCGCGACCCCGACGGCTTCGACACCTCGTGGCTCTACGACGTCGACTTCTCCCCGCTGCGCGGCCGGCAGGTGTTGATCACCGGCGACCGGGCCTACGACCTGGCAGTTCGGCTCGAAGTGAACGATGTGGCCTTCCGGCACGTTCAGACTTTTGACGAGGCGATCCGGGACAGTCCGCCCGGCCGCCTCGAAGTGATCGCGAACTACACGGCGTTCCAGGACATCCGAGCGGAGTTGGACCGTGTCAACTGAGAGCACCCTCCGGATCGTGTGGATCTACCCCGACCTGCTGTCGACGTACGGCGACCGGGGCAACCTGCTGATCCTGGGCCGCCGCGCGGCGCTACGGGGCATCCCGGTCGAGACCTACGAGGTCCGCTCCGACCAGTCCATGCCCACCACCGCCGACATCTACCTGATCGGTGGCGGCGAGGACGGCCCGCAGGCGCTGGCCGCCCAGCGGCTGATCACCGACGGCGGCCTGCACCGGGCGGTGCACCAGGGCGCGGCCGTGCTCGCCGTCTGCGCCGGTTACCAGCTCTTCGGCAGCGCCTTCTTCGCCAAGGGCGCCAAGTGCGCCGGGCTCGACCTGCTGGACATCAGCTCGGACCGCGGCGAGACCCGCGCCGTCGGCGAAGTTCGCGGCGACATCGATCCCCGGCTAGGGTTGCCCCCGTTGACCGGTTTCGAAAACCACGGCGGCCGGACCCACCTGGGTCCGGGAGTCGCCCCGCTGGCCCGGGTGACCGCCGGCATCGGCAACGACGGGCAGACCGAAGGCGCCTGGCACGGCAAGATCCTCGGCACCTACGCGCACGGTCCAGCGCTGGCCCGCAACCCAGCGATAGCCGATCTGCTACTCCGCTGGGCGATCGGCGCGGATAGCCTTACACCGCTCGACGACACCTGGGCCGACCGGCTCAGAGGCGAGCGGCTCGCCGCAGCGGGCGCCGCCTGAAACGCACGGCGCCCGACCAGCTGACCTGGACCGACGAGATTTAGGGGAACGCCTGCATGCCTGACACCCTGATCGCCCCGCGGGGCATCGCTAGCCCCGCCACGGACCCTCAGGTCAGCACGCAGCACCCGGCGACCCCGGTCGGGTGGCACCGCCGGCTCGCCCGCGTCGGCATCCTCGCCGCCGTCATCGCCGCGCTCGGCGTGGCCGCGGCGATCCTGCCGCTGCAGGCCATCGCAGACTCGGTCGTCGCCCTCGGACCGGCCGCCGCCGTCGCGATCGCGGTGGTCGGTGGCCTGCTCCTGTCGGTGCTGGTCCCCCGCACCGCGATCACCCTGGCCTGCGGCGCCCTGCTCGGCCCGGCCACGGGAGCGGCCACCGCACTGGCCGCGGCCATCATCGCGGCCGTCGCAACCTACTACGCGGGCCGCTGGGCAGGCCGGGGCGTCCTGGGCGCAAGTGCCGGCGGCAAGCTCGACCGCCTGGACGGCTGGCTGAACCGCCGCGGCCTGTCGGCGGTGCTCCTGGTCCGCTTCCTGCCGCTGGCCCCGTTCGGCCTGATCGGATACGCCTACGGCACGACGTCCGTATGCCGCAAGCGCTACCTGCTGGGCACGACACTGGCCTCGGTCCCATCGGCGGTCTCCTACGCGGTGATCGGCGCGGCGGTGGCCTCCCCCGGCTCGATGAACCCGCTGACGCTGGCCCCGGCCGCAATCGGCATCGGCCTGACCACGACAATCGTGCTGCGCTGGCGCCTGGCCGCCCGCCGCGACGCCGCGACCGCCGCGGCCGCCGCGCTGGTCGCTGCCTGATCCACCCGCCGCCCGGATGCCCCGGGCTCCGAAACGAAGAACGGCCCGCCGCGATCGCGGCGGGCCGTTCCGCACTTCCAGTGCTATTGCCACCCGTCCGCCGGGCCACCCGTCCGCCGGGCCACCGGGCCACCCGTCCGCCAGGCCACCGGGCCACCCGGCCACCGGGCCACCGGGCCACCGGGCCACCCGGCCACCGGGCCACCCGGCCACCCGGCCACCCGGCCACCCGGTCGGGCCAGTCACCGGGCGAGCGGGTAGGTGGCCAGGCGCGCGGGCCAGCGATCCCTGGGCGCGGCGCCATCCTTGGTTCATTCGGGTCAGCGCCCCACATTGGCTCATCAAGATTCAGCTAGCCGCGCGGGTTGGGTGGGACGTCGGCCAGGGTGGCCTGCAGGGGTGCTGGCAATCGGGGCAGACCTTGGAGCGCTGGGGTTCGCTCGGAGTCTTGTTCAGGAGTGACCCGACGTCGTTCGGCAACACCCATTCGAGTCACGGGCATCCACCCCCGACCTCGGCGCAAGCGGACACTGAAAATCGTCCTGACCCTCCTGACCCTCCTGACCCTCCTGACCCTCCTGACCCTCTGCGCCGAGTGTCACGTTCTGCCTCACGGCCTCGCCAGCCGATCACACCCCCAGGCCGCGGCCGGATCTTGTGGCAGCGTGGTCCGCCCCGCACCCACCCGCACCACAACCGCCCCCGGCCGGCAACCCCGCGACCGACCCGAGCTCACCGCCGGCCTGGCTTTCATAGCCCTCCGGCGACACCCTCGTCGAGGAAATTGCAGCGGTCCGCGCCCCACCACCGGTCACGGCAACCCGCCGAAACCTGCTTCCCGCCGACTCCGCCCCCTACCCGCGCCAGTGGCAGTCCAGCTGATAGACCCCGATCCCGCCCACCGGGCACCGTCACCACATCCTGGTCATCACGTCCCACACCCCGGACCACAACCTCGCATAACACCTCATATCGCCGCCGGACTCCGCGACCTTGATGCGCACGGGCACGGAGCAGACCGCCGCGCACCAAGGTCCAACGTCCGCGTGGCCTGCCGCACCGCCAGCAGCCCCAGCCCCAGCCCACGCCCCAGCCCTCGCCCACGCCTTCGCCCACGCCCCAGCACTTGCCCTCGCCCCAGCCCACACCCTCGCCCACGCCCACGCCCACGCCCTCGCCCCAGCCCCAGCACTCGCCCCAGCCCCAGCCCTCGCCCCAGCCCCAGCCCTCGCCCCAGCCCTCGCCCCAGCCCTCGCCCCAGCCCTCGCCCCAGCCCTCGCCCTCGCCCCAGCCCTCGCCCTCGCCCCAGCCCTCGCCCTCGCCCTCGCCCACGCCCACGCCCACGCCCACGCCCACCCCATGCAGCGGCCCATGA
>Ga0307515_10015015_pt1 | contig 14305 bp, 20 predicted proteins | sample 17_EM_MG_FD_194513 | JGI IMG/M metagenome (GOLD analysis project Ga0307515, IMG submission 194513) | Populus trichocarpa ectomycorrhiza microbial communities from riparian zone in the Pacific Northwest, United States - 17_EM | ecosystem: Host-associated > Plants > Roots > Unclassified | place...
GGTCCAGTTCATCGTTCGTAGCGCTAGTACCTGTCCTGGTCCTGGCTCATCCGATTGTATTCGTCTTAAAGTTGCCTGGGAATCCGTAAACACCGTAACCCTGGTAACCTCCTTTATTTCTGCCATCTCATCCGCAACCTTCATTGCTTCCGACATCGCATACATTTCCGCGTCAAACGCTTCCTTCTGTCGACCTAGATGTGTCCTCCTCTTATTCCACCTTCCTTCTTCTTCCCATACCACTGCACATCCGACCCACTCATCTTCTTTCCTAGCTCCATCAGTCCAAAAAACAAGTCCCTCTCTTTCTAACTTCGCCTCTGCCAGAGCTTGTTCCTCATCCTGAATTATCACTTTGCCTTTAAGGCGTCTTTTTTCCGTCGGTAATGTCGTCCTCTCATAACTCCTCCTTTCGAAAGGTTTATCCTCCGGGATCAACTCATCAATCCCCTCCACCCTCTGTAAGATCCGGGGTCTGGGTTCGCACGTACTCTTTCCTCTCTTTACGGTGAGTTGAGTCCTACGATTTTGCCCTTTAGCTGCCTTTAATCAAGTTCTTTTGAGCTCTAGACTGTGAAGCATCCGGTCCTGGCAAATGACCTGTTAGTAATTGCTAGTTTGCTAGTTATGGCTAAAGGGCTGCTGCTGCTGCCAGCTTTATATGCTGGTAGGCAATAAATGCTAGTATACAATAGTACTGCGGGATATCAAGTGTTATACTGGTCATGGAATTAAATTAAATCTATATTTCTTTCTTATAGTAAGACTCAAAATGGCCTAGGCTCGTCGCTTGCCTGGGCTTGTGCACGTGATGCTTTTGTATGGAGAGCCGGCAGTTACGCCAGTCGCCTATTACAAGCCCGAGCAAGTCGTCCATCAGCCACCCTATCAATATCGCGAATTGATGACCCTCTCTAATCACCAACCTCCCTCACTACTGCTATATTCGATCTCTCTCTGCGCTACCGATTTGATTATATCCAACCCACCTTATATCTAAGCTAACCCTCTCGCTAACCACGAATAGAGTATCAGAATTCTCACATCAGACTGACCCGCTGTATATCGATGCTTTGACTAATTGGAGGATTTGTCACCTTGCGGATATATGGCGACTTCACGGATCAGTCGTTTTTCGCAGATAATCGCTCAAATGTTCTATAGATTCCTGAATAACCGAACAGATCCGTAGATCTTCAGGGACTACCTATAAACACGATACGATTATTACCTCACTACATCCTTCAGCATTCCCTCAGTAGCCTCAAACCCCACAATAGGTTCCCAGTACCATACTCTTCAGATTCATCTCCGACGAATGTGGGGCTGTAGCAGTGACTGGGGATTAGAGGAAGGCGGTCAATTCATCTAGAGCGGGGAGGGTAAATGTTGGTTTCCACTCATAGAGGCCAGTGTGTAAGTCAGAAACTCTGTGCGGTTCATCCTCAATCGGACGTTGACTTGGGGAATGTAGTTTTCTCGGACCTCAAATTTTGCGGTGAACATCCCGAAACCTACTAAATTTAGCCGGGGGAATTTCTGCCTGCTTACGCCGGGGATTGGTACGGTTGAGGGATATTCTTGAACGGAATAGTCAGCTAGAGCACGCTATTGGTGTTCGGGTCATTCGGGCCACGGTAAAAGTAACTTGGACACCCAACCGGGGACTGACTTTTGCTGGGAGAGTATGGCAGGGTCTAACGCGGTGTTAGTGTAGCCTACGCAGAGAATTTGCTGTTCTTAATCAAAACCATGACGTGTTTTATCAATAATGTATGTGGTCTTGATAATTCCCTGTTACGAGAGCTCCTGACTGTAAGTGCCTATTCAAGCCTCATACAGAGGACTGTGAGGCGCTCTTAGTTGCGCATAACGGCTACTAAGTCGAACGAAGATATGCGTGCATATATGCAACTCTCGCATGATCCGGAGGTGCGTTGTTTGCGAAAGCTTAAAGTTTGTTTCGTAGTCCCGACATCTATCACTATTTCTAAGATTCATATTAATGATATAGGTCTAGAGCTTACGCGGCCGGTGGGCCAGATCGTTTTACTGCTCTTCCCGACCCCGCAAACGCAGAAATTGCCGGATGACCGTGGTTCAAATGCCCGGACTGGTTTTAGGTACTTAGTACAAATCCCAGATATCAGCCAATTTGCCACGATATACCGCAATATCGTTGTGCACGGATGATGGCCGGCGTGGAAACAGAAATCTTCGGCGGATTGTACTCGGGGAAATATTCGGACGCAGCTGTTCTGGCAGTAACCACACAAATCAGGCAATAATTGAGAGTGCCACATGCAACCTTGGGTAAAACATGGTTTGAATTTCACCAGAAACAGCATAGTGCACGCTGACTTCAGGCTCAGCCTCTCCCCCCTGGTCAACACCCTGCTCTCATAGCAAGATCCATTATTCAAAAAGGCGTCTGAAACTTTATTGCCTGCCCCGAGTATGCGAATGATTCAAATACTCTTTGAGTCATGAAATCAAATGTCTATTGAGACTATATAGAGCAACGGAACCGGTTGAACTATCGACAATCGGCTGACGCCGAGCTGCATCAACCTTTCAATATAAGTATTTAACACACAAAAAAGTCATTCAGCACATATCCAAATAAATTAAATCCCAAAGATATGCGAAATATTTACTTGTATGTCTCACCTATTTAAATTTTTCACAGCAGGGTTGTGATTTAGTTGTATCATACCCACAATCACAAAGGCAGAAAAGTGCGAAAATAAATGTATTTGATGCAATATTCTGTGCAAAACTCTCTGGAAACTTATTTTCAATTTAAATGACCACCCCAAAATGTCTGCAAATTTTCTTTTGACCTTGTACTTAATTTATTTTATCACCTTTTTTGTGGGCTGTTCTGTGGACGTCGACATGGAATAAAATTGTCGACGGTTCAACTGACCCGAGCAGACTGTGTCGAATAATATAGGAGTTAAGTACCATCGGTTGATGGAGATGACGCAAGCTAGATTACTTAAGCTTGAATGTTTTTGAACAAACGAAATGAGCGCGGAGTATTGACTAGGCATTGGAGCATTTTGGCTGGTGGGTGTTTTTGGAGGAATTAGGTACTGAATAGCCAGGAGTGTCGGATGAGGCGTGCATGTCGAGCATAAGGTGATGGAGGAAGTAAATGGGGCTTCCTTCATGTTTTTGTTTGTTTCTGTATTCCTCCCATACGGAGAGTGTTAAGGGTTAGGTACTGGGATTTGCCATGGTTAGATACTTTAGCTGCGGGATTTAGAGTTTATATCCTGCATCTCCTTTGGGTAGAGTATACATCGTTATTGGGGGCTTTGTGTTTAAGATTCAATGTGAAGTTGCAGTTGTCAAAATTTGAAGTTGGCGTATGACCGCGTCGGCTCCCAAACTAGTATGCGGGGCCCGGTTTCGCAAGCTTCAGCAACGATCAATACCTGACCCTGCACCTGCTCAAAAATGGAGGTGAAAACCCCCTTTTATGTATTATCAATTTGTATATAAGCTGTGCCAGCCGCTAGCTATGGACAAAGCTACCGCATACCGCCTCCAGACAGCTCTAGCTATCACCTCTCAGCAATTCCCTCACCATCCAGATCACCAGCGACAATGATCGACAAACTCCCCGCAGAAATTGTCTTCCACATCTCCGACCAGATCCCCAGATGTAACACCATTGCTTCGCTCCTCCTCACCAACCGCCGCCTCCACCGCCTCCTCACAACATGCCTCTACGAGCGAGGCGCAGAGATGACCGACTGTTCTCCCATCATTTGGGCCATCGCCAACGACAACCCACGCACCCTTGAACTTCTCCTCCTCCACGGCGCAAACCCCAAAACCGCCTACCACTCCACTGACGACGAAACAGAGCCTGCACTCTTCTTCGCCATCCGCCGCGGCCGCATAGACATGGTCCAGCTCCTCCTCGACCACGGCGCCGACATAAACGCCACCTTCCATGCGCGCTCGCCGTTGTTCGTGGCCGCCTCGTGCGCATCCGAGGATATGGTGCGGCTGCTATTTGAGCGCGGGGCACGCACAAACGCTGGATGTCTACCGCTACTCTTTACAGCAATTCGAAGGCGCGCGGATGCTTCTGTACTCAGGCTACTCCTGGAGAACGGCGCGAATGCATCCGCATGTGGTTGGGGCTGGTGCACGCCGATAGCTGCGCTGATCTGCTTCCCCACCCCGGGGCGTCGCACCACCACGGACTCTGAGGCCGAGGCGGTGGAACTACTCCTGAAGCATGGCGCTGATCCGAATGATAAATCTTACATTGGCACGATGCCGCTGCATATGGCGGCGCTGAGAGGAGATGTTGGGGTCATAAAGGCACTGGTGAAGTATGGTGCGGATATCGAGGCAGAGGATATGAACGGAGCGACGCCGTTTGATTGCTGGCTTAGGACACAGGCGGCAGGGAGGGAAACTTTTGTGAGTAGGAATGGTACAGAGGGTAGGATGGAGATCTGTAGGCTTTTGAAACCGGGGACAGAGTTTTGGCGGCGGAGAGTAAGGGCTAAGATGGTGCATGATGGGTGTGGTGTTGAGGTACTTGATATGGCCGAGGTTGTAGGGACCGGTCTTGCACGTAGTAAAGTACTGGGTAGATAGACTAGATAGTGTGAGATGGGAGACATTCATGGTGCTTTCTTTGAGTTCTATAGAATTTTTAATTCGGTTTTTTATAGACAAAATGTACTCTGTAGCTAGAATCTACAATTGTTTTCCTTTCTTTATCTCAGTCCTTTTAGTCAGTTTCAACATGAATGATAGGGCAAATTAGCATGTGATTCCAGGTAATGGCGGAGAGACTGAGCTAGCAGATGTTTTAAACTCATTAGAGGTGCAACTTATCCCTCCAATTCTTCCATGGCCATGACTCCGCTAAAGGAATACTTCACCTGATTATTAGTAGCGATGTTCGTACGTATCAGCGACGAGAATGAAGCACCGAGCGTTGTAGTAAATTCGGAATGAATAAAACTTTACAATATCTTAAGCATGCAGGGCCTAGACTAGCGTGTTTTCGGGCCCGGGAACCTGGTCGCGAGTACGGCACCAAGGACTTCCCGTCGGGTACCTAATACCCGTACTTGACACCCCCCGAAATTGCAGGGGGCTACTGTTTTCAGATTTCTAGAACTCCAAGCGGTGTTCTATCCTGCATGAAGTCCTCCAATATCCTGGGACCACTTAAGTAAAGCGTGCTGGTGGGGACGCTGGTGCAAAGATGAAATTGGGCGTATCTGAACGCCCTCAGGTGTCAGAGTACATCTCCGCCAAGTGTTCTGCATTTCATTTGCATAGCAGTGCGGGTTGCTATCCTCCTCTATTTTTAGAGTGCTGCAAGCAATGCAACATTAGCGACAGGTAGAATATACTTACATACTGAGGTAGGTATGTACTAGGTAGTACTCCATTGAGACGTTTAGTCCCCAATTACTTAACTATGCACTCCAGTCTCGCATGGCCAATCTCGGAATCTGGTAGGCTCGCATGGCTATATATTGCGCTCTAGATCTGGGACAAGCAAGGCGTGGCCCGCAGGACGGAGTATTGGGATACCTGTCCCCGGTAGCAAAACCCCGGAGTTAAATGGAGATTACTTATTATCTCCTACGCATCCAACTAGTACCGATTTTTTTTCAGCTTTCCATCAGGGATATGATTGGTTTTTCAAGACGTCAGGTCTATGTGCAAGTGAATCGGATTGTATATAGATTCATCAAACTGGACTGCAACAAATCTGCCCACAACAAGCGTGGAGGGGATATAATTACTGATTCGAGCACAATTACATATTTTGGTTCTAAATGCCAGCCTTGAGTACAGGCTTTGAAAAGATGAATTAAGAAAATACAGTGACTTATGTAGCCTCTCATAAGAAGTATGCATGGTATAGCTAATACGCGCGTACCCCACATACTTATATATACTCGGCTGCATTTCTAAAGTTGCCAGAATTTCTAAATCCGGTAGGATCGGTATTTAATAGTATCAGTTTAATGCATGCATCGAAACGAAGACAAGGATTTTTACATTTGCAATCTGTTTCTGAATTGGGATTGGACCTGAATTGCGTTCTTTGTCCTTCGCTTCGGTGTCCGAGATAGACTCTAAGTTACCTTCTTTACCTCACGGTTATATATACACAGTAAATTGTACAAGTCCAAGCTCCTTGATCCATCGTGAATAGGAGCTTCTTCGAATAAGTAAGGCTGATATATGCACTCAGTATCAGAAATGATAACAGAGAAGACTTATATACTCCAGAGTATCATACTGAGTACTGGGGTACGGATGTATACCGTGACTAGTCTTCTTCGGTCCGGTATTTCTTAATGCTATTTCAGCAGTGGTGCATTAGTATAGTACAGTTACCCTTCAAGATTTATCATTGTTATTGCATGTGTGCCTGCATCGTGAGTCTCAGCTCCGTTTACAGTCTCAGCTTCATTTGCAGTCTCAGCTCCGTTTGCTGACTCGTGAGAAGTTGGTGTTTCGTATGAGGATATGCATGGTCTGTATCAAGATCAAGGAGAGCGGCTCATGATAGTGCAAACGCATATGCAAACGGATATGGATATGGGAGCTTGTACATATACGGGCCTTCGGCCCTGAGAGATCAGTCAAGTCAATCAAAAAGTCAACCGAACCATCCAAAGTAACAATTGTTGTTGCATGTGTACTTGGATCGTGAGTCTCAGCACCGTCTGATGTCTTGTATGAGAATGAAGACTTGTATGAAGATGGTGGCTGTAGGATATGCATCAGGACCAGGGTGATGCGTCTCAGGTCAATAGAGCATACGCGTACGCATATGGGAGATTGTACATATACGGGCCTTTGGCACTCGAGATAGAGAGAACCAATCAAGTCAATCAACAAGTCACCAAACCATCCAAAGTAACAATTGTAGTGTAAAGTTGTGTGAGTGATAGGATGTGAAATGAGCAGCAGGGGATGGTGCAGCTGTGATGTTACTTAGTAGGTATTCACCCTTTTTCTTGTACATGTGGGTATGTGGGAAAGGAATTAATTCAGAGGATGGGAAAATCTGAACTCCACTAGCTTCAATTTATGCAGCTAGAGTCATTTCTTGATATCACCAATAGTTGTCTAGTCTTGAAAACTGTCACTATTAGTTCCGTCCGATAAAAATGGGCATCACAGGGACTCACTTGTCCATACCTCAACACTCAATTCATCACCTCCAACAGCCACAATTGTCGCAGTAATGTCGATTTTTCCACCCACATGAACATTTACATTCAACGGGAACAGCGGTCAAGACCCTCACCAGCCCTGCCGAAAATTCACCATATTTTTCTATCACCTCTCCAAAATGTTCCAATGGGAGGAGTTCAATTAAATGTTTCTTCGCCGCCAGGATCACAACATCTCTGATCTCTTTATCTCTAGAAGCGGTGATGTCGAATACCTCCGCTACCACCACAGAAAATTTCCCAGCTTCCCAGTTAGCATCAAGTTCAGTCTGTAGTTGCTTTGTTGCGAGGGCTTTGAGCTTAGGGATATCGAGCATATCGGCGAGGGCATAAACATGTGGGTGAAGCAAAGACAATTCTTCTATTGCGCCGAGTTTGATCAGCTATCACACCACGCATTACTGGTCCTGGGGCTCGGGAAGGGGTCGGAGCAATAAACGAACCGCTGCCCAAGCCGATAATGTTCGGCCCACTCGAGTAATTTCCAGTGTAACAATACTTCAAAAAGCACCATACAGCAGGGATTCCGTGCTCCTTAATTGTGACAACCCCATCTTTCGCCTCGGAGAAACCACTCTGAGGATTTGTAGCGTTCGTAAAAAATTGGGTGCGCATCCCGAGGATAACCTTGTGTGCTTTGAAGGTGTAGCTATCAACGACAATAGAGAGATCCGAGTGAGTTGGAGAATCAAACATTCTATCGCAGACTCGTTTAGCCATGGAATGAAAGGATCGAAATGGTTGCGAGTGAAGCATACGTGTCTAAGTCTGCAAGAAACTCGAGTTTTGACTCATCGTCCGCCATAGTGGTTGCCGAGAATTCCTTTCCTCTAAGCGATGAGCTGGATAGAAGTTATGCTGTGGTAATGAGACCGGCGATGGGGTTTAGTTGAGTGTTGTTTGAGCCTGATATGTGTTGTGAGTCCTGGGGTATCGTCTAGAGGGGAAAGCCTTCTTGCTGAGATAACAAATCAGAATGTTCTTGATATTTTCCTGGATACTACAAACGTTTATAAAGGAGAGTGGAGTTGGGAGTTCGTCGGCCGATGAAAGCTGCGCTGGCAAAGGTTAGGGTCAAATAGGCGGGGTAACGTGCGGCTGTGTGCGACACAAAGGAGCCGCAGCTGGCGGCTAAACCAATTGGGTGAGCTTGGTCAAAAGTGACACTCCTGAAGGCCAAACGGACATTAAAATAACTGGCAAAAACATCCAGCGAAAGGCGAAACTTGGTTAGGAACTGATATCACCCGCGGACATCCCAAGTAAAAAAACACACATCTGGAGAAGACCGATGCCCGGGGATTATTGTAGCGAGCGCAATGGTTCGGACGTCACACATCAGATTGCCATCTCGCCCGTTAATTTTCAGCTGTTTCTCACCAAAATTGTCCGTCACGTACCAAATAATTATAGCTTTTACACCAGTCGTCAGTTAACCAAAAGCCGTCATACCAAGAACCCCATACGAACCATTACGCTCGGTACAGTATAGCCTGCCATCAAACATATAGTATCTGACGATTTCTGATCTCATGAGTGAATATCTGGTATAAAGTACGGCTGCGCACGTTGGAAGTTACCCACTCTAGTTCACTTTGTGACAGTGTTCAGAGTGCGAGATTGTGCACGGCAAAGCACGCGTATCTTTGTTGTCGCCTAATGATTTTGGTAAGCATAGTGGTCAACATCGAGATTATTGTCTCACCAAGGCCAGCGCGGAAAGTAGTTGCAGAATAGGCACATAAACAATACACAGAATCATACCATCAGTTGCAGGTGTAAGTAAGGGGTTTAAATGACCTCCAAGACGTGTGAATTGGCAGGAGATTTGTGCTGCGGTAATTGAGATTGTAGAGACGGGTTTGTGCTTGTTTCCTTGGAAGTGCTACTACTCTAGTGCGGTTGCGACTCGGCTTAGGGTAGCGGATTGCTATGCTATTCCTAGTTTACCAGCGCTAGTCTTGAACGCTGGTAAGCGCCACTCCGAGACTATGCTAGCTACGTTCGAGCTTGGCCACTCACTATTCGTATCCACGGCCGGTGGGGACTATTATACAGACGGTTCATCTCTTTCATGGGCTGTTGGATCTCTCGATTCTGAATCGGATACCCAACATGGTCTCAAGCAAGCTTATGAACGATTTCCCTAGCATGCAACGGTTTCGTAATACTACGGCCGAGAAAGTTGACCCTATGATTGGCTCTAACTGAGTTTGGTTCTCATAGCTACAAAATTTCTGTTACGCACTCTGGCTCTCTCACTTGCCTTAGACTTATGAACAAAAAGCTTCATACAATGTTGCCGAGCGGTTCGCGTCAAGAAGAATTATACGACGAAGGGTTTATTTGAGCTTCCTTGGGGGCTCTTGGACTTAAGAGGAGCGAACGTCAGGCGTCGGAGAAACTCAACAATGTATCTTACACATATTTGTATTGCTTTCACCTCTAAACTACATGTTACAACAATCACAAAACAGCGTGCATTATAAATGAATTGCGTAACCCAAAGTACCCCGTCCTTGTTTGTTTTTAATCATACTCTATCTAGGGTATGACAATGCCCAGTTCCCCTCCTTCGGATGGCCCAGTTAGGTGGTGAGATCCCTATCCTCTACCCTTACCCCCCTAACCCCTTCCTTAGCTACATCCCCCATTTCCAGATTCCGCAACCCTTGCAGTACGTTGCACAATATTGTTTACAATTACAACAGTAGTACTTCGAGTCAAGGGTACTCGGGCACACACTCAGGTTACTCAGGGGGGACATCACCAACCCCCCAGAAAATTCTCCAATCTCGCTCAATACTTCTTTGAATGCCTCCAGCTTGCGCAGTTCATCGATATGCTTTAACGCATAATTAACCATTATATCCCGGATTTCCTTATCCCTGGCGTTTGTAACGGAATAGGCCTCCTTGACTAGTTCAGGAAAGCTCACTGCGACCCAATGATCTTCAAGTTGAGATTGCAGCTTCTCCGTAACGATGAGTTTGAGATCGGGAACATCCAGCATGTCCGCTAAGGCGTAAACCTGCACGTGTGAAGTGTCTTTGCCCTCTGTCCCAGCAATAGATCAGCATGTATATATTCCAAGTATATATACCCGCACTTGTAACATGCTTGCTCTAAGAATGGGCGCCCAACATGTTCCCTCCTATTAACTGTGTCTCACCATAGTCGCCTGTATAACAATACTTCAAAAAGCCCCTCACAGCCTCAACACTGTGTTCCCTGATTGTGACGACATTGTCATTCGCCTCTGAGAAGCCATGCCTGGTGGCATTGGTGAAGAACGGCGTTCGAAGTCCTAGGATGACCTTGTGCACATTGAAGCGGGTATCGGAGTCACCCACGACGACGGTGAGGTCGGAGTGAGTTGGGGAATCGAAGGCTCTATTCATATCAGTGGGTACATTCAGGGGATCTGGATTGCTAAGATGTATTCATACTCGTCAAATTTTGAAAGGAAAGTGAGCTTGGATTTGTCGTTAGGCATCTCTCGTAACGGAGTGTTGGAAAATGAAGCGGGGAGGTTTGTGCGATAGAGCTACTCAGTTGGTTGTGTGAGTATGGATAAATAGCGGCCAATCGGAATTGTGGATATCTAGACGCCACAGCCGCTTGAAACCCCGCACTTCCATCCAATCTTCTCTTTACACGACATGAACACCTCAGTAAATACACACTCTCTGTCACAGTTGTCACCCTTGTGGTCTTGTCAGGGCGTACATGATGCAAACAATTAGACCTGCCTGGCAAGAAACACCACACTTGCGGCTCAACATCATTCCTCCTGTTCGGACTGATGATTTTCTCACAAGTACTAGCATGAGAATGCAAAATTAATTGTAGGATCAACCCCATCTGAGCCTCATATGAGGCTTGCATGAAACGGAGTTCTCCCGCTAAAGTACTATGCCTTTCCGGGTGTCCGTAGTAGCTTACAAATATTAGTCTCAAACGCTTGTAAGCACTACTATCAGGGATCGATGCTTACTTTCTCCACAACCGCGCTATTCATAGATTCACAACCATTATACATACGATGCGTCTCTTCCATGAACGGCTAAACCTTTCGATTCCGAGTTGGATATTCAACATGGTCAGTGCTTAAGCAAGCTTATGAAGGATTCCCCCAACGGTTCTGTAGTACTACAGCTGAAAAACTTGGCCCTATGTCTGGCTCCAAATGAGTGCAGTCACACAGCTACAACAATTCCGATACACTCCTGAACCCAGCTCCCGCATTGGCGCCGGATGTATGCTGGGACTCTCCAGTCTACAAACAAGGAGACTATTATGTACACATACAGCAGCGAAGACTCGTACTAACAAGAATACAGCAGAGGATACTAAAATATAATCCGGGCGAAGAGAATATGAAGGCGTCAGAATAAAATATGCCTTATATGCCATTGCACGCATCATAGGCACAAAACAGGGTGCACTGTAAATAGATTCCTAAACAACAGAGAGACCTCGTTCCTTTAGTTCATTCGGGTTTCCACCGGCCGCAGTTTTTGCAGGCTATTTTCCAATTTGTTCGGCTACACTCACAGCTCGCAACACTTAGATCCAGCCCCTTGTTCCCAGACATCACTAGCCCCCCAGAAAACTCCCCAAATTCATTCAATATCTCCTTAAAATCCTCCACCCCGCATAGCTCAGCGAGATGCGCCAGGGCAGAGCTAATGATTAAATCCCGGATTTCCTTATCCCTGGTGTTTGTTGTGGAAAACACCTCCTTTACTATCTCGGAAAAGCTCTCTGCAACCCAATTCTTTTCAAGTTGAGACTGTAGCTTCTTCACGGCAGCGAGTTTGAGATCGGGAACATCCAACATATCCGCCAGGGCGTAAACATGCATATGCGAAGTATCCTTGCTCTCTGTCCCAGTATTCATTAGTATATACTCTGTATCTAGAACCAAACCTGTTCCGAGGGTTTGCGTCGAATAACTCCTATCATCAGTGTCTCACCATATTCGCCTGAGTAACAGTACTTCAACAAGCTCCGCACAGCTTCTACGCCGTGTTCTCTGATTGTGACAACATTATCATTCGCCTCTGAGAAGCCATGCCTGGTAGCATTGGTGAAGAACGGCGTTCGAAGCCCCAGGATGACCTTATGTACATGGAATCGGGTGTCATCAACGACGATGGTGAGGTCAGAGTGGGTCGGCGAGTCGAAAGCTCTGTTCATGTCAGCGCACATTTATAGGAATAGCGAAGATCCTTTCATACTCGTCAAATTTCGAAAGGAAAGCTAGCTTAGTTTCGGCGTCGGTCATCTCTCGTACAAGGGCTAAAAAGTGGAGTGGGAAGGTTTGTTCGATGTAGTTTGGTTGTGATGTGGATACTTACAAAAGCAGCCAATCGGAGTCTAGACGCCACAGCCGCTTGAAACCCCCGCACCTCCATCCAATCTCCTCTTCACACGACATGAACGCCTCAATATACGAGCGACTAAGACCTATTAACCCATCCCGCTTTGCGCCGTCGCATATCAAACGTACGACACAAGCCCGCTAACTACTTCACCTCTAACTACCTTCCCGCATGGCGGAAAACGACGATAAAACTAAGCTCGCCTTCTTTTCAAAATTCAACCAGTATACCACTTTTCGTATATCTTTCCCCTGCTTCCCGCTAACTAGGGGCTAACAGTGTGGGTATCGCTCAGAGCCTTCGACTCGCCGACACACTCCGATCTTACTGTCGCTGTCGACTCCACTGGTACTAGCTTCCATGTACACAAAGTCATCCTGGGACTTCGCACCTCCTTCTTTACGAATGCGACCAAAAATGGGTTCTCGGAGGCCAAAGACAATGTTGTCACGATCAGGGAACACAGTGAACATGCGGTGCGCGCGTTTTTGAAGTACTGTTACACAGGAGACTACAGCGAAAGTGATATCAGGATCAGTGGTTTGTTTATGTACACCAACTGGGTTTAGAAACGTTACGATAACTGATATGATTCAGATACGGCTACCGGTTGCGACTTTGCGATGAATCACTTACATGTCTACACCCTAGCCGACATGCTGGACGTCCCCGATCTCAAAGCCCTCGTAACAAAGAAGTTACAAGCCCAGCTTGAAAAGGAATGGTCCAACCTTGCGGAAGTTTTGAAGGAGGCATATTCCATCACAAACACACGAGACAAGGAAATCCGGGATGTTTTGGTTGCGTTGGCGGTAGAAAATCTTGATGAACTACTCAAGAAGGAGGACTTCACGGGTGCGTTGCATGAGGTTGCGGAGTTTTCTGGTGCATTGGTGATAGCCATGAAGGCTACTCCCAAGCCGCCCCCAACCGGGTATGTGAGCTTGGTGTGCCCGAAGTGTTCTAGGCCTTGCTTGAGGTACTGCAATCAAAACTGCGGTATTGTTTAGTGTGTAACTACATCAGTTTTGCCGTAGCGGGTTCAGGGGGTTGTTTACAAAGTTATGAATGCTCGACACATTTACGGAAGGGTGGATGGACGAAAGGGCACTTTTTGATTTTGCGTGACAATGTGTGGGGTCGGGCCCGCCAGCAGTCGCGACAAGTAAGACAGCAGAAAATGTAACTAAGAAAATTTAAGGTTCCCACCAACAACTGTTAATTAAGTACTTAAGTACTTGGTACTTAATTATCTACGTGTCGTATCAATTGTCGCTTGACATTGTGGTGGTGCAATATCTCTGTCAATATGTTAAATTTAGCAGTTCGTGTAGATTTTAAAACTAAGCTACGTGGGCTAGATGTCGTGGGCCACGTTCATATACAAGAGGGCGTTGACGTACACCTGGCAATCATCGTACAACCAAGTATGAATTTGGTTTGCAGGCTAGGCGTTGAACTGTGGAGGTATGTGTCAAAGTGAGAATTATGCTGACGAAAAGTTATGCCAGTGGAAGTTCCTTGAAGACAGTATCAGACTCAATAGTTGCTGGGAGACTTTGAGAACACTGATCATGCAACACATATATAAAGCGTAGAATGGATGGCAATATTGTATATCTCAATTCCATAACCAACCTACAACGAACGCCTTCATACTACCAAGTCAACTCTTCT
>Ga0307515_10015017_pt1 | contig 14304 bp, 13 predicted proteins | sample 17_EM_MG_FD_194513 | JGI IMG/M metagenome (GOLD analysis project Ga0307515, IMG submission 194513) | Populus trichocarpa ectomycorrhiza microbial communities from riparian zone in the Pacific Northwest, United States - 17_EM | ecosystem: Host-associated > Plants > Roots > Unclassified | place...
CGCCGATGTCCACCAGCTGCAGCCGGATCCCCGACCGCACCAGCCCGGCCATCACCCGTGCCACGTCGTCCAGTGGCGCCTCGAGTGCGGTCGGTGCCAACGACTGCGATCCCATGTGGAACGTGATCCCGTACGGCACCAGGGACAGATCGCGTGCGAGCCGCAACAGATCCATCGCGCCCGCGACGTCCACACCGAACTTGCCCTCGCTGGGCACCACACTCCCCTGTGGCGTCGTCGCGAGCCGTACCGAGACGCAACTGCCCGGCGCTTCGTCCGCGACGCGCAGGAGTTCGCCGGTTGAGTCCACAGCGAACCGGTAGACGCCCGAGCGGGCGGCCTCGCGGGTCTGCTCCCGGGCCCGGACGGGGTTACTGAACATCAGATCCGCGCCCGGCACCCCGAGGCCGGCCAGCGTCTTCACCTCTTCGACCGAGGCGACCTCGAAGCCGGCTCCGGCTTCCCGCAACACCCGAAGGACGCCGTCGTCCGAGTTGCACTTGGTCGCATAGAACGGTTGGACCTGCGGAAATGCTCGTCGGAATGCCGAGAGGGCCGCGACGATGCGGCTCGCCCTCATCTCCAGAACCGGCACCTGAGAACGCAGCGATATATCCAGCAACGGAAGCCCCTTTACGCCGAGTAGCGGCCTCAATGCCGAGCGTACACGTTGGAGGCCGCGAGGCATATACGCAGGCAGGGGCGCAGATACAGAGCACCCGCCCGGAATGCCGATGCCGGCGTCCCGAACGGGTGCTTTGCTTCATCCTGAAAATGGATCTTGTCGTGGGGGAAGTTGACTTTGAGTTGCCACTTCCCATCGTTGCGTGTCTGTCGCTAGGCTTCAGGAGCTGATGTCGAACTCGCCATCCTTGGCCGAGTTCAAGAACTCGGTCCACGACGCCGAGCCGAAGATCAGAGCCGGACCCGACGGATCCTTGCTGTCGCGTACGGCGAAAGCTGTGTCGAGGCGAGCGACCTCAACGCAGTTGTTACCGCCATTGCCATTGCTGCGACTGCTTTTCTTCCAGACGGCAGTGTTGAGACGGTGCGCGGGCATCATACCAGGCACCTCCCTTCATTATGCTGTTGTGTCGTGCTTCGGGAGTGGTACGTGGGCCTGTGTTGGCTAACTTCCGATTAGCCGACCAGGCCCTCGATCATCTTAAGGGACAAGCGGTGGTCGAGCGCCATAGTGCTCAACCGATCGAACTCGTCCCGGTAACGACCGACCTCTGAAGGTTGCTCTTCGTAGAGATCGCCCGCAAGGCCTTCCAGGTAAACTACATCCGGATGAGTGGTCTCCCGGAACTCCAAAAGCGCTGCTGAACCGCCCAGGAAGGGATGCTCGCCGGCCCCGAACGGCAGGATCTGGAGCGTCACGTTCGGTAATTGAGCCGTGTCGATGAGGTGTCGCAGCTGCTCGTTCATCACGTCGGAACCGCCGATCACCCGGCGCACCACGGACTCGTCGACGATCGCCGAAAGAATGAGCGGACTCGGCGACCGCAACCGGCCCTGGCGCTTCAGCCGCAGCGACACCCGGCGGTCGGTTTCCTTCGGCGGATCCGACGAGCGGCCCGAGCGCATCAGCGCCCGCATGTAGGCCTCCGTCTGCAGCAGACCGGGCAGCACGATCGGCTCCCAGGTGCGCATCGACGAGGCCTCCGCCTCCAGGCCGACGAAGTTGCCCGGCCGCATCAGGTCGCGATAGTCGGTCCACCAAGTCTTTTCCCGCGACAGCCGGGCCAGCGCCATGAGCGCCTCGCGATAGTCCTGATCTTCGACGCCATACAACGCAAGCAAGTCCTTGACGTCGCGAGCAGTTACCGCTACACGTGCTGTCTCTATCCGCGTGACCTTCGCGGCATGCCACTCGAAATGGCGCGACACGTTCTCCTGGGTCAATCCGGCCGCCTCGCGGCACCGCTTCAATTCCGCGCCGAGACGACGCCGGCGCAGCGTGGGCCCCTCGTCAACGGGCACGTCAGCTCCCTCGATCATCCGAACTCGACTGATCTCATGATCCACCTTAGACATCCCGAGATAGTTGCGAGTCTAGTACTTCTTGCAATGACCTTGTGGTTCGGTACATGATGCGACCGACAACGAGTTAGCGCGTCAATCCGGGCAGTCGTCGTCCGATCGGCATTCAAGGTCGATGTGGTTTCAAGGTCGATGTGTATAAGGGGCGTGGCAGCGGTGCTGGCTGACCAGTTCTTCTTGATCGCACACGAGGACCGGACTGGCCGGTCGCGTCTACACCCGCGCGCAACCGGTTTAGGCCTGGCCGCAGCCCTGCTCGGCGAGCTGATGCTCGAGCACCGGCTACGAGTGTTCGACGGTGACCTGTACATCGAGAATCACCAACCCCCTCGCGACGCTTTGTCCCACGACATTCTGGACCTGTTGGTGGCCCAGCCGCAGCACCGTGAGGTGCGCACGTGGTTGGCCTTCCTCTCCCAGGATGCCGCGGTCAAGGTGGGCGAGCGGATGACCCGCACCGGCGCCCTGGAGCCGGTGACCCGCCGCAAGATGTTGAGCACCCAGACCCTTTATATGCCAGCCAACGAAACGCAACGCAACGCGGCGGCCTGGGCGCCGATGCGGCTGGCCAACCTACTGGTACGTGGCCTCGAGATGAGTGTCAGCGACCGGGTGCTGGCCGGCCTGGTGGTCGCGACCGGATTGACCCGGCACGTGCTGTGGGACTTCGATATGCATAGGCAAGCGCTGTTGCTGTTGCCCAGTGCGATTGCATCCCTCCCCGGTGACCTGCGTGAACTCATCGAGTACACCGAGGCGTCGGTGGGATCGGTGCTCACCGTCGGTCGCCGGTGAGCAGTCGTGGGCGCCACCACCGGCGACGAGACAACATTGACCAATGGGCCGGGAGGCTGTTGATGGCGCGTGAGGAAGTAGCCGAACCGGATATCGTCTCGAGGGCGCTGGCGCAAAACCGGCTCGGCGTGCCCTCGGTCGTGTTCTTCGGCGTGGCCGGTGCCGCACCGCTGACAGTGATCATCGGCGCGATCTCGGCCATCTACGCCATCATCGGCAATACCGCGGTGCCGGTCGTCTATCTGGTGGTCGCCGGGATCCTGTCGATCTTCACGGTCGGCTTCGTGGCGATGAGCCGGCACATCGTCAACTCCGGCGCCTTCTATTCGTACATCAGCCATGGGCTGGGCCGGATCATCGGGGTCGGTGCCGCCTTCGTGGCGCTGCCGGCGTATTCGCTGATGCAGATCGGCCTGTTCGGGCTCTTCGGCTCCGCCGCCTCGGAGATCCTCGCCGCGTTCGGCGTCAATGTCGCCTGGTACGCCTGCGCGATCGCCGCCTGGGCGATCGTCGCGGTGCTGGGCGTGCTCTGGGTCGACCTGAGCGGCAAGGTGCTCGCGGTCCTGCTGGTCGCCGAGATCACCGTCGTGCTCGTCTACGACATCGTGATGATCGCGAACCCCGCGGGCGGCTCGGTCAGCTTCGAGACGCTTTCCCCGGCTCCCCTGTTCACCCCGGACGTCGGCCCGATGCTGGTGCTGGCGATCGCCGGCTTCGTCGGCTTCGAGGCGACGGTCGTGCTGTCCGAGGAGGCCAAGGACCCGAAGCACACGATCGCCCGGGCCACCCACATCGCGGTCATCCTCGCCGGCCTGCTCTGCGGGCTGTCCGCGTGGGCCATGTCGGTGAGCACCGGGGCGGACCAGATCGTCGCGACCGCCCAGGCGCACCGGACCGACCTGGTCTTCGCGCTGGTCGGGCCGCATCTCCCGGTGATCCTGGTGGACATCGGCTACGTGCTCTTCATGACCAGTGTGTTCGCCGCGCTGCTCGCGTTCCACGCCGCCGTGGCCCGCTACCAGTTCGCGCTCGGCCGCGAAGGCGTGCTGCCCGCGGCCTGGGGCCGCACGAATCCGCGCACCGGCGCCCCGACGTTCGGCTCGATCACCCAGAGCGTGCTGGCGATCGCGGTGCTGAGCGCGTACGCGGCAGCCCACGCCGAACCGCTGGTCTTCGTCTTCGCCTGGTTGACCACCATCGGCGGCCTGGGCGTGCTCATCCTGATGTGGGCCGCGTCCGCCGCGGTGCTGGTCTTCTTCCTGCGCAACCGCGGCCGGGAGAACGCCTGGCGCGCGCAGATCGCCCCGATGATCGCCTTCACCCTGCTCAGCCTCGTGCTGGCGGTGACCGTGATCGGCTTCGGCGAGCTGCTGCAAGTCTCCGGGGACTCGCCGTTCCAGTGGCTGATCCCGGTGTTGTATCTGGCCGTGGCGGGGATCGGATTCGTCTGGGCCCTGATCATGCGGCGCGTCCGGCCGGAGGCTTACGCCGCCATCGGCCGGGGAACCGAGGGCCGGGTCAGCAAGGAAGTGACGATCGACTCCCTCTTAGCGAAGGGATCGCACGAGCCGGTGGGAGCGCGCAGCTTTCATTACTGACCAGTCGGCCAAATCCAGAAAGGACCCAGATGACGTACGCCGCCCAGGAGCTGGTGATCCGTGACGCCGCGACGGCCGACACCGTCGCGACGTGGGACGGGCCAGTTGCTCGACGGCTCGATCCGGGTCCCGCCACCAGTAGAAGGGAGAGCCCTGGATCCTTCGAGATATTCCTCGAGCACAACGGCCGGCAGGGCGAGGTGTACACGATCGCCGATACGTACACCGGCAGCCTTTCCGGAGTCGCGCTCTGGTTCCCGTTCACACCGATGATCCCGCCGCCGGCTGACTATGGCAGTCGCCTCAAGGAGGCGGCGGGATCATCGGTCGAGCATTCCCTCCGGCACCACGGTTACTACTGCCAGGCGGAGATCCACCGACCCGACGACGGGCCTCCGCTCTGGACGATGTGGCGGCCGCCTATGCCGTGAAACCTAACTGGATTGCTCAGGCGGCCGTCGGGAACTCGTACAGCCAGTACGACTGCTGGTCGATTCGTTCGAACCGCATGGTGTCGCTGAGCCGGCTGACCATCATCCGGAAGATCCTCGTCATGCTCCGCGTGTCGTCGTTGTAGTTGCACACGTCGAGGCCCACGAGGCCATTCTGGGTGGCCGCAACCAGGTACATCTCCTCGACGAGCTCCGCGAAGGCATGGCGTTTGCCTTGCACCTTCGGGTCGACCGCGACGAATCCGATGTACCAGATCTTGCGAGCCGCGTAGTGATCGGGCCAGTGCCGCTCAAAGTACTGCGGTGCGATCAGCGGCACTGCGTCCAGGTTGTTGGTGTAGGTGGAGAGGCCGTAGAGGGTGCCGTCATCGTCGAGGCACAGGTACTTCTGGACTCGCTGGTCGCGCATGACGTCGTCGAACTCGTGCCGGTACATCAGATGACGCTGCACCGCGAGCGAGTTGAGGTCCTTGAATGCCTCGTAGTACAGCCCCCACAGGGATTCGAGGAGCTCTTCGTCGTTGACCTGTTCGACAATCTTGATGACCATGCCTGTCTCCTGGACCGCTAGTCGAGGACCCACCCCGTTCGGTGGCTTGACGTAGATCGATAGCTATTTTTCGACAGAGTACGGAGAGTTATCCAAGAGCAACAGTCTGTACACGACCTTCATCGCGGAAGTCGTGAGATTTCTGTGACCATGTGCAACTTGCAGGGGATACGGTGATCCAATGAAGGTTCGGCCTCGGTGCGTAGGACTCCCTCTTGGACCAACTGGATCACCAACCCGATCACCAATGGGTTGACCAGCTCGAATGCGATCGACTCAATGACCACTGAGGACTTCACGGCGGCGTCGATCGCGGTCGCCGAGGTGGTCGCGCTGGCCAGCGAGCTGATCGCGATCGACACAAGCAATTTCGGTGATCCGGAAAAAGTTGGCACAGAACAGCCGGCCGCGGAGTATGTCGCGGGCAAGCTCGCCGAGGTGGGCTACGAGATCACCTATGTCGAATCGGGCGCCCGGGGGCGCGGCAATGTGATCGTCCGGTTGCCCGGCGCCGATCCGGCGCGCGGCGCGCTGCTGGTGCACGGCCACCTCGACGTGGTGCCGGCCGACGCCGCCGAGTGGACAGTGCATCCCTTCTCCGGGGAGATCCGCGACGGCTACGTGTGGGGCCGCGGCGCGGTCGACATGAAGGGCATGGTCGCGATGACTCTCGCCGTCGCGCGCCAGCTCAAGCGCGACAACGCCGTACCCCCGCGGGATGTGATCTTCGCTTTTCTCGCCGACGAGGAGGCCGGCGGCGTGGTCGGGGCACGCTGGCTGGTCGAGAACAAGCCGGAGCTCTTCGCCGGCGCGACCGAGGCGCTGAGCGAGGTCGGCGGCTTCTCGATCACGCTCGGCGGCACCCGGGCCTACCTGATCGAGACCGCCGAGAAGGGCGTGCTGGGGCTGCGCCTGACGACGCGCGGCACCGCCGGGCACGGCGCGATGCTGCACACCGACAACGCCGTGGCCAAGCTGGCCGCCGCCGTCGACCGCCTCGAACGGCACCGCTTCCCGCTGATCTTGACCGAAACCGTTCAGGAGTTCCTGGCCGGCGTCAGCGCGCTCACCGGGGAGCCGTTCGACCCGGCCGACCCCGAGGCGGCGATCGCCCGGCTCGGTCCGCTGTCCCGGTTGATCGGCGCGACGCTGCGGGACACCGCGAACGTAACCGAGTTCAACGCCGGCTACCGGGCCAACGTCGTGCCGTCGGTGGCCCGGGCGACGATCGACGTCCGCACGATGCCGGGGCGCGAGGACGCCTTCCTGGCCGAGCTCGCCGGGATCCTGGGCCCGGAGGTGGAAAGCGAGTGGCAGCGGATGCCGGCCGTGCACACCTCGTTCGACGGGGTGCTGCCCGAAGCCATGGCGGCGGCGATCGCGGCCGAGGACCCGGGCGCACGGGTGTTGCCGTACATGCTGCCGGCCAGCACCGACGCGAAGCACTTCGACCGGCTGGGCATCCGGCACTTCGGCTTCGCCCCGCTGCGGCTGCCACCCGACCTGGACTTCACGGCCCTGTTCCACGGCGTCGACGAACGGGTGCCGGTGGCCGCGCTCGAGTTCGGCACCCGGGTCCTGCACCGCCTGCTGCTCGCCTGCTAGCGCGTCCCCGGGTGACCGGTTCCGGTCACCGGCCTAGCCGGTCGCCGCGGCGTGCTCACCGGTCGCGTAGGCGGCGAGCGCCTGCCGGCTCAGCAGCGACTCGAGGTCGGCGGGCGGGACCGGGCGGCTGAAGAAGTAGCCCTGGATCGCCGCGCATCCGGCCTCGCTCAGCGCCGCCCAGTCGTCGTACTCCTCGACGCCCTCGGCGACCACCGACATGTTCAGGGAACGGGCCAGCCAGAGCACCGCCGAGATGATGGACGCCTTGCGCGCGTCGTGGGCCAGGCCGGCGACGAACGAGCGGTCCAGCTTGACGATGTCCGCCGGCACCGACTGCAGCCAGGTGAGCGAGCTGTAGCCGGTGCCGAAATCGTCGAGGGCGATGCGTACGCCGAGGGCTTTGATCGCATCCATCCGGGATCGCAGGTCTGCGGACATCGACAACAGGGCCGTCTCGGTGATCTCCAGGATCAGCCGGGACGGGTCGCCGAGGCCGGCCTCGCGCAGCAGCCGGGCGAGCGTCGGGACGAATCCCGGCTCGGACAACTGCCGCGGGCTGACGTTGACCGAGACGTAACCGAGCTCGTGCCGCCAGTGCTGCAGGTGCCGCAGCGCCACCGCGAGGACGTGCTCGCCGAGCGGCACCACGAGGCCGGTCTCCTCGGCGGTGGGGATGAAGTGACCGGGTGCGAGCAGCTCACCGTCGGCGGTCCGCAGCCGCACCAGCGCCTCGGCGCCGACGATCCGCCCGGTCGCGGGCGAGACGATCGGCTGGAACCAGATGGGCAGCGTCGTCTCGCGGTCGCCGTCGAGCGCCTGCCGCAGCGCCGCCTCGGCGACGATGCGCTGCCGGACGGCGGTGCGCATCTGCTCGTTGAAGATCTCCAGCCGGTTGCCGCCGGCCCGCTTGGCCGCGTACATGGCCGTGTCGGCGGCCAGGACGGCCTGCTCGGCCTGATCCGGGGCCCAGGCCACGGCCACGCCCACGCTCGTCGCCAGTTGCAGCCGGTTGCCCGTCACCGGCAACGCTTCGGCGAACGAGGCGACGATCGCGTGCCCTAGTTGCTGGCCAGCGGCCGGGGGCCCGGACAGCGCGACCGCGAACTCGTCGCCGCCCAGCCGGGCGACGAGCGCACCGGCCGGCGCGATAGCGCGCAGCCGAGTGGCGACCGAGCGCAGGACCTCGTCGCCGACGGCGTGCCCGGAGCCGTCGTTGATCGACTTGAACCGGTCCACGTCGAGGTAGAGCACGCTCGCCGGGGCGGTGCTCGCGCCCAGCAGGGCGACCAGGTCCTCCTCGAAAGCCGCCCGGGACAGCAGGCCGGTCAGCGAGTCCTCGCGCACCTGGCGCCGCAGTTCGGCCTCGTGCTCCTGCTGACGGGTCACGTCCAGGCAGTGCACGAAGACCAGCCGCAGCCGGCCGTCCCGGTCCCGGATCCCGTTGCTGTGGATCTCCACGTAGATCAGCGAGCCGTCGTCGTGGCGCCGGTACCGCCGGGTGGCCGTGCGGGCGGCGTCGCTGCGGGTCAGCTCCGCGAAGACCACGTCGGCGGTGCCGTCGGTGTCCACCGCGGTGAGCGGCAGGTCGTTCACCCGGAAGCCGGGCGGCAGCTGCGCCGGCAGGCCGAGCCAGCTGCGGTACGCCGAGTTGGTGCGCACCACGAGCCCGTCCGGCCCGAACATCGCCATCGGCACCGGCGTCTCGTCGAAGGCGATGCCCAGCTGCGCCTGGCTGTCCTCGAGATGGTTGCGGGCGCGTTCCTCCTGGGACTCGGTCAGCCGCCACGCGACCACCTGGCCGGCCGCCGCGAGCAGCACGGCCAGCCCGTGCAGCAGCGCCCACCGCCAGGGATGGACCAGCGCGTCGTGGTGATCGAAGGTCCGGTCGCCGAGCAGCACCCCGACGACCGCGTGGTGCACGATGGTGCCGAGCAGGAACGCGCCGAACGGGGCCCAGTCCCGGTAGAGGGCCAGGGCCGGGATGACGATGAAGAACGCGAAATGCGCCTCGGTCAGGCCGTCGGACATGGCCACGAAGCTGCCGCAGGCGACGGTGAACCCGATCGCGACGAAGATCGACGGGAGCCGGCGTGGCCGCAGCCGCGCCGCGGCCACCACGCACAGCAGGATCGCCAGCGTGGTCAGCATCCAGGACTGGTCGAGCCGGTGCCGGAACGCGCCGAAGAACGTCAGCACGAGCAGGCAGGACGCGAGCAGCCAGGTCAGCAACCGGTGCCGGCGGGCCCAGTCCTCGTCGCTCAGCCCGCCGCCGAGCGGCAGCCAGCCGCGCAGGTCGGCCGTCAGCCGGGTCGCCTCCATCACGCCGTGTGTCCCCGCCTCGTGTGAGATGTTCGTGGGAACTCATCGGCTGCGGAAGGCACTTCTTGAGCAAGCTCAGTTTGAGCCGCTCAGTGCGGACTGACCCGGACCGCCGGCGCGGGGACACCGTCGTACCAGGCCGCCTCGCGGATCGTGGCGAGCAGCCGTTCCTGCTGGTCGGGGCGTTGCCGGTCGATGAAGAGCACGCCGTCGAGGTGGTCGGTCTCGTGCTGGATGCAGCGGGCCAGCAGGCCGCCGCCGACCACCTGGACCGGGTCGCCGTGGGCGCTGAAGCCCTTGGCGACCACGTTCATCCGGCGCTTGGTGTCGAGGTAGATGCCGGGGATCGACAGGCACCCCTCCGGGCCGCCCTGCTCCTGCTCGTCCGGGAAGTCGAGCACCGGGTTGACCAGATGATCGAGATCGCCCTCGGACAGCTGCGGCGCGAAGACGAACACCCGCAGCCCGACCCCCAGCTGGGGCGCGGCGAGGCCGGCACCGTTCTGCTCGGCCAGGGTCTCGCGGAGGTCGGCGACGAGCGTATGCAGCTCCGCATCGAAGTCGACCACCGGCTTGGCGGGCGTACGCAACACGGGGTCGCCGATGAGCCGCACGGGAAGGATCGTCATAGCCCGATGGTACGAGCCGCACGGGCCGCAGCCGTGCCGCGCCCCACCCGTCCCAGGCGTTTCACGGCCCCGGTTACGGGCGGGTAACAAGCCTCGCGTGGTTATCGAACCGAGCTGTGCGATCCATGGTTGATCGTCCGGCGGCATGCAAGGATCAGGGCCACCAAATGGCAGCTGGACGCGGCCTGGCCTGGTAAATGACGCCTGCTGGTCGCCTACACGCCACTCGGCCCTCTCATGATCCACGCAGCGGCTCCGGTACCGAGCGGAGCCGTCTAGAAGGAGGAACAAGTGCGGACCCCATCCCTCAAGGGAGCAGCGCGGTCAGCGACCGCGTTGCTCGCGGCCACCGCCATGGCCGCGGCGGTAGCCGCGTGCTCGCCACCCGAGAAGAAGAGCGAGGCCGACTCCACCGGCGCGGCGACCGCCACCAGCGCGGCCGACCTCGGCGGGCTGGACGCGCTCGTCACGGCGGCGAAGAAAGAGGGCCAGCTCAACGTCATCGCGCTCCCGCCCGACTGGGCGAACTACGGCGAGATCATCAAGGCCTTCGGCGACAAATACGGCATCAAGGTTAATTCGGCGCAGCCGGACGGTTCCAGCCAGGACGAGATCAACGCCGCGGACCAGCTCAAGGGCCAGGACTCGGCGCCGGACGTGTTCGACCTGGGCGGCGCCGTCGCGACCGCCAACGTGGCGAAGTTCGCCCCGTACAAGGTCTCCACGTTCGCCGACGTCCCGGACGCGCTCAAGGACGCCGGCGGCGCCTGGGTCAACGACTACGGCGGCTACATGTCGATCGGCTACGACAGCTCGAAGGTGCCCGCCCCGACCAGCGTTGCCGACCTGCTCAAGCCCGAGTACAAGGGCAAGGTCGCGCTGAACGGCGACCCGACCCAGGCCGGCGCGGCGTTCTCCGGCGTCGTGATGGCCTCGCTGGGCAGCGGCGGCTCCGCCGACGACATCGCCCCGGGCGTCGACTTCTTCGCACAACTCAAGAAGGCCGGCAACTTCCTGCCCGTCGACCCGACCTCGGCGACCGTCGAGTCGGGCCAGACCCCGGTCGTCTTCGACTGGGACTACCTGAACGTGGCCCAGGGCGCGAAGCTCACCGGCAAGGTGCAGTGGAAGACGATCGTCCCGGCGAACGCCGTGGTCGGCTCGTACTACGTGCAGGCGATCAGCAAGGACGCCCCGCACCCGGCGGCTGCGCGGCTGTGGGAGGAGTTCCTCTACTCCGACGCGGGCCAGAACCTGTGGCTCAAGGGCGGCGCCCGCCCGGTCCGCGCCGAGGCCATGGAGAAGGCCGGCACCATCGACGCGACCGCGTACGCGGCCCTGCCCAAGGCCGAGGGCACGCCGGTCTTCCTGACCGACGCGCAGACCACCAAGGCCAAGGACTACCTGTCGGCCAACTGGGCGAAGGCCATCGGCTGAGAATGGCCAACGTCGTCGATACCCCGGATCTCGTGGCCCCCCGGCCCGAGATCCGGGCCCGCCGGGGGGTGGGCATCACGCGGGCGCGCAGCCTGCTCGCGACGGTTCCGTTCTTCGCGTACGTGGTGATCTTCCTGGTGATCCCCACCCTGGTCGTGGTCGTGGACTCGTTCACCGGCAACGAGGGTGGCTTCACCCTGGAGAACATCAGCGCGCTGGGTGACGGCTTCATCGTGGACGCGTTCGTGCGCAGCATCGTGCTCTCCGCCTCGACCGCGGTGGTGGGCGCGATCCTGGGCGCACTGCTCGCGTACGCCCTCGTGACGGCGAAGCCGAACGGCGTGCTGCGCCGGGCCGTGACGGCCGCGTCGGGCGTGCTCGCGCAGTTCGGCGGCGTCACGCTGGCGTTCGCCTTCCTGGCCACCATCGGCCTGTCCGGCTTCGTCACGGTCTTCCTCAAGGACCATCTCGGGATCGATCTGTACGCGAACGGCGTCTGGCTCTTCGAACTGCCGGGCCTGATGCTGGTCTACACGTACTTCCAGATCCCGTTGATGGTGATCGTGTTCCTGCCCGCGCTGGACGGGATCCGCCCGCAGTGGCGCGAGGCGACCGAGAGCCTGGGCGGCTCGACCTGGCAGTACTGGACCCGGGTCGCCGGGCCGCTGCTCGCGCCGGCGTTCCTCGGCTCGACGTTGCTGCTGTTCGCCAACGCCTTCTCCGCGTACGCCACGGCGGCGGCGCTGGTCAGCCAGGGCAACCCGATCGTGCCGCTGCAGATCCGCGGCGCGCTGACCAGCGAGGTCGTGCTCGGCCGGCAGCATCTCGGCCACGCCATGGCGCTCGGCATGGTGGTCGTGGTGGCCATCGTGATGGGGCTTTACGCGCTGCTGCAACGGAGGACGGCAAAATGGCTGGCCTGATCGCCCGGCGGGCCCGCCGGCAACGGGCGTTCCGCTGGATCGTCCTGGTCCTGCTCGGCGCCTTCTTCCTGCTGCCGCTGATCGCGATGGTCGAGTTCGCCTCGCGCGGCGGCGGCCAGTCGTGGCGGCTGCTGGTCGACTGGCCGCAGCTGCGCGAGACCTATCCCGACCTCGCCAGCGGCATCGTCGCGTCGCTGGGCCAGGCGGTGCTGACCGCGCTGCTGATGCTGGTGCTGCTCGTGCCGACGGCGGTCTGGGTCCGGCTGCGCCTGCCCGGGTTGCGCCGGCTGATCGAGTTCATCTGCCTGTTGCCGCTGACCATCCCGGCGATCGTCCTGGTCGTCGGGCTGGCCCCGGTCTACGCCTGGGTCAACTACTTCCTCGGCGGCTCGTCGCTGACGCTCACGTTCGCGTACACGATCCTGGTCCTGCCCTATGCCTATCGCTCGATCGACACGGGACTCTCCGCGATCGACGTCAAGACGCTCGCCGAGGCCGCCCGTAGCCTCGGCGCGGGCTGGGGCCGGGTGATGTGGCGGGTGGTCCTGCCGAACATCCGCTCGGCGGTGCTCTCCGCCGCGTTCCTCACGGTGGCGCTGGTGCTCGGCGAGTTCACCATCGCCTCGCTGCTGCACCGCGACAATCTGCAGGTCGCGATCGAACTGCTGGGCAAGAGCAGCGCCACCATGTCGGTGGCCGTGTCGCTCGCCGCGCTGGTGCTCGCGTTCATCCTGCTGCTGCTTCTCTCCCTGTTCGGCGAACGACGAAAGGCGTCCCGATGACCGGCGTCGCGGTTCACCTCAACGACCTGCGCCGCTCGTTCGGCGCGCTGCACGCCCTGGACGGGCTGGACCTGTCGCTCGTGCCGGGCGAGCTGATCGCGCTGCTCGGCCCGTCCGGCTGCGGCAAGACCACCGCGCTGCGGGTGCTGGCCGGCCTCGAGGACGCCGACAGCGGCCGGGTCCTGGTCGACGGCAAGGACATCACCGGCCTGCCGGCCAACCGGCGCGACATGGGCATGGTGTTCCAGGCGTACAGCCTCTTCCCGCACCTGACCGCGCTGCAGAACGTCGAGTTCGGCCTGAAGCTGCGCGGCCGCAAGGCGACCACGACCCGGGCGAACGAGATGCTCGAGCTGGTCGGCATCGGCGCCTTCGCGGCCCGGTACGCCAACCAGCTCTCCGGCGGCCAGCAGCAGCGGGTCGCGCTGGCCCGGGCGCTCGCCATCCAGCCCAAGGTGCTGCTGCTGGACGAGCCGCTGTCGGCCCTGGACGCCAAGGTCCGGGTGCAGCTGCGCGACGAGATCCGGCGGATCCAGACCGAGGTCGGCACGACCACGCTGTTCGTGACGCACGACCAGGAGGAGGCGCTGGCCGTCGCCGACCGGGTGGGCGTCATGCGGGCCGGCCGGCTCGAGCAGCTGGCCCCGCCGGCCGAGGTCTACCTGCAGCCGGCGACCGCGTTCGTGGCCGACTTCGTCGGGCTCAGCAACCGACTGCCGGGCCGGATCGAGGACGGCGGCGTGACCGTCTTCGGCACCCGGCTGCCGCTGGTGACCCCGACCACCCGGGGCCCGGAGGTGACGGCGCTGGTGCGGCCCGAGTCGGTCGACGTCGTGCCCGACCCCGACGGCACGGGCCGGGTGCTGACGACCAGCTTCCTCGGCCCGACCAGCCGGGTCACCGTCGAGGTGGGCGAGACGCTGGTGCTGGCGCAGATCGCCAGCGGCCGGGTCGGCGAGCTGGCCGCGGGCACGCCGGTCCGGCTGGAGCTGCGCCCGGTCCCGGTGGCCTTGGACGGGGACGCCGCAAGCTAACGCAGCCGGGCCACCGCGGTGGCGACCTTTTGCCGCAGCTCCTCCGGGAGGGCGGCGTAGCCGAGCCGGGTCGCCGCCGCCTGGCCGGCCGGGCTGGCCGTGTACGCGAGGAAGCTCTTGGCCAGGCCCGGCGC
>Ga0307515_10015018_pt1 | contig 14304 bp, 6 predicted proteins | sample 17_EM_MG_FD_194513 | JGI IMG/M metagenome (GOLD analysis project Ga0307515, IMG submission 194513) | Populus trichocarpa ectomycorrhiza microbial communities from riparian zone in the Pacific Northwest, United States - 17_EM | ecosystem: Host-associated > Plants > Roots > Unclassified | place...
TGCCCCTATTTAGCTCTGTAGTAGTAGGGCGTATTCCTTAGCCGTATCTACCATATGGTCCGCTATTACCTTTTCTAAGATCTTACTAAGGGTATTTTTTAAGGCAATAGGGCGGTAGCTTCCTGGGATTAAGTAATCTACTTTACCTTCTTTTTATAGGATAACCGTCGTTATAGATTTTCCAAGTCGTGGGTAGTAGCCTATAGTAAAGTATGCTCTAGCTATATCTATAAGTTAGGGTGCTATAAGTGGTCCATAGGTCTTTAAGGCCTTATTTAGAATCCCATCTAAGCCTAGTACTATATTGTTTAAAAGGCAGCTAATAGTTCTGGCTATTTCCTCTATTATTATATCGCTGTTAACCTACAGGCGAGTTACTGGTGCTTTACCTGTAATATTACTAAGGTCTACTAAAGCTGGTTAGGGGAAGAACCTTTCTATAAGGATCTTTGCCTTCTTATCGTTATTGTTAGTGGCCTATAATTCCCCTGCTCTTTGTAGGGGTAGTAAATATAGGTCTTCTGCTAATTGCCCTGCCTTTTTCTTTACCCATTTTACTATAGCCTACAGGCCCTTGTTATAGGGGAGGCTTAGGTTAAAAGTGTATTTATTTATAAATCGTCTCTAGTTGTTTCTTGCTTCTTTTTTTAGGGTATTCTTTAACTAGTTTCTTGTGTCTTTATATTATCTCTTATCTTTAGGGTTATAGCTACTTAAGTATTTCCTTCTTACTCGTCGTTGGCTAGCTATAAGAACCGCGCATTATACAGACTAAGCGTGTTGCGTGTAGGGGCCCGGTCTTAAGACCGGGCAGTACTCTTCTAGCCCATTTTTAATCGCTGCCTAGATCCTTTCTAGTCTTCGGTCGATTTCCTTAGGGGTGGCTAATAAGCCTTACTCGTTTGGTATCGGGTGGATTTCTTTTAGGTCTTAAAGTTATTATTTAACTGTATTAAGGAAGCTGTTTACCTTAAGCATCCTTATTATATATCTTTTGCTATTTAGTTACGCCTTAATGTCTAAATCTAGCTATATTTGGATAGGGGTATAGTTTAAGGTAAGTGCCTATTCTTCTTTGGGGTTGTACCTTTTAAGTCTCTAATATAGGCCTTCGTCCATAAATGTAAGGTTAATTATACTTTTGGCGGATCCTTATTACTATATAATTGCTCTAGGGGGGGTGGCCAGCTTAAGGCCCTAGGTGTTTATAGCTTTTAGTAGGCACTCTACCTATCGTTTAGTAGCGACGTAGATACCCCCTTACCGCGGGTGGTAGAGGTTTATGTCTCCTAATAGGATAGACTCTATACCTTCGGTTTTAAGTAAGCTTATTACCGATATAATATTCTCTATTTATAGGACCCCTTTAACCCTAGGGTTATATATATTAATAATTTATACTAGTCCTCTATATATCTGGATTATTATAACTATAATATCTAGATTAACTGCCTGCTATAACTATAAGGATAGGCTAATAGTTTTGCTAATTATAAAGCATACGCGTATAGCTGCTTTTAGTTTATATAGGAGCTGGAATCCTTAGGGGCAGTATATTAATTATATGTAGGTATTATAGTACGGCTCTTGTATAGTAAGGATATAGTATTTCTCTAGGTCTAGATTGTCTAGTAAGGGCCTTATAAGACGGTGGTTTATGTTGCTATAGTTATACTATATAATAGATAGGTGGCGGACCCCTAGCGAGGGTCCTTCGCCTCTCCGTTGTTCCTCGCTTCTTCTATTTCTACTTTCTCTAGGATATTTAAAACTTCTATCTCTTATATCTACACCCTGGTTACTACTTATTTTATATAGAGCTTTCTATTCCCATATCTTATGTTCCTACTAGCGCTTCTATATCTAAATCTGTTATTATCTCCGGTTCTTCCCCTGTTCTTACTAGTTAGCTATATACCCTTTAAGAGTTGGCTATAAATGTTATATTTACCGCGTTAAGTCTAATTCTTAATTATCCCAGTCTTAAGCTTGCTGTAGCTGTCTATAAGGGCCTTCCTATAGGGCGTTCTCTCCCTTATATCCCCTATAACCCTTATATCCCCTATAACCCTTATATCCCCTATAACCCTTATATCCCCTATAACCCTTATATCCCTATACGGTCTAGTAATATCGCGCGGCGTCGCTTCTAGCCCGTTAAGGCTTAGGATAGCTAGCCTAGCCCCCTAGTATTAAAGGTAGGAAACGCTAGGAAGGCACCTACGCCCCCCTAGCTTATCGCCTGTTGTTTCCATTCGTATAACCTAGCGTGCAGTTATTCCCGCAGCTGTTAAGCCCTAACCTTTTATCTCCTGTATTTAATACAGTCTTCTCTCTTCTACGCCTTATATGTACTTTAGTGGCAGTTTACGCATTTTATTTAGTCTTAATTTAAGCAGTGTCTTATATTGTGGGGGCCTATATAGTAGCTATAGCATACCTATACTACGCATGTGGATTAGGTATGCCCCTATTATATACAGTAATAGTATTATTCTAGGCGGAGTCTATAGTTATAGAGCCTTGCGTTATATATAAGGCCATTTATAATAATACCTTTTTAGATAAGGAGTTTTTGCATTCCTAGTGTATGTATGCTAATAATAAGGGAGCTATGCGTTTGACTAGTGTTTCCCTAGTAAGTCTCTGGCGATCCTTATATTCTTTTATTATTCTTATTATATACTTAGTTTACATTTTCCTATTAAAGCTATTAGATTTAGGTAATCTTAAGTCCTAGTATAAGGCGTTCTGTTTATTTTACTATCTTATATATAGTTACTATATTATCCGCCTAGTGTCCCTTTTCTACCCTAAGGCTTAGGGGAACCACTAGGACTTTGACTAGGTAATCTTCGCGGAGCACTTTTATGCTAATATGTTTTCCTAGCCTGTCCCCTACCCTAACGGCTCGTTCCTTTACCTATTAGTCCCTTAAGGTAACTCTAATATCTCTACTCCTAAGGTATTAGACTGCGATAGCGTTGTAGACCTCTTTACGGATCTCCGTAAGGACTTCTGTTTTTAATTATCTCTTAAGCCCCTCTGCTTTTTCTATATTTAGTTATATTATAATTATATACCCGGATATTATCTTTAGGGGGGTAGGTTCCCTATACTATAGACGCGTAGCTATAGCGGCCTAGGTGCGGTTCGCCGGTAAGGAGGGGCTTTATTTATTTTTAATTTTACTTAACCGTTAGAGGATTTAATTAAGGGTTTACTAAAGGGGCGCCTAAGGTTCGCTGGACTGGCGGAGCTATTCTGCTAGCTGTATTAGTTCGTTATAGCTAACGGTAGCTCCCCCGTAACTACGGATACTAGACGCGTCCAATAGGCTTTATATTTTGTTAGATGCCTTCTTAATAGAGGTCTTTCCGCTTTGTAGTGTGGTATTCGCCCGTTCTTATTGTGGAGGGCCATTGCTAGACGTGGTTCTGGTGGACGCGCGCGAGTGCGAACCACCGTCGTTCGACGTGTGCCTCCCCTGCGATGCATGTATCTTAGGGGGATTCTCTAGGTGTTTTTCAGGGTTCTTTTGGTTGGTTTTGGTCTTTTTGGGCCGGTTGTAGCAAGAGCTCTAATTTGCGAAATAATATAGAATCTTTATAAGATATAAGAAAAGTAAAATAATAAGTTACTATAGCACTTAATAAAGGCAAAAGGCTATAAGTTTAAGATTCTAAAGAAAGGATAAAAACTACTTAAGATTTTTAGAATAAGATAAGAGATAGGACTTAATATTTTAAAGATAGGATAAAAGTATAAGCGAGTTATCTATAAGGATAGATTAAAGCAGAAAATTAAAAGGATTAAGCTTCCGCGGTATAGGAAATATTTCTAATATTAGGTAAATAAAGTGTTTAGACTAGGGTTAAAAAGTTTAATGCTATAATTATAAAGTTTAAGGATCTAATAGCTAGATATAAACTAGGAAAAGACTAAAGGGGATATAAGAATTAAATTAAAGCGTAGTAAGAATAAAGAGGTTACTAAAAATTAAAGATATTAGGTAAACTAAGGGATAGAGTACTTATATAGAAAATTGCTAATAGGCCTAGAGTAGGCACGCTAAGAGTAAAATAGCTTAAAGAACTAAAATAAGAAGAGGACCTAGGGGTTCTAACTATATTTAAAGAACGGTATACTAAAGGTTGTAATAATATAGTAATAATAAGATACTTTCTTATAAATAGGTTATATACACTTATAGAGCTATACTAAAAGTAGTATAGGTAGCAATATAATAATAAATAGGAAGATTTTTACCTATAGCTAAATAAAAGAGTTATTTAAGACTAAGGCTGTGTTCGGTTGCAAAACTTCAGATCAGATCTGAACTGAAAGTCCGGCAGAAAAGGACGCGTTCCTTCCTGATTTGGTACGCGTTTGTGGCTTTGTTAAAAGCACAGGCGTGTGCAATCTGGAGGCTTCAGATTAAAACTGGAACTCAGACCTCCATATTGAACTGACGCCAAGACCTTCAGTTCAGAAGCCATATACAGTAAAGTTGCCAAATTTTTAGTAACTTTTAGCGTGTTTTTTGGGCGGTCAGAGGAACATCAAAAATTTGTGGCTGAAGTTAGGTTGAACTGGAATTTAACCGAACAGTCGCCTCAGAATCAGATTGGAGCTCCAGATCAACTCCATTCTGAACTAAATCTGAGGCCTCCAGATTGCAACCGAACACGCCCTAAGTAATTATAGAAAGACGCATAAGCTATATTAAAGGGGTATTAATTATAATATCTAAAAATCTAAAAGAATAATTAGAGGGCTAAAGATAAGAAAGATAGATTTTAGTATTAGTAAATAATAAACTAATATTTAAATTAACTAAATAGAGGTTTAAACTTAAGAGTAAAGATAAGCTAAGAGTTAACTTAAGACGTATAGTATATTATATATTAGCGTAAATTGTATATATAGATAATATATATAATATATACAGAAACTCTAAAGAGAAAAATTAAAAGCACCTAATAAGGATATATTAGGCGCTAGATAAGCAATAGTATAAAAAATATTAAGTATATATAATAATAATAATTCATTGCTTAACGTCCGATTCGGATCCCTATTGGGCCCACGCGGACTACTCCTTATGTACATGTGGGGAGAAAACTCCATTTGAGAAAACCCCGTGATCCATCTCCCCGCCTTTTGGGACTCGCCTTTAAGTATATATATAGCTAGTATCTAGTAAAAGTTTAGGAGCCAAACAACCTAATACTTTAACTAGAAAGATTCCTTATAGAAAAATACCTTATGTAATTAATAGAATAGTTATATGCATCCCTACCTATATATAGCTTAATCCACTAAAGCTAAGTTTAAAGCTAATTAAATTGCGATACTTAATTAGCCACTAAATAGCCCCAATCTTAACCTAATTAAAGCTCTCTAGAAGATTATAAAGGAGTAATTTGCCTAGCGCCGTAATAGGCCTTATACGGAGCAGTAAATGTAGTAGGCAATTTAGGAAGAATGGGAGAAGATTATACAAGAAGATCTATACCGCCTTGTTATATCTATAAGATAACGCGTACGCGATATAATTAAAGCTAGAGGAGATGTTACTAAATGGTAGATTTAGGTAAGAACTTAAGGGAAGCAATTGGACACTTATTTAGTAATTTAATAATCGCTTAACCGCGACTCCGTATGAATCTATAGATAGGCAAAAGCTTACACAATCCTTTGATTTTAAATGCTTCATTTGATTTTGATATCTGTCGTTTTTCTAAGCGTGCTAGTCTGTCGGAGATTAACCCCATTTTACCTAGTAAAACAGGCGGTTTTTTCCGAACGATTGGCAGCGCTTTCAACCGGATTCGCCAGGATGGTGTATATTCTTTCTTGGTGGAACTGTCATGCCATGGCTCCGAAACTCAAAGACATGTAGTTGGTCGTGATGGAGCCAGGGGGAACAGCTGAGGCGGCTCTCGACGCCATTAATAAAACTATCGCCGTCGCCTCCCTTTCGTCTCTGCCGTGGCGGTGCCAGCCGCTGATTGGCTCAGGAGTTTGCAGGAGGTGAGGTGGATTTTCCCTCCAAGGGTCCAAGTCAACCGAGGTAAAGGAGCTAGAGTACCAAGTCCAAGTCAAGCTGTGATAGATTCAACTTAAGCACAATGCAGAGAATTGATCAGATTGAGTTAATTTGTGTATTCAGCTATAAAAGAGACGATTGCTTCGATGGTATCAATCTACTAACGAACGGAGGAAACGCCAATGATTGTTCCACCAAAACACCAGACCAAAATACCAAACCGCCGTCGGCCCTGCGTCACGCATAATACATCACGCATTACCTTTATAGCGGCTTGCTCGCCCAGCCTTTCAGGTACCTCCACCCAGCACCGTCCTTGGCTCCCTCTTCTAACACCTGCACTACACCCTCCAACAGCTTCTCGTCCTCCTTGCCCATCTCTATTTGCAACTTCAGCATCCACTTTTCCCATTCCCACGAACCGACCATTCCGGTCAACATCGCCGCATCCACAGTTGCGCCCATCACTTCCGGCACAGCTACCTCCACCTGGCCATCCGGGCCAATACTCTTCTCCCCCCCATTCATATCAACCCCTACAGGCAGGGTGTCTTTCCAGTTCGCCGCAGGCTTGCCCATTGGTAGAATCGTCCACGACCGCCGCATATCGTGAAAGCCAGCTTTCCTAAGCCGCGGGATGAATGATTTCGTGGACTGAGCGTCGTAGCCTCGTGTCTTAAGGTTGAAGCCAAACTCGACGCTCATTGCCTGCGCCTGCCGGCCTGCGTGGACGATGTCGGCGTCGAGCAGGGAGAAGTCGAGGAAGCCGCCGGGCTTAAGGCAGCGGTAGCACTCCTTCAAGCAAAGGTCATACTCGTCCAGAGTGCGGCCGACGGGCTTGTCGGTCTTCAGGAACGCGTACAGAGTTCGTGCGGAGATCACGTCGAAGTGGCCTGAGGGGAATGGCAGCGTCCAGAGGTTTGGAACTGGCATGTGCTTGTGGTTCTCGGGCCCTGCAACGTTGACCGTTATGTCTGACTCCGCGGGATAGACTGTGATTACAGTTGCGTTCCTGTAATCGCGAGATACTTGCCATGCCCAGTCACAGGCAGTTCGGCCGGCCACATCTAGAATTCGTGCGTTTCGCTTGCGTGAGATAGCCTGCGATGCTTTTCGGCTAAGCAACTTGCCGCCATTCAATACCTTCAGCGCCTGGAGAGCCCATAAGGATGGTAGGATTTGATCGAGTGCTTGTCGTTCAGTCTGAGCACGAGCGATGCGCTCTTTCAGCACCGTCGGATCGTCTGTGTAGAACGACGAGACAGGGCGTGGCGGAGATGGCCGCACTGGGTTAGTGAGCTCAAACTTGCCTAGGAGTTGCTTTCGGTGTGCTTGTGCCATGCACCGCCGCTGGATGTGCATTGCTTCTGCTCGCGTCATTCGGTGAATGAACGCATCGCCTTTTCTGCTACGGCTGAGGAGATGATCAAAACCTTCAATGTAAGTTGTGATGATTTTCGGCCCGTCATCTTCTTCTAGCTTGGGAGAGTCTAGGGCGTCCTGGATGAACCTGACGGTTTTCTTTGATGACTTGTCAAGTGAACTCCCTCGGCTGTGGCTCGGCTGTGATACTTTATCCGAGCTCACATCATTCATCTCCTTTAGAGCTGCAAGAAGCTCGTCTTGCTCAGTTAGCCAGTCAGAAGTGCGGTCGAGGTTTGCACATGCTAGTCTCTCCAGTTGTTCCGTGTACTTTTCGTTGTACTGGAAGATGGATTTGCTAGGATTAATTTCCTTGACTTCTACGACATCCGCAAAACTTTCATCATCTCCAGTGAGTACAACAGGCTTAGAAGTTGGAAGCCCATCAGTGAAACTGTCAAGCGTTGATCCAGCAAGCGTCACGGACTGCTCGGTAATATTGTCTGCAGGGTCAACCCAAGGAACTCCATAAAATCTTTCGGCGATACTCGTGGATGGGATCACCTGCTCAGGGTTGCGAATAGACCAGGTATGACGAGCAGATGCACCGAGAGAAGAAAAGAATCCACCCGGAGACGGTATCGATAGGGCTGAAACCGGTTCACTTCCCCAATCAACGTTCGGTTCCACGGGTGTAACAGTCATGTCAACGTTAAGCAAAAGATGAGGGCGCATAACCTCCTCCATCTCGCCTTCCGGTATCTCGATCAACTGGGTAACCTCAGATTGTTGTTGCTCCTCTGGGGAGAGATGTTGGAGTGTCTCAAACGCCTGAGGGTGTAGTTGCACTGGTGGTACCCAGTCCTGGGTTGAGCTGGATCGTGTCATCGCCTCAGGGGTAGACGGACAACTTAGATGCTCCATCTCCTCGGAAGTCATGCTGCCATCTAGAGATGGGGTTGCACTGGATGCAGGTACCTCGAGGTTGCGTGCCGCGAGCAATGATAAAGCATTTGACGTCGGCGAAAGTATTTGACTGGGTGTTGGAGGCACGGGTGACATTGCACGTTTCTGGAGCTTCTCAATGGTAGGCCAGGCTGAGGGCGACGGGATGATGATGGAGGGATATCGATTTAGTCGAGTACCGGACTCATCGATTTTCTTGACCGAATCGGAGCACGTTAGAGGTACTTCCTCTAATTCATCATCTGTAATATCGTACAAGTCGTCGAATTCGCTATCAGTACGACCCTCCCTCTGACTGGCTGAGCTGTAGTAATCCTCTGGAGTCGGTGGGGAAGGGGTGTTTCGCGGTGGCGATTTGGTGGTAACATTGGTAACTTTCGGGATTGGAAAATCTTCGCGATGGACTGGAGAAAGCATGGCAGCTTTGGGGGAAAGGGTTGAGGCGGTTGAGGTGGCCGAATATCTTGACGTGAAATAGTATCGTGGCACCATCGACTCATTTTCAATTATTGTATTAAGTGGGTGTCTCTGAACCAGCGGAGACGAAGGACTATAGATTGAAGAAAGAATAGAGGGTGTATCCATATTGGCTGAGGTGAGCTTCCCCTCGTGCTATTAAAAGTGTGGGTACTTGAAAATCCGGGCAGGTAGGAGATGTTGGGATTGGGCTATAAACGGGGAATAGGAAGCGGAATAAATTAATGGGCAATAACCCGGGGCCGATCAACGGTCCTAGAAATAGAGGATATAGGGAATGCTTCGATCAACGAAGACTTTTGGAAGGTGGAGGAAACGCACGCACGGCAAAACGAAGAGAACAGCTCAAGACCAAACGCAAAAGCGAGTGAGGCACGGGTGGCCGAGGGTTTAAATTCGTGAAGAATGACAGAGGGAGTTCTGTGGCGTCCCGATGGCTCGACGCGAGCGGTTCTACATAGTGGAAACACTGCAGCAAAGGCGGTTGGACTAGAGGCTCTAGGGAGATGATGGGGGCTTCGGGTGGGCCACGACATGTCGGCCTGCTTTCTGCGCACCTGGTTGGACGGAACAAATATCGAAGCCGACACTAGCCCACAGGCTTCGGCGACGCGCTGTCTGTTTTGGTAGAACGGGCGCATCCGGTGGAGTGGTGCCGCCCGAGGGGGAAGGGAAGCGCTGAGGTGCGCTATTTTCAGCGCCTCGAAAAAGCCACTCCCGCCAATCACAGGGCGCCAACCTCTGTTTGCATCACACTCACCAAAACGACCTGCCCGGCATTAAATATTGAGGCCCGTAAGGAGAACCGTCCGCGCGTGGTCGTTTCGATTTGCACTGCTCTGCCTCAGCCCGCACGGCGAGACTTTGCAATCGCTATATGGTCTCGAGAGAACCGCACCGTGAGCTGTTTCGGCATTCTAAATGCAATGCAAAAACGACACGCTTCTGAGACAACAGAGGCGGTGCTACGAATGGAATACGGTTGCTGGAGATACGTAGCAGAAAGGCGCAGCGAACTAGGTCTCATGACAGAAATGGAACCGCAGGGTTGGAGAATGGGAAGCAGAATAGTATGGAGACCGACTGAAGAGAGGTCAATAATGTGACAGAAGCCTCGAAGCTGCCCTGCCAAGTCCATGTGAGGATGCTGTGCATCTGAAAGCCCCACCAGAGCCGCCAACCATCGACATCACAACACCAGATTATTATCGTAACTGCCCGTTGACGAAATTTCTCTTCAGCCTATTGACTTCGCTTCTAAGATTCGCTCTGCGCCAATTGTGACCCAAGCGACCTCCTTCTCATCTATTAACCCCGCCGCGTGATCACAATGTCCCCTCCAGCCATCATTGCGCCCTCAATCCTATCCGCCGACTTCGCTGTCCTGGGGAAAGAATGTTCAGACGCAATGGGCCAAGGGGCCGACTGGCTTCATGTATGATACCCTTGCGTGCATGCGCATGACAGTCACAATTGACATTACTGGGAAGATCGATATTATGGATGGCCATTTCGTGCCCAACATGACTTTCGGAGCGCCCGTAGTTACTAAGATTCGCCCACACGTGGAGCGCCCAGCTGGCGCCTACGGAAGGGGTACATTTGACTGCCACATGATGATAGCAGAGGTAAATAACCATTTTCAGGCACAATAGTGATTCAAAAAGGTTCCACCACCCGAGCGCGCGTTATCGATATTATCACCTGCATTACCGCCCATTCATCACAACACTCATTTTACTACCTACTTTCTCGCTCGCTAACCTACCGCCTTCAATATATCCAAGGGATCTGCCCGGCTAACACTCATGTTTTGTGTCATGTCATAGCCAAAAAGATGGGTCCGCGACTTCCAAAAAGCTGGCTGCGACCTGTACTGCTTCCATTACGAAGCTGCAATCTCCTCCACAGCTGCTGACACACCTTCGGGCGCCTCATCGTCCCAGACCTCCCCGAAAGAACTTATAAAGTTTATACATGAGCTTGGCATGCAAGCAGGCATCGCAATAAAACCGAAAACGTCGGTTGATGTGCTATGGGATATACTCGAGGGCCCAGTGGAGGCAGAAAGACCTGATGTGAGTCTAACAGCCCCACGTTAAACATGTGACTGGGTGCAATGTGTGGAGAATAGGGGAAACATCCCCGTATCAGATTGACTCCGGGCATGCCTTCTGAGGATAAGCGGCGGGAGGCTCTCATGATGGGCACGGCGTGGGCGCGTCGAAGTGGCGGCGCTTATGGCTTTGGGATTCTAGACAACACAACGTCGAACGTGACTGTTCACATAGTTCGGCCACTGTCGCGTGCTCCCCACCGCGCCGTCCATCATTTACCAAATTTCCCTGCCTCTGCTTCAGGTTTCATACGACACTCCAAAGCTTTGTGCTATCATTCTTTTCCTACCTCACGTCATGAAAATATTACCGTTTAATAGCTAATTATTTTCTAGATGGTCCTTATAATGACTGTCGAGCCAGGCTTTGGCGGACAATCCTTCATGGCCTCCGAACTCCCTAAAGTCTCCGCTCTACGCGCTAAATACCCTGAACTCCACATCGAGGTCGACGGCGGACTGTCAGGCAAGACGATCGACCAAGCCGCCGATGCTGGTGCCAACGTCATCGTAGCTGGCAGTGCTGTTTTTGGAGCGAAAGATCCAGCCGAGGTTATTGCGAAGCTAAGGGAGGCCGTTGAGAAAAGGAGAGGAAAGCTATAAAGAGGTAAGAAGACAGTTACTCCAACCAAGGTTCATATGATGATATGACGGTAGATTTGACGCGAGATGAGAGATGAAATCTTGTATAGACATAGCATGAAAAGGCTAGATGTTAAAATATAGAACCAGTTGCCCAGTTTCCAACTCATACTCTTTAATAAGCGACTTGCAGAATACTTTGGCGATTCTTATCCTATCTTTGGGTCAATTTCTGCACAGTACCGGAGCCTAGCAGGTGCATTTCGCGATTCTACGCAGCAAGGCCCCCTGGGCACAAGTCGACAACTTCCTTCGCCGTCCTTGTCGACTCTTCATCTCTCCCTCGATTATCCTTGCATGATAGCCAGTGTCTTACACAAGGCAGACCCTCGCAAAAGCCATCATTACCCTTTCGAGATCCTTTAAGCCCCTTTGGGAACAGAGTTCTCACCTGCTATCCCAATTCATGACGGCAGGCTGCCTCAGTTGCACAGTAATAACCTTAAACAGCCGTATATTTGCCTTTGGTGAGAGCAAGGCCCCCTAGCTTAGATTGACTTTCTTTCGGCTTCCGATCCTTGTTGCATTTGCTGCATGTCAGCACCAAGGTACCCGTGCCCAAATGATCCGGACCCTCACTGCCGGAAGTAGCACTCTATATAGAGATTACCAAGAAACAAACCAACACGTTCAAAGTGGGAAAAATGGACAATAGATGTCATTGTGTATAGTTATTGCAGGTCTCTAAACTTAGTGAAGTAAGCTCTCAATGGATGGCTGAGAGCGAACTACGACATATCCAATGCCCAACCAATAATACGGACTCTATATATACGGATCTAATTTGAATTTGGGGTTATGCTCTCTTTTTAAACCATCGAGGAGTTGCCTCGTCTCCATTGGGTGTTGGCCGTCCAACACTGAAAATGTGCGGGCTGAACCACTAACTTGTACAGCGCTTGGACATATCAGACAGTACTTATTCTTACTCTCAAATCCAAGGACCATCTAGATCATTTTCCATATAATCCAAGACCAACATTCGATGGTGTATAATTACAGCACCTGTACCGACCGCGTGCTCACGCGTTCGGTACACCAGGTACGCGTTTACGCGTTCGATGCACCAACCACTCGCTTACGCGTCTGGTGCACTTATGAAGCACTGACTAATCAGGGGGAGGCGCATCAGTATATAGACCACGTAGTCTGCTTCATATAATCAACAGTCACCATTATCTAAAAGAGCATACGATACTACACGTATTTCGTGCCCCTGGATCTGACTCACTTGTGCTATTAAGTTAGTACGAACACTGATCAGTGAGCGCGCACAGATCAGCAATCACTTGACACCTCCCACCGAGAGATATACGACAGCGACCACCCGTTTAGACTCCTAGTACGACCTGCTAGAAGGTCGGAAGTCGGGGATTACGGACCTATCACCAACTCTGTATACTTATTTAAGTCTTAGTACGGTTTACCGGAAGTATAATAGACGCGAATATAGACCTGTATAGAAACCCCTTACCCTTTTATAAACCGTTACGGACCCGTTAATTACTTTTATGGACCGTTACGGAGACCTCTTACCCCTTTGCGAACCACTACGGACCTATTAAGACCCCTTATAGAGACCTCTTACCCTCCTACGAACCTTTACGGACCCGTCAACCGATTTTACGGACCCTTATAAGACCTCTTCCGCCCGCTACGTACCACACTATATAGTATAGCAGACATCAGCAAGCAAGTTAATGAAGGTTAAGAAAAGTAGAGGTAGGGAGTCGACCTTACGTCTATAGCTAATGTTAATAACTATATTAAATTTAAAACCCTTAAGTATGGATACTTTAAGCTTATAAACGTTAACCTATGGGAGTAATACTAGGAAGACTTTATGGACTTTATGGAAGCTATCTTTAAGGTATATAACCCTACTACTATCTATAATTTACGGACCCTCTTACGTAACTAAGGTGTATGGGTTAAAAGGAATAAACGAGTTACTATTGTATAGTCCTTATATAATATAATATACGAGAAGGATCAAACGGAATAGACTAAAGAGGAAATCCTAGACTAGTTCTAAGAAACTAAGGAGCTCTTTACTTCTTCTAAACTTAATATAATCGCTAGCCTTATACCTAACCCTTTTAACTAAATTTATCCTATAAACCTAAGCAGTTTTGGAATTAATCTTACTAGCTAAAGTATACCTAGTACTTAAGCTACGGACCGCAATACCCCTATAACCCAAAATACAGACCGTAATACCCCTATAAACCAAAATACGGACTAAATTACCCCTATTATTTAAGTTATAAATCCGCAAGCTATATATCCGCAAACTATATATCTATAAGCTATATATCCGTAAGCCATATATCCGCAAGCCATAGATGTAACGGAACCTTATAGTAAAAACTACAATAGGCTCGTTAATAGGCTAGGTATATAGGTGATATAAACTAAAGTTAACAACTTAATAATAACTGGTAGAGTGGTTGCCTAATAGATTAACTCTAATTATATTCTAAGAATCACTATAAGGAAAGAACTATCTAGAGTAGGGACTGTAGTCCTTTAAATACATAACCGTACTCCTAGGAAACCCTCCTTATATATAAGGTACGTATACTCTATCTACTCTATTGCGGATTATATAGATTATATAGATTATATAGATTATATTATATAACTTAGTTACCATTCCTCGTTATATAATTCTACTAGATCTATTCTA
>Ga0307515_10015019_pt1 | contig 14303 bp, 2 predicted proteins | sample 17_EM_MG_FD_194513 | JGI IMG/M metagenome (GOLD analysis project Ga0307515, IMG submission 194513) | Populus trichocarpa ectomycorrhiza microbial communities from riparian zone in the Pacific Northwest, United States - 17_EM | ecosystem: Host-associated > Plants > Roots > Unclassified | place...
TTCTAACTCTATTTTATAGTCCTATACTATATAATCTACTAGCTTTTTACTTTTTAGGCTCTATAGTTTCTTACTATATTTATAGTATCTCTTTAGTATATAACTTAAGCCTTACTTAGTCTTTTTATATATTACTCTAACTTAGTACTATACTAACTTAGTTTACTATTATATCCTATAGCGATAAGTACCTTTAATATTAACCTATCCTATAATTTAATTAATCCTTAAATTATATTCCTATAATTAAGATATTCCTAATACTGCCTTATCCCGTCCTAATAGTAGGATATTAAAAGATATCTTAATTTATCTCCCTTTAATAGTTATTTAAATAGGTCCTATTTTAAGGTTAATAATACCTCCTTTATAGGCTATCGGATCTCCTAAAATTATAACTAATAGGTAAGATTACTCCTTCTATCTATAAGGTAATCCTATTTTTTTAACTACTATTAGTAAAATATAGTTCCATATTACTTTACTATTTATTAATACTTCAAACTGCTAATCTTACTATTTAAATTATAAATTTAAATATTGTTCTTATATTCCTTTAAGGGTTTAAGGCTCTACTACTAGCTCCCTTTAGTCCTATAGGCCCTTACTTTTCCTAACTATTAGCTATTTAATTCTTATATACTTAGCTTATTCTTTAGCTAATACCTAGTTTACTTTTTATCCTTAATATACTATAGATATATATTCTTTAGGCATTCCCACTACTATTATCTATTTAAGCATTCTTTTATAAGGAATCTTTTTAATTAAAGTATTAAGATTCCTAACTCCTAAACTTCCATTAAATGCTATTTATATATATATTTAGTATTTCTATACTATTGCTTATTTAGCGCCCAATATATCCTTATAGGGCACTTCTAATTCTTCTCCTTTGGGTTCTTATACATTTTATATATATTATCTATATATATAATACGCTAGGTGCTTTAAGTTAACTCTTAACTCGTCTTTATCTTTAAGTTTAACCCTTTACCGTATTAATCTAAACGTCGTGACTTTATTTATAGGTATTAAAATATATCTCTTACTTCTCTAGTCCTCTAATCGTTCCTTTAAATCCTTTAATATTATAATTAAGGCTCCCTTAATGTAAGTTATAGCCTTTTCCGTAATAGGGTGGTCCTAGATAACTCTTTTATCTAATTATATATAAAAATCTTCCTACTTATTATTATGCCTTTGTCTATACCACTTTTAGTATAATTACTGGAGTATATATAGCTTATCTATAAGGAAGTATCTTCTTATTATTATATCGTAATAGCCCTTTATATGTTGTTTTTTAAATCTAATAGGGATTTCTAGATTCTCTTCGTCTTCTAGTTTAGTAAGCTATTTGGCTCTTAACATACCTGCCCTAGGCCTATTAGTAATTCTTTATATAGGTGCTCTGTCCCTTATATAACTTAGTATACTAGTCCTTTAATTTAGCTTTTACTCTTACTATATAAGAATTCTCTGTCTAAACTCCTCTTTAGTTTCTTTTAGTTTGCGTCTTATAAGTAGATCCTTAAAGTCCTCCTACTTCTTAATTACAGTATTAGTTTTTTAATCTTATTGCTAAGCCTTACTCGCAATTTCTTTAATAGTCCTTATTCTGTTGCTAAAATCTTAATTCTATAGAATTCTTAATCCTAAGCATGCTTCTTTCTTAAGTTTAGCTCTAGCCTTAGTCTAACTAGGCTTTTTTTATATTCTTATCTCGTCTTAAAAGTCTTAAATCTTACTTATCTTGTCTTAAGAGTCTTATGCCTTTAGGAAACTTTATCCTAAGCTTATTTATATATTACTAAACTAAGCCGTTGCTCTGTTCTATTAGTTGTTGTTTATTATAGGTCCTTAAGCTTATCTTATCCCGTCTTAGGAATCTTAAGCATCTCTTATCTCTTTTTAAGAATCTTAAGCCTATAGCCTTTTACCTTTATTAAGTGCCGAAGTAGTTTATTATCCTACTTTTTTCGCGTCTTATAAAGCAATAGACATTATATCTAGTAAGGTCTTAATCCCTACTAATGTTCCCTATTCTATAGCAGAATTATCTTCTACCTCTTTTATAATATCTTAGAGGCCTATATACTTCTAGTAAGCTACCTTTATTACCTTATCGTCACTAAATATTTCGCCTATATTAAATTTATTATCCTTAATATCCAATCTATAAACTAGTTTATTAGTTCCTTTAAACTCTAATAATTTTAGCTTCTATGGCCAATAGCTTACGCTATACCTAGCGTCCTTATAAATTTAGTGTAACGGCTTAAACTATTAAACAAATGTCTCGACAGAGACTTAAATTAATGCTTGCAAGAAGAAGCGAACGAATGCTGTATTATAAAGATATTAAGCTAAGGAGCAAGAGAAGGTAGTAAGGCCACGTCCATATATACATACCAAGTCCTAAGCGAACCCTGACTAGGTGATGCGCCTCAGCGCCGTTATATTTAGTATGCGTTATTATAATAAAACGCAAAACTTTTAATTAAACATTTTTTTGTTCCCTATAGCATATTATTATCCCTCTATATATATATATATTGTCTACTAGTCTTATTCCTTTTACTATATAATAACTCTAACTACTTTTATAGTCTTTAGCGTAATAACCCTATTTTCCATAATTTATATAAGCTCCTTCTTTAAACTATTTTTCTTATTATAAAGTCCGCCTAAACGTCTTCTACTACTAAAATCCCTGGTTTAGCCTCTGCTTCTTAAATTTTTAATTACTTAATTCTTATCCTCTAGGTTTCTATAATTTCTCATTTTATCTTTTAAATTCTTTAGTATTACTTAGGTCTATTAGCTCTGCGCTATACTATAGTTTTTAACTTTAGTTTTATTATTACGTGCCCTACGCCTTATATAACTATAGAACTCTATTTTAACCCTTCTTAGTCTACTTTCTTTAGTAGATCCTATTATTAATCTTAATTGTTTAATTAATTAAATCCCTAAGAGTATCTGCATCTTCCATTAAAATAATTATATTTTAGACTTTTGCCTTAAGTCCCTATTTATACTATGCTATAAGCGCCTTATTATTCTATTTAACTTATATTACTAATATTTAAAACTATATTATATACTTAATTACTAAAGTTCTTTATACTAGGTTTTAAAGCTTTCTTTTTACTATAGTAGTTGCCTTTAGGTCTTTAAATATTTGCGTTAAGCGTTCCGTAAACCCGTTCTAACTTAAAAATATATACTATACCTCCTAGTTAGTGGTTATTATGCCGTATTCCTATACCTCCGTAAGGTAAAATTTAAACTACTTAAGTGCCCTTCCTGTTAAGAATAATCCTACGTAAGTAATTTAATCCATAGGCGTTTTTACCTTTACCCCTTCCTATATAACCTTAAAGTGTATTTATATAAGGAATCCTTTAAGTTTTAACTTCTCCCCTAAGAATTGCTTAATTAAGGGTAACTTAACCTTAGCTGCTCCGATTCCATTAATCCTTTCTTTAAATATCCTATTATTGTCTATTAATTAATTAACTATTTTCTATAGCTATCTAACAGTAACTAATTGCGAGTTAGTATCTACTATACTGGTATTATTACCTAATCCTAAGGTAGTTGCCGCTATGGACGCCGTCGTAGCTGCTACTTTTAGTGGCATATTATTTGACTTCTTTTACTATAACCTTAGTAGCAAATATGTAACAAAGCCTTATAGGAAATACTATAGTAGGCTTGTTAATGGGCTAGGTATATAAGTATAGAATAGTCAACAACGTAAATATAACTGGTGGAGTGGTTACCCAATAGATTAACTCTAATTATATTCTAAGAAGAACTATAAAAAGAAGAACTATCTAGGTAGGGACTATAGTCCTTTAAATACACAACCGTACTCCTAAGAAATCCTCCTTATCCGTAAAGTACGTCTTATATATAAGGTATATAAGTTCCTCTTATTCCTCTTATTTAATACATAGCACGTTATATAACCTTAGTTACTATTCCTTATTATATAGTTCTAGCGGTTCCATTCTGGACCGTACCTTAATTAACTAACTAGCTGCTTTTGACTCCTCTCCTAGTAGTTATAATATCGTACTTAAAGCGTCCGTAACACTTTCTCTCCTAAAAACTTACCCCTACTAAATTGAACTATAAGATATATAATAAAGAACTACTTATAATTATTAAATACTTTAAATAATAGCGTCTAGAATATAAAGGATGATTATTCCTAATATGCGTATTAACGGACTATAAAAACCTATAGTACTTTATAACTATAAAGCAATTAATATAATGCCAAATTCGTTAGGCCGAATACCTTTTATAATTTAACTTTAAGATTATATACTTGTCGGTATCACCCAAGTGCACTTGATTGGCCTATTAACTGTTGAATTGATTCTTGTCTAATAGGTACAGAAAGCAGAGGATCGTAAGGATCGCAGTGCCTAAGTAGGGGGCTGATGAGTCACTATAAGGGTGACTAATCAGCGACACGACGACGACATGTTGACGACACGTAACCACGTAACTTCTGTCTATATATTCCGACACTGGCAGTTCTTTCTTTATGCTTATAGTGCTGCAGGAAGGTAGTAAGGTAGTAAGGTAGCAAGGCAGCAAGGTAGCAAGGCAGTAAGGTAATAAGGTGTCGGTTTAGCTGGAGTGGAAGCAGCAAAAGTCTGTTCGGGTGGTAGTACGGTACCAGCGGCGGTAGTAATAGTGGTTAAGTATAGAGCTTGTCTATTAGTCGGTTGGTTAATCGTAGGCGTATAGGCACGATCATTTGGTTGGTAGATCACAGGCGTATAGGCACGATTATTTGGTCGGTAGATTGCAGGCGTATTGGCGCGATTAGTATCGTAATAGCAGGCATAGCGGCGCTATCAGTTTATCAATGGTATGTGGCAGTACGGTGCTAGCGTTAGGTGGATTGTAGGCGTAATGGCATAATCGTTTAGTTAGTAGACCTCTATCCTAACGAAGCTTGATCCTTTAGATGACGACATCCCTAAACGTGCTTATAGAGGGTAGTATTTGAGGGGAATATAGATCCGCACTTAGTACACTAAAATGGTTGATAGTTTGGCAAATGTTTAAAGAGCGCTTAACCCGAAGGGAATATAGTAGAGCACTTTTTGTAGGTTTAAGGTTGCGGGGGTTTGTATAAGCTTGACTGCCGTGGCTCCTTAGCTTTAGTTAACGGAGAGGGTGAAGCTAGTGGAGCTTGCGCGGACAGAGCTTGTGTAGACGGAGCTTGTGCGGACGAAGCTTATATAGATAAAGCTTGTGCGGATGGAGCTTGCGCTAGTGTAGCTTGTTATTGCTATAATTGCTAAACTACGCTTTATAACTCCTTAATATCCTCCTTTTATTCTTGATATGCCTTCTAGACTCTTTTGTACTATCGTTAACGTAGGTCTAGAATATCCTGTACATCCTAAATCTATTTTTAATAAGCGGCTATAGTTGGAAACTCCTATTAGGCTTTGTTATTGTAGATATTGATATAATAAGGCCGCCCAGTGGCCATACAGCTCCCACTTTTGTATCCTTCAGGAAGTTGAGGTAGTGCTATTATTAAAGGTTTGTAGCTGCCGTAGACGCCGGTAGACTTAAGAGGGCAGAGAATAGGGAGCGCGCTGGCGTTGTAGGCGCGCTGTTAACGTGATTTTCGACGTAGCAGATCTGTAAGGTAGTAGATGGTGTTGGGGTTATAGGGGGTGCTGCTGATACTGCTGGCGCTGCTAGATAATGGTTTGCTGCTGATGCTACTGGATAATAGTTTACTGCTGATGCTGCTAGATAATGGTTTGCTGCTAACGCTGCTAGATAATGGTTTGCTGCTGATGCTGCTAGGTTGCTGTAACGCTGGTGTACTACACGAGGCTGTTGGGTATTGGTTTGTATGCTATAACGCGTACTAGGTAATGGTTTGCTGCTGGGTTGTGTTGTTATACTAGGTTACTGCGTAAAGCTATTGGGTATTGGGTACTGCGCGAGGCTGTTAGGTTGCTGTGACGCTGGATGCTGTATAAGCTGGTATACTGCATATAGTGCTGCTAAGGTAGCTGCTGAGACAGCTGCTGATGGGGTACTGCCCGAGGACGGTTAGGTATTGGGTGCTGTTAATAAGCTGGTATATACTGGCACTCAGTAAAGAGGTCGTACTGGGTATTAATTTATATGCTGTAGAATGTCTCGTGCGTTGCGATTTGTGTATATTCTAAGCTGGCTAGGTAGTTGGATGCTGCCGGAGCTGCTAGGTGCTGGTTTTGCTGCTAGGTACTGGATTGCTGCTTTTGATTGAAGCTGTTAGGGCGGCAGTGAACCTTGTTGCTCTATAGCCAACTAGTAAGGTTGACTATTGATCAATGTCGGTATTACCTAAGTGCACTTGATTGGCCTATTAACTGTTGAATTAATTCTTGTCTAATAGGTATAGAAAGCAGAGGATTGTAAGGATTGTAGTGCCTAAGTAGGGGGCTGATGAGTTACTATAAGGGTGACTAATCAGCGACACGACGACGATACGTCGACGACACGTAACCACGTAACTTCTGTCTATATATTCCGACAATACTAACCTAGTATACTTAATTAGAAGCCTAATTTATTAATATAATAATTATAGGACTTACCTATAAACGCCTCTAATAAACGGATTATAAATTAATTACAAATTCTACTTCCCCCTAAACGCTTTAAGAAACTATACCCTATATTTCTAAACGCGGAGCTTAATAGGAATAAATTGGAAATTAATAAGTAGGATATAGAAATTAATAAATTAATAGAGTATAAATATAAGAATAACCCCTAAATAGTAAATATAATAAAATTAATTTAAATAGGGAACTAGTATAAAGTAAATTAGCGTACGCTTAAATAGTATAGGAATGGTATATAAATAAAGGATAAGCTTCTGCGTAGGACTTTAAGGAAGGTAATATAGTTTACCTAAATATACAAAACCTAAAAACTTAATAACCCTTAAAAAAACTAGACTAGAAGTTTGTAGGCTTATTGTAAGAGGCCAGCCTAACCGGAACGTATAATTATCTAATTAACAGTATTACCGGTAAGTAGAAGGTAAGTCAAAGGTAAGTCGAAGGTAAGTTAAAGGTAGAATAAGTTTTATATATTAAAGGACAAATGCTTCTAACCACTTCTATTTAGAGACTAATTACTAGTTCTTCTCTAAAGGGGAACTAGCTTCCTATATGTTTCTTCTAAGACACTAGTAAAACCTTTTGCCCCTAACCTATCTAATTATATTTTCTGGAATATAGATAGGACATAGATAAAACCTCCTACCGTCTTATCGGATATATACCTCTTAGGGGATTCCGTTATAATTGCCTCCCCTTCTAGGGTCTTAGTCCTCCAAGACTTTGCCTCTACTAAGCTTTTATAGAGTTCCGGCTAAAACCACTAGGGAAACCCTTAGTGGAAAGGTACTTTATAATGCAACTTATTACTAGCTCTTTACTAGCGCGGAACTTCACTTTATCTTTTATTCCTCTACTCTTCTCCCACCCTAGCTCCTTATAGTGTTTTTATAATAGGATTTCAATAATAGTAATAAAAATTTGGTGGGATTTACCTCTTTAATTTTAGGAATTTATTATAAATAGATCTGGAGGTTATCTGGTGCAACGCGTTAACTAACTACTATTCCCATTCACCTAAATAGGCCTTAATAATAACGTCTTTCATTTTAATTTCTTTCTATTTATAAGTCGTCGTCTCTCCCTCATCCTTCTATTAACAACACCATTCATCTCATTCTTAAGTAGGCTGTTTTCATTATATCTCGCCTTTTAGCTTCTATATCTCCAGCCGTACTTCTATTACTACCTTATTATCTTTTCTTAACGCGTCTATAAGTAATAGAATCCCCACCTCATCTCTTATAACGATGCTAACTTCTTAGAGTATTCTCTTATAATGGCTTATAGTCCTTCTGCGCGTCCCTAGACCGGCGGCAGTATTATTAATCTCCTGGTGACGCCCTAGACAGCGTCTGTTACTTCTACGGCAGTTTCCCTAAAATGCTATCGTCGCTACGTTTATGCTCTTATATAGGATCCTTCCCACGTCTATAAGATACCTTGCTCCAGCAAAAATAAATCTAAGTGCTCCTATTATCGCAGTAGGAGAAAGACCTACGTCCTAATATTTTCTATTCCGTCCTATTCTAGATTTCGCTAATTATACTAAATCCCCGCTATCCATACGCATAAGACTTATAGGCTCTAACGCGCTATTTAAGATTTCCGCCGATATTCTAATAGTAACAGGCAGGGATAGAAGGTGTCTTCCCTTGCTCGCAAACTCTTTAATTCTATAAGGGTTTCCACTACTATAGAGACGCAACGTTCTCGGATATATAGTATTTAGAAGTGTATATATAAACAGCTCGTCCTTATTAATAATAATATTCGTACTCTTACGCGGGCTACTCTAGCTAGGTGAGTTTCTCTAGTGACTTGCTTAGGAACTGTGCTAACTCCTTTAGCTAATATCTCTCTAATCCCTACTTAGACGCCGATTTAGAACCTAGGGATACTAAGGATAGTAATAAAGGTTAAGATAAACATTCTTCTTACTAGTCTCCCGCCTATACTGGTCTTTCTAGTACCTATCGTTCTAAGAAGAATATTAGTGGAAGTGCTAATGCTTTTAAGGATAGAGGAGCTAATAATACTGTTAATAATAACGTTAAGATAGAAGAGGAGGCTCCTATTACTGCTGCTAGTGTTTAAGTTATTACCTAGCTCTTTTCTTCTTCTTATAGAATAGCTTTATATAGTGCCTCTCAGGTGCCTCTAGGATGCCCTATTATTAGGAATTAACTTTATACTTTAGGGATACCTTTGTTTTAAGCTTTAGTAATAATCTATATAAACGTAGTATACTACTATAATCCCCATATATAATAAATAGGTGGTATTCCTATAGGTGCCTTATAATTCCTTAAAATTTTTAATTCTTTATAGGCTGTCCTTTTACTCCTCTTTATACCATTAACTCTACTATATATCTTTAGTGCCAGGCTAAATACTCTCCTTTTATCCCTAGGGGATCTTTCTAAATCCCTAAGGCCACTTCTTATAGTGCTACTACTCCTTCTTAAATAGCGTCTTCTTTAAACAGTATCCCTAGTAGTTCTTCTGTGGATCCCTATAGGCTTCCTCTTATAGGATTTTAGGATCCCTATTATAATAGTGAAACATTTCCGTTCTTAATGCCTATGCTTAATCCTATAGTTTTAATTTATGGGGTTTTTCCTATTATTTTACCTGTGGCATATTTGGAACTATTTTTAAGTCTTTACCTTTAGTTCTTAGAAAGGTTTTAATTACGGTGTTGTATCCTAGCTAAAGGTACTCCTTAGGTTCCTAACTGTTATATACTTAAAAGTATCCTTCCTAACGAACTAAAAATTCACGCTTCTTCTGGCGCCATCTTTAGTCTAGAATGTCTTCTACATTCCATTCTAGTTCCCTATTAATTTCGCTAGGTAGGGGCGGTTCCGCACTATCTCTTCTCTAGTATAGCTTTAGTAAGGAAACATAAAATATAGAATATATTAGATAAGATTTTAGTAATTCTAATTTATAGGCTTGGTTTCCTTTGGTTTTTTTAACTATCTTAAAGGGTCTAAGCCACCGGTAATCCAGCTTCTTCTTAATACGTTTTGTTTGGATATTTTTTATAAATAGTAAGACTTCGTCTCCTATTTTAAATTCTTTTAGCATATATTTTTTGTTATAGTACCTTTTTTGCACGGCTTAGGTGTCTAGCAAGTGCTTTTCGAGTTCCTCTCTGTGAATTCTTATTTGCTTAATTCTTTTAGACGCCGCCGGTGCCTTTCTTTTGGGAATAATATCCTTAACGTTCTAGGGGTTATTTGCTTTTACCCCAAACAATACTTTATAAGGGGTTATTTTTGTGCTGCTGTGGATGCTTATATTATATACGTGCTACGCTAAAGCCAACCATAATATCTAATTATCCTATTAATAATTGATATAGCAGCGGAGGTAGTGTTCTAATAACGCATTTAGACGCTCTATTTGCCCGTCTGTTTGTGGGTAAAAGGTAGTGCTTATCCTTTGCCGTATTTTTAATAAGAGATAGAATGAAGACTAAAATGCACTATTAAATACGGTACCTCTGTTAGATATAATTCCCCTTAGCGTACTAAACGAGAGCCACCGTTCTAAAAACAGGTCTGCTAGTTCTGCTGCCGTGATCGTTGTTGTGATAGCAAAGTATTTTGAAAACTTTATATACCTATTGACGATTACTAGGATAGCGTTAGCAACCTCTCCAGTTTTTATCTTGGTAGGGGGTAAGCCTATAATAAAATCTATTATTAATTCTAATATGGGTCCCTACAGAATAGAAAGCATTAATAACTCGCCGTATAGGCAATGCCTGGATATTTATATCCTTTAGCATGTATTACACCTTAATATATAGTCCTTAACCTCTTTAGATATTCCGTCCTAAAAGTATTTCCTTTAAACGGCCTTAAGGGTCCTATTGGCACCGTAGTGACCCCTAAGAGGGTTATTGTGGAAGACCTTTAGAATTTTATCTCGAATTGCTTGGTTCTTTAGGATATATACAGCACCCTTAAAGCGTAACAGACCCTTTTAGTCTTGCTACTATAGCTTCTTAGTGACTCCGGCTAAGTTAGTCTCTACTATATCTTTCTACCTCTCCCTAGAGGCGAAGGCGTCCCTTTATTAAGCTTAAAGAAGAAGATCTGGAAAGGTTTTATACAGATCGCTTACTTCCGTTTCGCCTACCGCTATTACAGACTTAAGGCGTGGCATAAGACGTTTTAAACCATTAGTGCCAGTAGATTCTCCTACTATTATACAGTGTGCTATGCTGCGGATAGGTATCTTACCTATCCCCCTTAGATCTAAAAACTCGCAGCTAATACGCCGTTGAGTTAAAGGTGCCGCGGCACCTCCAACACATCCTATAGAATTCTCGCTAATTCTAGGGTACGCTAACTTTATAACGTTTGCTTAGTTTATAACCTAGTCTATAACTATATCCTGCGGCTCTATAATTGTGTTGCTTTATAGCTGCATCGCTAGGACCTCTATTCTGCCGCGAAATTCTATAGTTCTAGGGAAAGAGTCTTCTTTCTTTCTAAGCAAATTTTGCAATGTGGGGATTATTTCCCCTATACTGTCCTAGATCCTCCCTATCTTATAATTTAGACGTCTTAATAACCTATTAGCAGGATTTGTCTTCCCTGGGCGGTATATAATTTTAAAGTTGTACTGCAATAGTGCCTTTGCTTATCTCGCTTATCGACCGCTTAATACCTTTGTAGTTATAAAGTATTCTAAAAATCCTTTAACCGGTCTATAGCCTACTTAGTAGCCTCCCTAAATATAAAGGGTCCTAACTTCTTGCTATTCTTAAATCCTTTTAGTAGATTGGTAATTGGGAGTATTATTTATAAGTAGTAAATAATAAATGTTTGGTAGAAGTTCGCCGTGTCTAAGAAAACCTATACTTCTCTAAATGTTGTGGGGTAGGGCTATTCCCTAATGGCGTTTACCCGACTTTTCTCTATTAATACTTTGTTAACGCTAATAATAAAGCCCAAAAAATTAATACTAGTAGTATAGAATGTGCACTTTTTTAGGTTTATATAGAGCTTATATTCCCATAGTCTTTCTAGTACTATTTATACGTGGTACGTATGTGCTTTGTAGTTATTAGAGTAGACTATAATGTTATTAAGGTAAATTATATATATTGTATTTAATAGGCCTAATAATGCCTTATTAATATAGGCCTAAAATATCGCTAGTGCGTTAGTGAGCCCGAATGGCATCACTAGGTACTTAAAGTGGCTATACCGTATTTGGAACGCCGTTTTCCACTTATCGCCAGCTTTAATCCGGATTTGATGGTATATATCTTTTAGATCTAATTTTATGAATATCTTTACGCCCGATAGCCTATTAATAAGCTCCCCTATTAAAGGTAATAGGTAGCAATTCTTTATAGTAATCTTATTTAGTGCCTAATAGTCAATATAGAGGCGAAGGGTCCTGTCCTTCTTGGGTATAAATATAATTGGTGCCCCTGCTAGGCTTATAGAGGGCCGAATCTATCCTCTCTAAAGATTGTCTACTATATATTAACGTAGTACCGCCAGCTTATTTTCTGATAGGTTATATAGTGGTCTAAAAGGAGGTTGTTTGTCCCCTATATCTATCTTATATTTAACCAACATAGGGTCAGGTAAGGTTTGTGCAGCCTCTTTATTAGAAACATTCTCTAAGTCCGTATATTTCTGTGAAATCTCTAGTTCCTTAACTGCGTATAGCCGGATATCTGAAAATAAATATCCTGTGTCCCCATTCTTGGTGTTAAGAGTGGTATATATGGTATATGCCCACCCTTCTTCTTATATATAGTTTAAGAAAGTCTCTTAATCTTCAATTATAATGCGCGGTTAAAACTTCTGATGTTAATACAAGGCCGAAGGCTAATTAATATCTGGATTAACTTAGTGAAGCTATGGGTATCCTAAAATAAGGTTATACCCCTTAATTTCTGCGGCATAGAAGCGCATCTCCTACGTATCCTATAGACTATTGCGGTCCTAGCTGGCCACGGAAAAAGCCTGTTCCCTATAGTATGGAATCCGGTGGCCTCTAATGCTTTAAATAGTGCGCACCTATAAGCCGCTAAGGTCCAAATCTAATTCTTTTACTAGTAATTGAGAAATAAACCCTATACTCGCGCTATTATCTATAAGGCAGTCTCACGTTACCTATTTATTATTAACTTAAATAGAGACAGGAATAACCATACAGTAGTTTACTCCCTCCTTCTTTTACTAGCCTAGTGTAAGGGAGTAAAGATCCACTAGGCTGTCTCTTTTCCTAATTAGGCCGACTCTTACTTCTTCTACTAGCAGAAGCGGCTTATATGGCCCTTCTTACCGCAGTTATAATAGGTACGTATCTCCCGGTTCCCCTCCTATAGATTAGGTCTCTGCCTATTGTTATTTTAGGGTTAACTAGCGTTACTCTGGGGCTGCGAGGCTTACTCGCGTTATCCTTTTACAGAGCGGTTAGGCCGGAATCTGCCCCTATTATTAAAGCTAGGTCTAATCCTACGCTCTTTATTATTGGCGTCTCGTTCCTTTCGCTTGCCTAGATGGTCTCTTTTAGCACTCTTAATCTAAGTAGCTTTAGAGATAAGCTTTTCTTAAGAGGTAGGAATTTCGCCCTTTTCTTATATAGCCTATCAAATCTTAGGTTATAGCTTAGCGAGTAGCTAGTGAAGTTATATAGCGTTATCCTATAGATCTAAGTAGGGTACATTGTCTTTTAGTTCTTCTAAGTAGTTTACAAACTAGACCACAGTCTAACTATCCCGCTGTTTGGCGTTGTGGTATCGCTAGTTATAGTCCATCCCTTAATTAGTAGGGTCTTAGACCTAATTAACTAACTAGGTCCTAAGTTCGCTAAATTTAAGGGGTATAGTAAGTTTCTTCTCGTAGCGTGTCTATAAACTCTTAACGGTGCTATATAGGAAGGTAGAAGCAATTAGTGTTTAATTATACTCGTTAGAGTAACGTTTCGGATCTAGCCGAAACTTAGTTTTATATTATTAGATAAAACGATTGCAGTTCCGAAGACTATTACTATAGTACTTATTAGGTTCCTTTATGCGGAATTTAGGTTTTTCTGATGTTATAGCATAGTATAGCGTTACCCCTTTAAGTCTGCTTTATATCTAGGGTGTCTATACTTCCCCTAATTGTCCTTATAATTATTCTTAGTAGTTTTAATATACTTATCTTAATTATATCTCTAACTCCTTTATTTTTTATAGGGTCTTATATAGCGACTACTCTAATAACTCCCTAGCGGTAATTATTTCTAAAGGTCTCGCAAGGTTAAATGGACTAGCCGTGGCTTCTTTATAGGAAGAGGGAATGCGCTCCTCTAGGGAGACTCTTTAAGCCTTTTACGGTAAGGGCGTTGCTTTATGGGGTATAGGAGTATAGTCCGTTATTGTTAATTAATAGCCGTACGTTCCTAACGGATTGTAAGTGATTAGAATTATAAGAGGCTAGCCTAACCGGAACGTATAATTATCTAATTAATAGTATTACTGGTAAGTAGAAGGTAAGTTAAAGGTAAGTTAAAGGTAGAATAAGTTTTATGTATTAAAGGACAAATGCTTCTAACTACTTCTATTTAGAGACTAATTGCTAGTTCTTTTTTAGAGGGGAACTAGCGTTA
>Ga0307515_10015020_pt1 | contig 14303 bp, 9 predicted proteins | sample 17_EM_MG_FD_194513 | JGI IMG/M metagenome (GOLD analysis project Ga0307515, IMG submission 194513) | Populus trichocarpa ectomycorrhiza microbial communities from riparian zone in the Pacific Northwest, United States - 17_EM | ecosystem: Host-associated > Plants > Roots > Unclassified | place...
CGGCAAGGCCCGCGCGCGCCGCGGGGTCACGCTCGCGGCCGCGGCCGTGATCGACCACCTGCTGCTGTGGCTCGACCGCGCGGGCCGCCCACGCCGGGCGCGCACGCCGCGATAGCTCACGGCAGGCGCGCCGCGAACAGCTCGACGATCGCGGCCGGCGCGTCGATGTGCAGCCAGTGGCCCGCCGCGACGCGGTGGACGTGGACGTGGGGCGGCGCCGCGGCGAGCCGGCCGAGGTCCGCGCCGGTCAGCGCCGACTCGCGCTCGGCGACCACGACCTCGACGTCGCCGCCGGGCGCCTCGAGCACGTCCCACAGATCGGTCGCGCGGTAGTCGGCGAGCATCTCGCGCAGCGCCGCGAAGTCGAAGCGCAGCGCCAGGGTCCCCGACGGCTCGGGGACCAGGCTCATCGCGAGCCAGCGCGCGAGCCCGTCGTCGTGGCCCGCCGCGACGATCGCCGCCACGAAGTCGTCGCGGCGCGCCCAGCCCCGCGGCGCGCGCTCCATGGTGTCGAGCACGCGCATCACCGTGCTCGACTGATCGGCCGCGGCGTCGCGCCGGCTCGGGCTGGCGTCGAGCACCCAGGTCTGGTCCGGCTCGACGAGCGCGCGGGTCGCGAGCGCGACCTTGCCGCCGAAGCTGTGGCCGGCGATCGCCTGCACGTCGCCGAGCTCGGCGCACAGCGCGCGGAGATCGTCGGCGCACGCGGCGATCGTGTGGGGTGGCGCGCCGGGCTCGGACCGGCCGTGCTGGCGCAGGTCCACGAGCACGACGCCCCACTCGGGCCGGCGCTCGTTGACCTTGCGCGCGATGCTGCGCCAGTTGCTGCCCGCCCCGTAGATCCCGTGGGTCAAGGCGAGCCAGCGCGCCGGCGCGGTGTCGCTGCGCGCGATGCGCTCGTGGTACAGCCGCGCGGGCACGGCGAGAGTGTGCCATGGTGGCGGCGTGGATGCGCTCGCCACGCTGGCCGCGGCCGGCTTCGACCTCGCGCACCCGTTCGACGCCGCGGCCGTGGCGCGAGAGCTCGGCCTCGCGGTGCTCGCGGGCGACGCCCGCCTCGGCCTGTTGATCGGCAACACCCGGGCGCTGTGGCCGCGGTTCACCGAGGCGATGCGCGATCCGGTGCTCGCCGCCGAGCGCGATCCGCTCGACCGCTACACCGAGCGCGCGATCGAGGCCGCGTTCGCCGGCGCGCGGCCGGCGCCGCGGATCTATTACAGCCACCGCCGCTACGACGGCGGATTTGTACCGCTGCAGCACATCGCGGTCGCCGCCGGCCTGGGCGCGTTGGCCCCGAGCCGGCTGGTCATCCATCCGATCTACGGCCCGTGGTTCGCGTTGCGCGCCGTCGTCGTGCAAGACGGCGAACCTCCGGTCCGCGCGCGGATCCCGCTCCCGTGTCACTGCGATGCGTCATGTGCCGCTGCGCTGGCGCGTGCACAGCGATCGACCGCCTGGCAGGACTGGCTCGCAGTGCGCGATAGCTGCACACTGCGCAGCTGGCGGTACAGCGACGATCAGGTTCGCTTTCATTACCTGCCAGTGTGGCGGACCGGCGGTCAGGACGTTTGAGTCGGCGCGTGCGCGCGATATGCGAGCATGTCTCATGCGCATCGCCTGCCTGGTGTGGTTGATCGCCGGTTGTGGATTCACGTCGCAGGAAGGCCCCGTCGATCCGGCCGACGACGACGGTGCGGGCGGTGCGCCCGGCGGCGGCAGCGGCGGCTCCGGTACGACCGCGTCGCAGTGCGACGTCACCGACGCGAGCCTGCGGCTGTGCCTGACGTTCGACACGCCGACGGTGCAGGACCTCCTCGAGCCGCCGCACGCGCTCGCCGATAACACCGGCATCCAGATCCTGCGGATCCTGGCCAACGCGACCGCGAAGCTCGACGGCCGATCGCACATCCGGTTCATGCCGAGCGGCGACTTCGACGCCCCCGAGCTCACCCTCGATCTGTTGATCGATCCGGGGAAGCTGATGAAGGATCAGAACTCCGCGACGTTGATCGATCACGACCAGCACTACTTCGCCGCGTACCAGGACGACGGCCACATCCAGTGCGGCATCGGCGACAAGGAGGTCACGAGCGAGGCGACGGTGTCCGGCGGCTGGCACCACATCGCGTGCCGCTACGAGGCCGCGCGGCACGAGCTGCGGGTCTACGTCGACGGCAGCGTCAGCGGATGCACCGACGTCTCGGGCGGGATCCCGGCCGGCGGCCCCGGCGAGCTCGCGATCGGCGCGAGCTACAACGCGAGCACCTACCAGAACAGCTACGTCGGCAGCCTCGACAGCATGCACGTCTACGGCCGCGCGCTGTCGGACGCCGAGCTGTGCAGCGCCGCGCAGAAGACCTCCTGCAACACCCGCTGCCCCGATCAAGGCGGTCCCCGCGGGCCGCAGTAGCGATCCCCCGGCTATCCGATCGCGCTGCGCTGCGGTACGCTGCGCGTGCCGTGGTCGACGTCCTCGACGCGTTTCATCCGCTCGTCGCAGGCTGGTTCCGCGAGCGGTTCGGTGCGCCCACCGAGCCGCAGCGCGCCGGGTGGCCGAAGATCGGCGCGCGGCAGGACGTCCTGATCGCGGCGCCCACCGGCTCGGGCAAGACTCTCGCGGCGTTCCTGGCATGCATGGACGAGCTGGTCCGCGCCGGGCTCGACCACCCGCTCGGCGATCACACCGCGATCCTCTACATCTCGCCGCTCAAGGCGCTGTCGAACGACGTGCAGCGCAACCTCGAGGCGCCGCTCGCCGAGCTCACCGCGTACGCCGCGGCCCGCGGCGTGGCGCTGCCCGCCGTGCGGGTCGCGGTGCGCACCGGCGACACCCCGGTCGGCGAGCGCGCCAAGCTCGCCCGGCGCCCGCCGCACATCCTGGTCACCACCCCCGAGTCGCTCTACATCCTGCTGACGTCCGAGCGCGGCCGCGCCGGCCTCGCCCAGCTCCGCACCGTGATCGTCGACGAGATCCACGCGATCGCCGGCGACAAGCGCGGCGCCCACCTCGCGCTGTCGCTCGAGCGGCTCGATCGCCTGGTGACCCGGTCGACCGGGCGCGCACCGGTGCGGATCGGGCTGTCCGCGACCCAGAAGCCGATCGCCACGATCGCCCGGCTGCTGGTCGGGACCCGGCGCCCGCTGCCGCACATCGTCGACGCCGGCCACCGCCGCGAGCTCGACCTGGCGATCGAGCTCGCCGACGACGAGCTCGGCGCGGTCGCGTCCAACGAGCAGTTCGGCCGGATCTACGACCGGATCGCCCAGCTGGTGACCCAGCACCGCTCGACGATCGTGTTCGTCAACACCCGCCGGCTGGTCGAGCGCGCCGCCGCGGCGCTCGAGCAGCGGCTCGGCGAGGATCACGTCGTCGCCCATCACGGCTCGATGTCGCGCACGCTGCGCCTGGCCGCCGAGCACAAGCTCAAGCACGGCCAGGTCAAGTGTGCGGTCGCCACCGCGTCGCTCGAGCTCGGCATCGACGTCGGCACGGTCGACCTCGTGGTCCAGCTCGGCTCGCCGCGGTCGATCGCGACCCTGCTCCAGCGGGTCGGCCGCTCCGGCCACACCCTCGGCGGCACGCCCAAGGGCCGGCTGTTCGCCCTGACCCGCGACCAGCTCGTCGAGTGCGCGGCGCTGGTCCGCGGCGTCCGGCGCGGCAACCTCGACACCATCACGCTGCGCGACGCGCCGCTCGACATCCTGGCCCAGCAGATCGTCGCGACGGTCGCCGCCGAGGCCATCCCCGAGGACGAGCTCGCGGCGATGGTCCGCGGCGCGGCGCCGTACGCCGAGCTGTCCGACGCCAGGCTCGAGCAGGTGATCACGATGCTGTCCGAGGGCGTGTCCGACCGCCGCGGGCGCGTCGGCGCGTACCTCCACCGCGACCGGGTCGCCGGCGTGGTGCGCGGCCGGCGCGGCGCCCGGCTCGCGGCGATCACCTCGGGCGGCGCGATCCCCGACAACAACAACTACGCGGTCGTGCAGTGGCCCGACGAGACCAGGGTCGGCGAGGTCGACGAGGACTTCGCGATCGACAGCTCGGCCGGCGATATCTTCCAGCTCGGCAACACCGCGTGGCGGATCCGCCGGGTCGAGGCCGGCCGGGTCCTGGTCGAGGACGCGCACGGCCAGCCGCCGACGATCCCGTTCTGGTTCGGCGAGGCCCCGGCCCGGACCCGCGAGCTGTCCGACGAGGTCAGCGCGCTGCGCGGCGCGATCGACGCGCGGTTCACCGCCGGCGACGACCCCGATCTGATCGCCGCGTGGCTCGCCGCCGAGACCAGCATGACGCTCGGCGCCGCGCGCCAGATCGTCGCCTACCTCGCCGCGGGCCGCGCCGCGCTCGGCGCCCTGCCGCGCAACGATCTGTTGATCGCCGAGCGGTTCTTCGACGAGGGCGGCGGCATGCAGCTGGTGATCCACGCCCCGCTCGGCGGCCGGATCAACCGCGCCTGGGGCCTGGCGCTGCGCAAGAAGTTCTGCCGCACCTTCGACTTCGAGCTCCAGGCGGCGGCGACCGACGACGGCATCGTGATCTCGCTCGGCCAGCCCCACAGCTTCCCGCTCGACACCGTGTTCGGCTACGTCCCGTCGCACCAGGCCCACGACACGCTGGTCCAGGCGCTGCTCGACCGGCCGATGTTCGAGATCCGCTGGCGCTGGAACGTCACCCGCTCGCTCACCGTGCTGCGCCGGCGCGGCGGCAAGCGGGTCCCGCCCCACCTGATCAAGATGCGGGCCGCCGACACGCTGTCGGTGGTGTTCCCCGCCGCCCAGGCCTGCGCCGAGAACATCCCCGGCGACCGCGAGATCCCCGATCACCCGCTGGTGTTCGAGACCATCCGCGACTGCCTGGTCGAGGCCATGGACGCCGTCGGGCTGCGCGCGATGCTCGAGCGGCTCGAGCGCGGCGAGATCAGCGTCATCGCGCGCGACACCGTCGAGCCGAGCCCGTTGTCGCACGAGCTGATCAACGCCAACCCGTACGCGTTCCTCGACGACGCGCCGCTCGAGGAGCGCCGGACCCGCGCGGTGCAGCTGCGCCGCGGCCTGCCGGCGCAGTCGCTCGGCGCGGACGCGCTCGGCACGCTGGACGCGGCCGCGATCGCGGCGGCGAGCGACGAGGTGGCACCGACGGTGCGCGACGCCGACGAGCTGCACGACGCGCTGCTCGGCCTGTGGCTGGTGCCCGAGCCGCTCGGCGACCAGCTCGGGCCCGGGGCGCCCGGGGTCCGCGACTGGTTCGAGGCGCTGATCCGGACCGGCCGCGCCTGCCGGATGCGCTGGGACATCGGCGGCCGCGGCCACGCGGCGTGGGTCGCGACCGAGCGCCTCGGTGCGGTGCGCGCGGTGCTCGCGGGGTGCGACGCCGTCGAGTGCACGCCGATGATCGCGACGCCGTCGTGGTCGATCGTCCCCGAGCGCGAGGCGGCGATCGGGCGGATCGTGGGCGCGCACCTCGACCACCGGGGCCCGGTCAGCGCGCGCTCGCTCGCCGGCGAGCTCGGCCTGGCGCTCGACGACGTGCTCGGCGCGCTGCGCGCGCTCGAGGCCGACGGCGCGATCCTGCGCGGCTCGTTCACGCCCGGCGCGCCGGCCGCGCGCGGCCTCACCACCGCGCGCGAGGCGCTCGCCGCCGCCGACGACACCGCCGCGCTCCACCAGCTCGAGTGGTGCAACCGGCGCGTGCTGGCGCGGATCCACCGCCTCACGCTGGCCCGGCTGCGCAAGGAGATCGAGCCGGTCAGCGCCGCGGCGCTGATGCGCTTCGTGCTGCGCTGGCAGCGCGTCGCCCGGCACACCCAGCTGATCGGCGCCGACGGCCTCGCCCGGATCGTCGAGCAGCTCCAGGGCTTCGAGACCGCGGCCGGCGCCTGGGAGCGCGAGGTCCTGCCGGCGCGGCTGCACGGCTACGATCAGACCTGGCTCGATCAGCTGTGCCTCGCCGGCCAGGTCGTGTGGTGCCGGCTGAGCCCGCGGCGCGCGGCCCCCGAGGCCGAAACCGAAACCGAAGCCGAGGCACCCGCGCCGGAGCTGACCGTCGCGTCGCGGCGCGACCCGCGCCCCAGGCGCCCCGACCCCGGCGAGCCGTACAACCTCGCCGAGGCCGGCGCCGAGGCCGCCCGGCTCACCGGCGCCACCCGCGAGCAGATCGCCGCCGCGGCCGCCGCCGCCCTCGCCGGCAAGTGCTCGCGCCACGACGCGGGGGTGATCGTCGGGCTGGTGACGTCCAGCGCGATGCTGCGCCGCGGTGACGAGGACGACGGCGCGCCGGTCACCAGCAAGAGCTCCAGGCTCGCCGCCGCGTTCGACCGCGCACGCAGCCGCGCGCCGGCGACGACGGCGCGCCCCGCCGCGCCCGACGACCGAGCGCAGCCATTCGACCGTCGCGACCTCGCCACCCGCTTTGCTGCCGGCGATGCCGCGCACGACGACCGCGGCTCCGACCGCGCACACCCGCCCGACCCGCGCGGGAACGACGCCGCCGCGGCCGCTGCCCTCGAGCCACGCGAACGGTTCGAGCGCGGGACGCTCGCATCCATCGACGATGGTCTGGACGTCCCCGCGCCCTGCGACGCGGATCTCCTCGCCTCGGAGCCGATCGAGGACCGCGAGCGGTTCGCGCAGGACAACCGCGGCGCCGCGCGCGCCCCGCTACCCGCCCCGCGCGGGAACCTCGTCATCCGGTTCGACGCCGCGGATGCCGCACGCGCCGGCGACGAGCGTGAGCGGCTGGCCCGCGGGACGTTCCCCTCGACGGGGGATGGCCTGGACGTCCCCGTCCCCGCCGGCGCGGAGCTCGAGGCCGCGGATCCCGCGGATCCGTCCGCGCCGATCGACGAGCGCGAGCGGTTCGCGCGCGAGACCTTCGCGCTCGTCCGCGAAGGCCGCGCCGAGCCGCGCCGAGCCGCGCGGGGTTCGGCGGCCGGGAGCCGCGCGCCCGCCGACGAAGCGCCCGCCGCGAGCCCCGCGCCGAACGGGCGATCCGGCCGCTCGGCGCCGTCGCGCTCGGCGCCGCTCGCCCTGATCCTGCGCCGCGACGCCTCGTGGCTGCGCGCCGCCGCTGCCGTCGGACAGGGCGACCCGACCGCGCTCGGCCCCGAGGCCACCCGGGTCCGCGAGCACCTGGCGACCGCCGGCGCGTCGTTCCTCGCCGACCTCGTCGCGACCATCGATCTGGCGCCCGACGAGATCGAGGACGCGCTGTGGGAGCTGGTCGGCGCCGGGCTCGCCACGGCCGACGGCTTCGCCAGCCTGCGCGTGCTGGTGTCGCGCCGCCGCGGCGAGGTCAAGAGCCACTTCGATCGGATGACCGCCACCGCCGCCGCCGCGGCGCCGGTCCGCAAGTGGCAGGACGCGATCCGCAAGGCGCGTACCCGCGACCGCGAGCGGCCCGGCCACGCGCTGCGCTCGCTGCCCACGGCCGCCGGCCGGTGGTCGCTGCTGCCGCCCACCGACGCCGCGTCGATCGACGCCGAGGCGTCCGCCCGCCAGCTGCTGCACCGCTACGGCGTGGTGTTCCGCGATCTCGTGATCCGCGAGTCCAGCCTGCCGCCGTGGCGCGATCTGCTCGTCGCGCTGCGCCGGCTCGAGGCCCGCGGCGAGATCCGCGGCGGCCGGTTCGTCACCGGCTTCGTCGGCGAGCAGTTCGCGCTCCCCGAGGCGCTCGACGAGCTGCGCGGCGTCCGCAGCCCCGGCCCGACGCCCGACGTCAGCCGGGTCGCCGCGACCGACCCTGCGAACCTGGTCGGCATCCTGTCGCCCGGTCCGCGGGTCCCGGCGGTCGTCGGCAACCTGGTGCTGTACATCGACGGCCACGCGGTCGCCTCGCTCGAGGCCGGCAAGCTCGTGCTGCGCGCGCCGCTGCCGGCCGGCGCCCGGATCGACGACGATCTCACCTATCATCCGCCGCCCCGCCCCGCGCCGATCGCCACCCAGGCCGCGCTGCCGCTGTGACGGCGTCGCCCTCCAGCCCGCGCACGATCAGCTAGATCCAGCCGCGCCACCCAGGTGATCATGCCGCCCGAGCCCGACCGCCCCGACGAGATCGAGCCCCAGCCACCGCCGACACCGGCCCAGGCCGCGAGCGCGCCGCTGCCGCGCGATCGCAAGGCGCGCGCCGCCCGGATCATGGAGATCCTCGATCGCTACCTCCCCGCGGTCGAGATCCCGCTCGACCACGGCGATCCGTTCCAGCTGCTGGTCGCGGTGATCCTGTCGGCGCAGTGCACCGACGCGCGCGTCAACCTGGTGACCCCGGCGCTGTTCCAGCGCGCCCCGGACGCCCGGGCGATGGCGAAGCTGACGGCGGCGCAGATCATGCCGTACATCCGGACCTGCGGCCTCGCGCCCGGCAAGGCCAAGGCGCTCGCGAACATGAGCCGCATCCTGGTCGCCGAGCACGGCGCGGCGGTGCCCCGCGACATGGCCGCGCTCGAGGAGCTGCCCGGGGTCGGCCACAAGACCGCGAGCGTGGTCATGGCCCAGGCGTTCGGCGAACCCGCGTTCCCGGTCGACACGCACATCCACCGGCTCGCCGGCCGCTGGCAGCTGTCGCGCGCGCGCAACGTCGAGGAGGTCGAGCGCGATCTCAAGGCGGTGTTCCCGCGCGACCGCTGGAACACGCTGCACCTGCAGATCATCTACTTCGGACGGCAGTACTGCCCCGCGCGCCAGCACGATCCGGCGGCGTGCCCGATCTGCAGCTGGGCGATGTCCCGGGCGCGCGCCGCCGCCGAGCAGCGCCAGGGCCTGAGCAAGCCGGTCCGCGCGACCAGGCCCCGGCCGCGCGGCGGCGCCACCGGCAAGGCGAAACCCGCCGCCCGGCCAGCTCGGCGCGGCAACGCCTGAGCCGGCGAGTCGCCCGCGACTGGCGATGGTGAGTCGACGACTCGATCTGTATTGCCGGAATGACAGCGAGCAATGCCGCTCTGCATTGTTTACCACCACATGTCGGACGGCATGGGCAGTGCACGCGGCGTCCTCGATGTCTCGTGCGGCGCCGCGGATACCACGACGATCCATGCAGCAGATCGAGATCGAGGATCCACCCGCGGCGCTCGCGTGGCCCTACGCTGCGATCTTGCTGGGCGAGCTCCTCGCGCTCGGCCACCTGGTGGCGACGTCGCGCGGCCGGCCGCCGCTGAGCTACGAGCTGGGCTGGCTGGGCTTCGGCTCGATGCTGGTGATGCAGCTGTACTCGATCCGGCGGCGGGTCCGCGCGCTGCGTGCGTTCGGTTCGCTGCGCGCCTGGCTCGACCTGCACGTGTTCCTGGGCCTCCAGGGCTTCGTGCTCGTGGCCTACCACAGCGTCGGGATCTCGCCGCGCGCCAGCCTCGCGGCGATCAACTTCGCGCTGGTCGCGACCGTGGTGGGCACCGGCGTGGTCGGCCGCTACCTCTACCGCCTGATCCCGCGCACACCCGGGAGCCACGCGCTCGAGCTCGCCGGCCGGCTGGGCGCGGGCTGGACGGTGCTGCACCGCCCGCTCGCGATCCTGCTGCTCGCGATCACCACGCTCCACATCCTCGCGCACTTCGCGTATGCGGTGTGAGCTCGCCGCCGTTGCGGTGCTCGCCGCCGCGCCGGTGAGAGCCGACGTGCGCGTCGTGATCGCCGCCGACAGCTACCTCGCCACCGCGCCCGGCCTGTCCACCGACGCCACCGCCGACGTGGCGTGGTCGGCGCACCTCGAGGCGCGCGATCCCGCGCGCAGCCTGGTGGTCGACTGGGTCGAGCGCGAGTCGCTGATCGGCGGCGCGGCGCGCCGCGAGCTTCACGAGCTGGCGTACGTCGAGCGCGGCATCCCCGGGCTCGAGCTCACGCTCGGCCGGTTCCGCGTCCCCGGCGGGTTCTGGCTGATCACCGACGGCGCCGGGCTCGCGCTGCGCACCGGCGCGATCACCGCCGGCGTGTTCGGCGGCTCGCGATCGTTCACCAACGGGCGCAGCGAGACGCTGCTCACCCGCAGCCCGCGCCCGCTGCCGCTGGTCGGCGCGGCGCTGACCCTGCGCGGCGACCTCCAGGCCGCGGTGTCGTACACCTACACCGCCGATCGCGTCGCGCTGTATCGCGGCGACGGCGTGATCGTGACCCGCCGCGAGCCCGAGCAGTTCGTCGACGCCGAGCTCGTGTCGTCGCTCGGCGACCACGGCTTCGTCGCGCTGGGCGCCACGGCCGGCAGCCGCTACCTGGTGACGTTCCCGACCACGGCCGCGCGCGCCGCCGATGACCCCGCGCTCGACAACGTGTGGTTCGGCTCGCAGTCGCTGTACGCCCTGGCCGAGGCCCGGCTCGGCGCGTGGCGGATCGACGCCGGCGTCGCCGCGCTGCGCACCAAGCTCGGCCAGACCGGCGCGCCCGAGCTCGCCGCGATCGGCGGCTCGTTCCTCGAGGCCACGCTGCGCGGGACCTGGCGCCCCGACAGGGCGTGGCGGATCGACGGCCGGTACCGGGCGCGGCTGCGCGACGACCGCGGTCGCAGCCAGCGCGCCGAGCTGGCGATCGAGTGGCGGCGCGGCGCGCTCGACGTCCAGGCCCGCGGCGCCGTCGATCTGCACCACGACGCGATGACCGCGCCGGGCTTCGCCTCGCACCGCGCGCTGCTCTACCGCGCGAGCATCGGCCGCAGGACCGCCGGCTCCGACCTGGCGATCGGCGCCGCGGCGACCGCGGCGATCGGCGACGAGCTGGCGACCGGACCGGGCGACGATCCGGGCGACCAGCGCGCGCCGTACACCCTCGAGGCCCGCAGCTACGGCTTCGTCCACGTGTTCGCGACCCACGGCGCGTGGTTCGCCGGGCTCGACGGTGAGGCCAGCGTGCGCGGCGGTGGGCTGCGCGCGCTCGTCCAGATCGGCTTCGGCCGGTGAGCCGCGGGGCGGTCGGGCTCGCCCTGGCGATCGCCGCGGTCGTTGCGCTCGGGGCGGCTCGCGCGGCGCGCGCCGACCTCGGCACGGTGTCACCGGGCAAGCTCGCCGCGGCGCACGCGGCGTTCGAGTCGCAGTGCAACCGCTGCCACGTCCCGTTCGGCGGCGTGCCGCAGCGCCAGTGCCTGGCCTGCCACACCCGGCTGGCCGAGCGCAGCGCGCGCGGCGTCGGGTTTCATTCCACGGTCGCGGCGCAGCCCTGCACCGATTGCCACCAGGAGCACCACGGCCGCGACGCCCGGCTCGCACCGCCGCCGCCCGCGGCGTTCGATCACCGCACCACCGGGTTCGCGCTCGACGGCGATCACGCGCGGCTGGCGTGCGAGCGCTGCCACCCGGCCGCCGGCGCGTCGCGCCGCTGGGTCGGCATCGCGACCACCTGCCAGAGCTGCCACGCCGATCGCGCTCATCGCGGCACGCTCGGCGGCGACTGCGCGCGGTGCCACCGCGCCAACGGCTGGTCGCCTGCGCTGCACACCGCCCGCGACCACGCCACGCCGCTCACCGGCGGGCACGCGAGGCTGGCGTGCGCCGACTGCCACCGCTCGGGCCTGCACCTCGCGCCGCAGCAACCCTGTGCCGCGTGCCATGTCCAGCCGCACGGCGGGACCTCGAACGCGGCGTGCGACACGTGTCATCGCGTCGCCGGCTGGACGCAGGTGACGTACCGCCACGCGTTCCCGCCGGACCGGTTGCCCGGCAAGCACCAGACCGCGGCGTGCCTGTCGTGCCACCCGGGGTTCCAGTTCCGCCGCACGTCGTTCGACTGCGCGGGGTGCCACGACCGCGATCGGCCGCACGAGCCGCTCGGCGCCTGCGAGGGCTGCCACACGGCGGTGTCGTGGAAGCAGCCGACGTTCGATCACGACCGGGCGTCGATCGGCTTCGCGCTGACCGGCCGCCACCGCAGCGTGCGCTGCGCCGGCTGCCACACCCGGCCTGGCACGTTCCTCGGTGCCGACCGCGCGTGCGCCGGCTGCCACGCCGATCCGCACCGGCGCCAGTTCGCGGGCTGGCCGCGCGCCGCCGCGGCCTCACCGCCGTCGCCGATCGCCGCAGCGCTCGCCACGCTGTCCCCGCTGCGCGGTGGTCCCGGCTGCGCCGACTGCCACACCACCACCGGCTGGCGGCCGTCGACGATCGGCGTCGCGGCCCACGCCGGGTTCGGCTACCCGCTGCGCGGCGGCCACGCCGTCACCGCCTGCGCCGGCTGCCACGCCGGCGGCGGGTTCGCCGGCACCCCGCGCGCGTGCGCCGGTTGCCACGCCGATGTCCGCCACCGCGGCCGGTTCGGCGCCGACTGCGCGACCTGCCACGACGAGATCGCGTGGTCGCGGACGGCGCGGTTCGATCACGCGCGCACCGGGTTCGCGCTCGACGGCGGCCACGCCCCCGTGGGCTGCCGCGCGTGCCACGGCGGCGACGGCCTGCGGCTCGTCCGCGCCCCCGCGCCCGCCGCCTGCCAGACCTGCCACACCGCGCCGCACTCGGCGCAGCTCGGCACGCGCTGCGCCGAGTGCCACACCACGAGATCGTTCCGCTCGACACCGCCGTTCGATCACGCGGCGCGCACCGAGTTCCCGCTCGAGCTCCGCCACGCCACGCTGCGCTGTCGGTCGTGCCACGACGCCGGGCGCCCGGTGATCCACGGCGCGTGCCGCACCTGCCACGGCGATCCACACCGCGGCGCCAACGCGACGGACTGCAGCGACTGCCACCGCCCCGACCGCTGGCGGATCATCCGGTTCGATCACGATCTCACGAGCTATCCGCTCGTCGGCCGGCATCGCATCGCGCCGTGCGGCGGCTGCCACAGTAACCCCAGCTGGACCGGCGTGCGCAGCGACTGCGTCGCCTGCCACGCGTTCGATCGCCCGCGCACCCAGGACCACCTCGCCCTGCTGATCTGCGATGACTGCCATACTCCGACCAGCTGGCGAACCGTGCGCGCGGCGGTGCGGCGGTGATGCCGTGATCGATCTGGTCTGGCTCGGCATCGCCGCGGCGATCGCCGCGTTCGTCCTCGGCCGCGTGCTCGAGTCCTCGGGCCGCAGCCGCCGGCTGCGCGCCGAGCTGGCCGCGCCGCCCCGGACGCCGCCGTCGCTGTATCCCAGGATCCGCAGCGACGTCTGCATCTGCACCGGCGCCTGCGTCGACGCCTGCCCCGAGCACGACGTGATCGCGATGATCCACGGCCGGCCGCGGCTGGTCCGGACCTCGGCCTGCGTCGGCCACGCCGACTGCCTGCGCAGCTGCCCGGTCTCGGCGATCGAGCTCGTCCTGGGCAGCCCGGAGCGCGCCGTCGAGGTCCCCGTGATCTCCAGCTCGTTCGAGACCACCGTTCCCGGCCTCTACGTCGCCGGCGAGATCACCGGCGTCGGCCTGATCCACAACGCGCTCGCCCAGGGTCGCCAGGCCGCGCGCGCCGCGCTCGACGCCGCCGGGCCCCACGACTGCGCCCACGATCTGGTCGTGATCGGCGCCGGTCCCGCCGGCATGGGCGCCGCGCTCGAGGCCCGGCACCGCGGCGCCCGCTGCACGATCTTCGAGAAGGCCGAGCTCGGCGGCGCGATCCGGAGCTATCCCCGCCACAAGGTCGTGATGTCCGCACCGTTCGAGCTCCCCGGCGTGGGCAAGATCAAGCTCCGCCGCACGTCCAAGGAAGCGCTGATCGAGCTGTTCGACGACCTGGTCCGGCGCGCCGAGCTTACCATCGTCGAGCGCGCCGAGGTGACCGAGATCGCCCCGCTCCGCGCCGGCGCCGGGTTCCGCGTCGAGACCACGGCGTGCACCACCACCGCCCGCTGCGTCGTCCTCGCGATCGGCCGGCGCGGTACGCCGCGGCGCCTCGCGGTCCCCGGCGCTGATCTGCCTCACGTGATCTACGAGGTCACCGATCCGGCGCAGCACGCGGGCCGGCGCGTCGCGGTGATCGGCGGCGGCGACAGCGCGGTCGAGATCGCCCTCGCGCTGGCCGCGCAGCCCGGCACCGCGGTCGCCCTCGTCCACCGCGGCACCGACCTCGGGCGCTGCAAGCCCGACAACCAGCGCGCCCTCGACACCGCCCAGGCCGCCGGCCGGCTCGCCGTGCACCTCGGCAGCGAGATCCGCGCCGTGACGCCTGATCGCGTCGAGCTCACCACAACGGTCGGGCCGATCGCGATCGCCGCCTCGCTGGTGGTGTGCTGCCTCGGCGCCGAGCTGCCGTCGCGCTGGTTGCGCGGAATGCGCATCGCGCTGCGCGAGTTGCGTGGCGAACCACTGTACTGAACTTGCTCAGCGAAATCGCGTCGATGCGCGCGATAGACGAAGCGGGGATTGCAGTCTCCGATCGCGCTGCATTGCACTCCGAGATTCTACGAGCTTGGTGCG